>Ga0247818_10000528_pt1 | contig 23922 bp, 16 predicted proteins | sample 13C_Glucose_Day1_FD_192424 | JGI IMG/M metagenome (GOLD analysis project Ga0247818, IMG submission 192424) | Soil microbial communities from agricultural site in Penn Yan, New York, United States - 13C_Glucose_Day1 | ecosystem: Environmental > Terrestrial > Soil > Agricultural land | place... | reverse complement strand
ATTCGGCCCATCGAGCCGGGCCCGCAGCACTGCCTGAACGGTCCATCCTACGCCAATCGATTGTTATGCCGCATCGCCCACGCCGCCGAGATCGAGGTCGAACCGCGTGGGCCTGTCGGTCTCGGTGCCCCTGAGTGCGTCGATGAACTCGGGGCAGCAGACTGGCAGCAGGTCGGGGCTCGTAGAGTCGGTGAGCCGATCCGTCTTAAATGGCGTCAGCGGTCATCGGCACGAAAATCGTCGCCTGGCTGTCTGGATTCCGGGTGCTGACATCAATGGGGAAACTAGGCATCGTGACGGGTAACGGCTCGAGTCGCCGATGATCAATGGCTCAGGCTGGAGGTTTCCGCCAGGCTCATATTGCGGGTCTCCGGCGCCCAGATTGCCGAGATCACCAATCCGACGACAGTAATCGCGAAGGCCCCGTACATCGTCGTTGAGATGCCGAAATTCTCGAGGGAGATAGGCACCAGGAACGTGCCCACGGCCGCCCCGAATCGGCTCAGCGCGGTCACAATACCCATTGCAGATCCGCGTAGCTCGGTGGGAAAGAGTTCGTTGGGGTAGACAAACGACATGACTTCCATCCCCCCGCTGAACAGTGCATAGGCGGCGAAGAAGACAGCTGCCCAGATTGCGGGGGCGTCCGAGAAGATAGCGAGGAGCAGCATCGGGATGGCCGCCCAAGCGAAGCTTTGAATCGTCATGGTACGGCGTCCCACGCGGTTGACCAGGAGGAGCGCGATGACGCAGCCAACCGCGAAGAAGAGCTCAATGGCGGCCGAGCCCAGAGTGCTCGCGCGTCCCTCCAAGTGCATTGCGCCCACCAACTGAGGTCCGAAGGCGAAGATCGCATACACCGGAATGATGAGACAGATCCATATCGCGGTGACGAACAGCAGCCGACCAACGTACCCGGCTTTCACGACTGCGAAGAGGCCCCCGCCTGCGCGCGCTTCTGCCGGCGATTCATCGACTCTGACGCCGGGTCCGAACACCTTGGCCATGACCGAGTTGGCCTCCTCGACTCGCCCATTCCGTGCCAGCCACAGGGGGGACTCCGGAGTGCCGATCCGCATGACGGCGATGATGACAGCGGGGACGGCAGTACTTGCTAGCATCCATCGCCACGCTCCGTCCCCGATCGTGGACAACATGATTTCCCCTGTGACGTAGGCGGCCGCGCCTCCGACGAAGAAGAGAGAGATCAGTACACCCAGCAACGGGCCCCGCAAACGCTTGGGACTGAATTCGGTTAGCAGTGCCGGCGCGATCGGGTAATCGATGCCGACCGCCAAACCAACCAGCAACCTCATGATGATCAAACTGAATGCGCCCTCTACGAAGAACGAGGCGATCGACAACGCCGAGATAGCTGCGAGATCCCATTTGTAGATGCGCTGCCGTCCGAATCTATCTGTCAGGTAGCCGCCGATGAACCCGCCGAAGAAGACCCCGAGCAGCACCATCGCTGCAACGGCACCCTTGGCTGCGGCAGACAAAGCGAATTCGGGACCAATCTGCACCATCGCCACACCGAAGATCGCGAGAACGTATCCATCGATGAAGGCCCCCCCACTTGCACAGGCGGCAAGCCGGATATGGAACAGACTTATGGGTACGTCATCGAGGAGGCTTGGCATTGTGGTCTCCGCTAGGTCTGACGGCATACCGTCAGACTTCGTCGTTTCGATCTTGATCATTACTCTCTCCTGCCGGACGAGCGCTCGCCACATATGCCAAACGTTTGGTAAGACGATACGAGCGACTTCCCTGCAACACAAGAGCGGGAACGGAAATATGCACATCTGGTTGCGGCCGCGGGAGAGCTGGACGGCAAGAGCAACAGATCTGCGGTTGCCAAACGATTGGCAGGCAGTCGATTTATTGCTACCGTGCTTGCAGTCACATCGGCTCTATTGGGCTCGGACACACGTCCTTGGTAGGGCCGGTGCGATGACGACTTCCGGCAACCCCTGCGGCAAAGCCGCCGACCCGTCTACTGATCCGATCCGACAGGACTTCCGTGCCTGACACCGCTGACGACTCAAGGAATCGCCATGAACGTGAACCACGTACCGCCGGCAGGTGGTCGGGTGACCTCCCATCCGACCACCGCAGACTCGGTGCGTCTCGACCATGATGTGGACGCATACCGCACGCAGCGTCGCCGCCAGCTCAACGAACTGAATCGCCGCAACAACGCCCGCCAAGTTCGGACCGAAAAAGACGCAATAGTCCACTTCGCCCGGATCTGGGCTCCGTACGGCGGAGCACCAACAGAGGAGGTCTTCCAAACATTCGGCATCTCCCGCCAGCAGTTCAACGACAAACTTTGGCAGACGGTTGAGGGTGTTGAATTCGACGCGTCGATCGTCCGCGAACTTGCACGCGTCTACACGCGACAGCACCCCTAACGGCCAAGTTGCCTCCAGAAAAAAAATCTCCATTCAAGGAATGGAGATGCTCGAGACGGCCATGAGGCAGTTCATGGGTCCACGAGTCTCACCATATGAGGTCCGTCGACCGTGGGCCGACCAGTTCCTTCCGGCAAAGGTGCTCGAGTGGGTTGGACCGCGGATTCACTCGTACTTGCTGCGACATGCACCCACACCAAATTGAACCAATGCATCAGCATCTCGAAGGAGAGAGCGTAGTGACACGTGTGGAGAATCCAATGTCGTTGGAACGCGGCCCCGACTGGTCCAACCGGTTGGTCCTGGCACCCCTGACAAATCAACAGAGTCATGTAGATGGCAGTCTGCACGAAGACGAACTGCAGTGGCTGCGGACACGCGCCGCAGGCGGGTTCGGGATGGTGTTGACGTGCGCTGCGCACGTGTCGCGCGGAGGGCAGGGATTCCCCGGGCAGCTCGCAGTATGGAGTGACCGATTCTTGCCTGGTCTGGCCAGGCTCGCCACAGTACTGCGCGAGCAGGGAACTCCATCGGCGGTCCAGCTGCACCACGGTGGCATGCGTGCGCGGCCGGAGCTTTCGGGAGTCCCTCCGATTGCCCCGTGGGATGATCCCTCCAGGGGAGTTCGTGCGATGACGACGGACGAGATCCACTGCTTGATCGACGATTTCGCCAGTGCTGCTCGACGGGTCGAGCGAGCCGGTTTCGCAGGCGTGGAGGTCCACGGTGCTCACGGTTACCTGCTGTGCCAATTCCTGGACGCGCGCCGCAACAACCGTACCGATGGCTACGGCGGTACGTTCGACAATCGGTCACGAGTGATCTTTGAGGTACTGGAGGCCGTACGAGCAGCGACGGGGCCGTCGTTTCAGGTGGGTGTGCGCCTGAGTCCCGAGCGTTACGGCATAACGATTTCCGAGAGCCGTCTTTTGGCTGAAGAGGTGATGACGTCGGGGCTCGTCGACTACCTCGATATGTCACTGTGGGACGTGTCAAAACGGCCACATGGGGACGATTCCGGCAGCACGCTCATCGACGCCTTCGCTTCCCTGTCGAGAGGAAAGGCAAAGCTCGGGGTCGCTGGCAAGATACTGTCGGGAACCGTTGCGCAGTCGTGCCTTGACCGTGGTGCCGATTTCGTACTCATCGGCACTGCGGCCATCCTTCACCACGACTTCGCGGCCAGAGTGCTGGCCGACCCCGCGTTCACTAGCCTTTGCCAACCCGTTTCGCGGCGGCACCTGGAGACACAGCATTTGGGGGGTGCCTTCATTGATTACCTCGCGACCGACTGGGATGATTTTGTCGCGTGACAGACCCCGATGCGCGATGGCGGGCTGTCGACCGAGTCGCCCGACTCAGAGGATGCCCGGACCGCAAGCGCTGGGCCCAACGCGACACCCGGGACGTCTCGTCCTTCCAGCACGGACACCAACCGTGTAGCTGCAACTTCGCCCATCGAATCGACTGCGAGATGCCGAGGAACCCAGCCAACCCAACATAATGTCCGACACCCAACTAACAGGAACTGGCCGCCGGTGTCCTTGAACAGCTCGAACTTCGCAGTTATCGCCACTCCCCAGCCATCGGCGGTGGCACACACTATTCCAGTGACTCTGTTCGATTGCGTGCACGGGCGTCTCTACCTACAAAGAGGTCCGAGTGCGGGCAGCAAGGTTCGACGTCGACGCCCTGATCAGGCTCGACTTCATTCTCGACGTCGACCTTCCCGACCCGCCCGACGTCACCACCGTGTAGCAAAGGATTGCCTGGTCGAACGGTCGGTCCCGTTATCTCCCGGCCCACCGTCGGGGCGCTCGTGGTCTCTCCCCTGGAAGTTATGAATGTTGTTGCTGCTCTGCGATCCATGCGGCGATCTGCGCCCGCGTATGGAACCCGAGTTTGGTGAGAATGTGCTCGACGTGTCCCTGGGCGGTGCGAGGGGAAATCACCAACTGGTCAGCGATTGCTTTATTGGTCAGGCCCTCGGCTATCAGTTCAGCGACCTGCCGCTCTCTTTTGGTCAGTGTGACTGTTGTGTCGCCGGTTGACGGCGACGGAGCCGCCGGGACTCGCTCGCCGACAGCGTAGGCGACGGCAGCCTCGAGCCCGAGTTGCCTACCTTCCTCAACGGCAGTCATGAAGGTCTTGTCGGTTAGCGTCCGCCGACAGGTTTGCACGCACTCTTCATGGTGCACGAGGAGGCCTGGAAGCAAGACCGGCGACGTTCCGACGACATGAGCGAGGGACTCGGCGGCTCCCATCAGGACAGCGGCGCGGTGTGCCTCGCGGGCATCACCGGCGATCCATGCGAGCGCGTCGAGGCACGCCGCTGAACCCACCGGGTCCTGCACACGTCTCGCGATCCGTATTAGTGCTTGCTGAAGAAGGTCCGTGGCCCGTGCGCGATCACCTTGCTGCCACACCGCAACGGCCATGCCCCATCGCGCAAAAGCCGAGTTGACGGATTCACCTTGTGTGTCGGTGATGTCGAGGGCTTCCTGATAATAGGCCATCGACTGTGCGGTCTCTCCGCATAATACGTTCGAGAGCCCCAACATGATCAAGGCCTCGACTTGAAAGTAGATGCGGTTCTGTTCGCGAAACACTTCGAGGGCCTCCGCCAGAAGCGTGGGGGCACGGGTGTAGTCACCAGCGAAGACTTTGAGGACTCCGTCGGCGTGGACGGCCAGTGCACGCGGCAGCGGATCGGTCATCTGCTCGGCGAGCACGCGTGCCTCCGCTACGGCCGCTGCTGCAGAGCTGAGGTCGCCCTGCCAGTCAGCGAGGGCACTGACAGAATAGAGTGCTTTGACCCGATCGATGGTTGGTTGCCCGCTCTGGCGGGCCAGAAAGTGATCGAGCCAATACCGCCCTTCGCTGCACAGTCCTCGGGAGCTCCAGAAGAGGTGCATGGCGTTGGAGATTCGGAGGCCGGTGTCCGGATCTTCGGACAGGTAGTAGTTCAGTGTCTCCCGCAGGTTGGATTGCTCCCGCTCGAGGCGTGCGATCCATTCGAGCTGCCGCGGGCCGATCCATTCGGCCTCGGCGTTCAGCGCCAACTGCAGATACCAGTCACTGTGCCGACGAATCAGTTCCGGTAGTTCCTCGGTTTGCTCAGACCTCGTCCGGCCGTACTCGCGCAGGGTCTCCAGCAGTCGGAAGCGCACGACGTCGTCGCGTTCCTCGCGGATCAGAATCGATTTCTCGACGAGAGAGGTGATCGCGTCGAGGAGGGCTTCCGCTGTCAGGTTCATCCCGCAGACGGATTCTGCGGCGTCGAGTTCGACTCCGCCAGCAAACACCGAGAGACGTGCCCACACAAGTTGTTCCAGTGGTGTGCACAGTTCGTGGCTCCAATCGATACACAATCGCAGCGTCTGTTGCCGTGTCGGTGCAGTTCTGCTACCACGGGTAAGCAATGCGTAGCGGTCGGTGAGCCGCTGCAGAATCTGTTCCGGTGACATGGCCTGCAGTCGAGCCGCGGCCAGTTCGAGAGGGAGAGGTAACCCGTCCAGGTGCTGACAGATTCGGGTGACCGCCATTCGATTGTCGTCGGTGAGCTCGAAACCTGGTAGCGCAGTCGCGGCGCGGTCAGCGAACAATGTCACCGCGTCGTAGCTGGGCAGACCTTGAAGAGACGGATCACGGTCGGGATCGGGGACGCTGAGCGGGGGAACACGTAGTGCAACTTCGCCGCCGATGCCGAGCGGCTCACGGCTCGTGGTGAGAATTCGGACCCCGGGGCAGGTTCGAAGCAGCGACTCAGCTAACTCGGCCACCCCACCCACCAACTGCTCGCAGTTATCGAGCACGAGCATCAACTCGCGCGAGGAGAGGAACTCAATCAAGGCTTCCTGGCGTGGAATCGCCATCTGATCTCGAATACCCAGCGCCCCTGATACCACATCGACCAGTAGGGATTCTTCGCGGAGTTCTCCCAACTCGACGAACCAGACACCATCGGCAAACGCACGGTGCACGTTGTTGGCAACCTTCAGCGCGAGGCGCGTCTTACCGACACCGCCGATGCCCGTCAATGTGACCAGGCGAGAGGATCGCAGAAGGGTTTTTGCTTCGGTTAGCTCTCTTCGTCGCCCGACGAAACTGGTCAGCTCGAGGGGGATGTTCCCTTTGGTGCCCCGGCCGGATTGCGCGGAATGTGCGTGCGACATCGGCACCGGGCCGTGCGGCTCGGAAACTGGTTCGGCACGAAGTGCCATGTCGTCGACCTGGTGCCCGTGGCGGAGCTGGGTGCCACGAAGCTCGTTACCGAGTTGCTTCGCCGATGGGCGTTCGTGCGGATCACGGGACATGGCCCGCGCGATCGTTTTCGATATGTCGTCGGAGATGCCGTGGCCGCTCAAATCAGGGATGGGGTTGGTCGCGATGCGTAGGAACTGCGCGACGATTTGCTCGCCGCTGCGGCGTTCGAACGCGGCATGGCCGGTAAGTACGCAGAACAAAGTGGCGCCGACGGAATAGACATCCGACGACGGGGTCGGCGGATCTCCCCGGAGAACCTCGGGGGCTGTAAAGGCGGGTGACCCGGTGACCGAGCCGGTGGCGGTCTCGAACCCTCCCGAGATATGAGCGATCCCGAAATCTGACAGTGCCGGCTCCTGATAGTCGGTGAGCAGAATGTTCCCGGGTTTGATATCCCGATGAAGAATGCCCAGCCGGTGTGCGGACTCCACAGCACCTGCGATCTTCACTCCGAGGCGCAATGCTTCGTTCAATGCCAGTGGGCCTTGGCGGCGGATCCGCGCCTCGAGAGACCCTTGCGGGTGATATGGCATCACAATGTATGGGCGACCGTTGTCGGTGGACCCGACCTGAAGGACTGTGACGATGTTCGGGTGCCCCGTCAACCTGGCCATTGCGCGCTGCTCGCGGAAGAATCTCGCCCGGTTCTCTGCATCCAGGTCGGCGGTCAGAATTTTCACAGCGACCGTGCGGTCGAGCTCGTTTTGTACGCATCGGTACACGACACCGAAACCGCCTCGCCCAATTTCTTGGGCGTTCCCGAATCCGGCAGCTTCCAGCTCGAACGTGATTGTCGACCCCATGCTGCGCTGGGTCCGCAGAGGATCATCTTCGGACATCGGGCACCCGCGATTCATCTGGTTTCGGCACCAATGCGATGCCGCACCCTACTCAACCTGCCAATGCTGTGCCTCAAGAGTAACTTGTGCGCATTACCAGCCTCGGTGCGAGGCTTCGGAGCGGGCACGGTTGTTGTCGCACGCAGGGCGCGACGGTCGTGGAGGCGTCGTGCGCCGCCGAGGTGACCGCGCCCACCGCGCGCCGGGGATCTCGACTCCGGCGATCATGGGCGAAGTCAACCGGTCGGTATCGGCACCCACGTCGAACGCAGGCTGCACCTGCCCGACGGGCACTCCGCGGAGAACGTGCGCGAGATCCTCACACGCAACCGTCTCGCTGCGTGGCCGGGATGTTTGTGGGGCCTCCAGTGCCCGAGCGGTCTAGTCGCACCAAGCCCATTCTGCAACGTATCTCGTTCGGCCGTAATTAGTTCCAGCTCTGACGGTGTCGATCCAAGATCATCACATGACGATGAATGAATCCAAGCCCGGGGACATTAGGGCAGGCCGGTTCCTATCCTGCGGGCTGCCTCACCGACGGACGCCCCGAAGTCGGCGCCGAGATCGTCGTTCAGTCGACTGATCGGTAGGGCCAAGGTAACGGCACCTACGACGCCGTCGTTTCGGTGCACGACGGCGGCGGCGATGCCGACGGAGCCGTCCCCTGATTCTTCTCGATTGAACGCATACCCGTTGCGCCGGATCTGATCGAGTTCTTCTTCGAGTTCGAGGCGGGTTTGAACCGATCGCGGCGTCACGGCCGGCAAGGTTTCACTGGGATACAAACGGCGGAAATCGAACGGGTTCAACGCAGCAAGTATGGCCTTGCCCGCCGCTGTGAGGTGCGCAGGAGCTCGGTCTCCGAGTCGCTCGACCACCCGCAACCGATGGCTTCCCGGAACGAAGTCGACAACGACGACGTCACGCCCCTCGAGTACAAGCAATCCGCTCGATTCCGACGTCACGTCGCTCAAGCGCTCGAGCTGCGGCCGAGCGACCGACTTCAGATCGAGATCCGCGAGGACCCTCAGTCCTACTTCGAGGAGAACGGGCCCCGCCTCGTATGCCTTGCTCTTGACCTGTTGCGTCACGAAGCGGTGATGCTCCAGCGTCGCGAGCAGTCGGTGTGCCGTGGATCGAGCGACCCCGAGCTCACGAGCAACATCGGCGACTCGCACAGCCGGAACAGTGCCGAACATCAGCAAGATCTTCAACGCATTGCCGACCGAACCGGTCACTCCTGAACCGCTGGTGTTCTCTCCTGCCGGGGAGTCGCCAAGACTACTATCGCGCATCCGCCGAACCACTCCCTTGCTGCAAAGCGAACCTGATTCCGCCACGCGGAATCTAGTAGCACCTTACAGCCCTTCGTTAAGGCGAACGGAAGGGCAAACCCTGCTAACCATCCCTTCCCTCAGCATTCGTGTTCTGCTAGGTTGAATGTCATTCCTATCAACGGAACGGTCGAAAGCCGCTCTTTACAGATTGCTCGCGGCAGCGCCTATTGGCTCCTATACAGAGGAGGCCGCGGCCGGCAGCTCAGGAGACAACATGTCAGAAAAGCCCGAATCCACGATTGGTGAACTCGGCAAACAGGGGATGGGTCGCTTCACGGGCGTGCAGACGTTCATGCGCGCCCCTTACCAACCCGATCTCGAGGGTGTGGACATCGCACTCGCGGGAATCCCGTTCGACTTCCAGGGCGGACGAGGCTCCGCGAAGCAGGGGCCGTCGCAGGTACGGCAGATGTCCGGCCTCATCCGACGGGTGAGCTTCGACGGCGTCTCGCCTTTCGATCTATGTCGAGTCGCCGATATCGGTGACGCCGTCCTCAATCCCATGAGCCCTCGCGTAAGCCAAGACCTCGCTGCAGAGTTCGTGGGCAGGGTGGCGGACCGCGGTGGAGCCCTCGTGGCTGTTGGAGGTGACCACGGGACCACCTATCCGATCCTCAAGGGCCTCGTCCGGAACGGCCCGGTCGGCCTGATCCACTTCGATGCCCACCCGGACACCTACGACGATCCGTACGGTGGCTACATCCATCACGGCAACGCGATCCGGGCCGCGATCGAAGAAGGATTGGTCGACCCGAAACGCACCATCAGCCTGGGCATTCGTGGAACTCGCTTCATGTCCACCGACCGTGATTACCACGCACAACATGGAATGCGCCTGCTCACGATCAACGACGTGATCGAACTCGGAATCACAGAAACCGTCGCCGAGATTCGCCGTGTGGTCGGTGACGGCCCGACATACATCACCTTCGACATCGACGCGCTGGATCCGCCCTATGCCATCGGTACGGGGGCACCCGAACCCGATGGGTTGTCGATGCGCGAGGCATTGGCAATCCTGCGAGGACTGAAGGGGTTGGACATTATCGGCGGAGACGTCATGGAGGTGGCGCCGCCACTCGACCCGAGCGGTCACACGGCGCTGAATGCCGCAAACATCATGTTCGAGATCATTTGCGCTATCGCGCTCGCTCGCGTCTCCAAGTGCGGAATCGCAGGCAACGGAGCGCGACATGAAGTATGAGGAATTCGAGAACCTGAGCTTCGAGCGCCGCCCCAACGGTGTGCTCCTGGTCCACATCGATCGTATCGCGGCCGACGCGCGAACTCATGACGAGTTCGCGGAGGTGTGGCGCACGATCGGGCGCGACGATGACACGCGAGTCGCGGTTATCACCGGACGGGGGAAGGTGTTCTCGGCCGGCGGGGATCTCAAGGAGCACGGCACCCCTGCGGCTAGCTTGCGCTCCGACCGAGTACTGAGGTCGGGCAAGGTCGCCCTCGACATCGTCTACAACATGCTGGACCTCGACAAACCCATTATCTCCGCGATCAATGGGGTCGCGGTCGGGGCCGGACTTGCCGTCGCACTGACCGCAGATATCAGCATCATCGCCGAGGACGTGCGGATCACCGACGGTCACAGCAGGATCGGCGTGGCGTCCGGTGACCATGCCGTAATGCTCTGGCCGTGGATGTGCGGGATGGCCAAAGCCAAGTACTACCTCCTCACCGCTGACTTCCTGACTGGGGCAGAGGCGGAGCGCATTGGTCTCGTCAGCAAGGCGGCGCCGGCGGAAGCGGTGCTGGATGAAGCGCTCGCCGTTGCCGACCGACTCGGGCGAGGGCCGCAGCGGGCACTGCGATCAACCAAGCGTTCACTCAACCATGTGTTGCGCAGCGCTGCGCCGGCCTTTGAACTATCGGTGGCGCTCGAAACCATCGATTTCTACCAGGAGGACGCACTGGAAGGACTCACCGCCTTCCAGGAGAAGCGGGAACCGCAATTCCCTTCGGCCTCGGGTAGCGCGACTGCCTAGGGCAGGGCGAGAGGGTCCCCGGCTTCTAGGACAACGGCGTTCTGCTGCCAGCGACCCTCAGGATGACGACGAGTCCCATCCGGACTCGTCGTCATCCGCATTCTCGATTGATCGTCGTAGTCATCAGGCAGTCTCCTGGTGGGGGCGTGCGCCTGTCTCGCAATCCCGCTGTTCTCGTGAGGTAGTCGCGTACGGTGCGCTAGCTCGCAGGAAGTCGGATTCTGCTTGACCAGTGAGCTTCCGGAGGAAGTGCGTTGACGACGCGCAGGCGGGAGATCGTGAACGATCGCGCTGAGAGTTGCGTGCGCTCGATCAGGTTCCCCGGAACGATTGCACCCACACCGCACCATTCCTCTCACGCAATTCGATCAGCATCTCTTGTGCTGCAGTATCGAACAAACGTAGAGTACGACCGGTTACCAAACGATTGGCAACCGGCAGGACGTGCTGGCGCTGCTGCTGCCGGTGTTCAGTCTCGTGAACGAGCTCCGAGGCGATGCCACGGCTGACGCCGGCTCTCGGTAGGGCCGCAGTCGACGACGAGGGCCACGAGCGCCACCCTGGATGCCAAACGTTTGGCATATTGGATGGTGCCTCCACAACGGAATCGGACACACCGAAGGACTTGTCATGACGACCGACCTGAACGCCGGGAGATCCCCTCTCGACCTCGAATCGCCACATTCGATCCCTGTCACTGCCACCGCAACCCCCGGCGGGGACGCTCCCGATGTTGACACTGGCCCACTGGCGTACGCCAGGGCGCAACTTTCGGACGCGATCGCGGTACTCGACCTGGATCAGGGCGTCTACTCCATGCTCGCCAATCCGAGGCGCGAAATGACCGTCAGTATTCCACTGCGGCGAGACAACGGAGATGTCGAGGTGCTGACCGGTCACAGGGTGCAGCACAACGTCTCTCGCGGCCCCGGCAAGGGCGGGCTGAGGTACAGCAAGGATGTCACTCTCGACGAGGTCCGCGCCCTTGCCATGTGGATGACGTGGAAATGCGCGCTCGTCGACGTGCCCTACGGCGGGGCGAAGGGTGGGGTTCGCTTCGACCCGAAGCGGTACTCCCGAGAGGAGGTCCAACGAGTCACACGCCGGTACACCAGCGAGATCATTCCCATCATCGGACCCACCCAGGACATTCCGGCGCCGGACATCGGCACCGATGAGCAGGTCATGGCATGGATGATGGACACCTACTCCGCCAGCCAGGGGTACACGGTGCTGGGCGTCACCACCGGAAAGCCGCTCGCGCTCGGCGGATCCCTCGGTAGGCCCACCGCGACCTCGCTGGGAGTGGCACACGTGGCCTTGGCGGCCCTGAGCCATCTCCGGAGGCGACCGACCGCGACAGCCGCCGCAGTTCAGGGCTTCGGAAAGGTCGGACGGGGCGCCGCGCGGTACCTCTGGGAAGCCGGAGTCAAGGTGGTCGCCGTCAGTGACGAATACGGTGCCATCTTCAATGCCGGCGGTCTCTCCGTACCGGATCTCGAAGCATACGTAGCGACATCCGGCACGGTTCTCGGGTTCGATGATTCCGAGGATCTCAACGACAGAGACGCACTGCTGTACCTCGAGGTGGACCTGCTCATCCCGGCGGCGATCGAAGGGGTTCTACACGGCGAGAATGCCGACCGCGTCCACGCTTCACTCATCGTGGAGGGCGCGAACGGCCCGACGACACCGGCCGCCGACGAGATCTTCCGTGCGAATGGGCAACTGGTGGTTCCCGACATCCTCGCCAACGCGGGGGGCGTCATCGTGTCCTACTTCGAATGGGTGCAGGCGAACCAGGCCTATTGGTGGAGTCAAACCGATGTCGAAAATCGCCTTCGCGAACGAATGGAGCGGGCATGGCATCGCGTCCTCGAATATGCTGCGACCCATCGTGTCTCGCTTCGCCTGGCAGCTACCGTGCTTGCTGTGGACACGGTGACAACCGCACATCTGACCCGTGGTCTTTATCCGTGACGACCCGTCGACCACGAATCCTGACGGGCAGGGTCGTACTCGCTGCTGCCGCTGCCGTTGGGACGACCGGCCGATTCACCGCACATGATGCTGAGACGAAAACGAATGGGGCAACAGACCATGGATGACAAGCGGGTCAGTGTCGACATCGACAGCGCCGGAGTCGCGACTGTGACCATGACACGAGGAACGCAGCACAACGCCCTCGACGGTCCCATGATCGCCGCACTGCTGGCGAGCGCGGAGCAGCTTCATCGAGATTCACGGGTCCGCGCGGTTGTTCTCCGTGGGGACGGCGAAAGCTTCTGCGCTGGGTTGGATGTGAAGCACTTCCTTCAGAAGCCGGACAATATCGACGATCTGCTGGTTCGCGCGCCCGGGGAAGTTGCGAACCTGGCTCAGCGTGTGTCCTACGACTGGCACCGACTTCCGGTGCCGGTCATCGCTGCGATCACCGGCAATTGCTTCGGCGGGGGATTGCAGATAGCGCTCGGAGCTGACATCCGAGTCGCCGCACCGGATGCCCGCCTGTCGATCATGGAGGTTCAATGGGGTCTTGTACCTGACATGGGAATTACCCAGTCGATATCAAAGGTGGTCGGCATCGACGTGGCCAAGGAGCTGACCTTCACGGGCCGCATCCTGTCCGGCAGCGAGGCCAAGGATCTGCACTTGATCACCCACGCTGTCGACGACCCATACGCTTACGCGCAGCAGCTTGCGCACGACATCGCGAGTCGCCCGCCGAAGGCCGTGCGCGCCGCGAAAAGGCTCTTCAATGAGGCGTGGACCGCTGATCCTGCCACCGGGCTAGCCATGGAGACCGATCTTCAACGGGATCTCCTGGTCGACCTCGAGTCCCGATGAAGAGCGCAGTGAGCCTGGCGCCCTTGTGCGGCAGGAAGGCCCACCGTATGGTGTGTGCCAAACGTTTGGCAGACCACGTTGTGCTCCGACACCACTAGAGAGGTTGCGGGCTCAGCAGCGGATCAGCTGATTTCGGCAGACCGTGCATCGAAAGCTAGAGGGGATTACCGACCAAGATGGCGCATTACAAGAGCAACGTCCGTGACCTGGAGTTCAACCTGTTCGAGGTCCTGGAACTCGGCAGGGTGCTCGACACGGGCGTCTACGGGGACCTCGATCGTGAACTCGTCACCGACATTCTGCAGGAAGTCAGCCGCTTGGCCGAAGGACCGGTTGCGGAGTCGTTCGAGGTAGCGGATCGCGCACCGACGACGTTCGACGTGGACAGCAATTCTGTGGTCGTACCGGATGCGCTGGCGAAGACCGTTCGCATCGTCGCGGAGTCAGGGTGGGCACAGCTGGGGCTCCCCGCCGACATGGGCGGCTCGGCGGCCCCGTCCGTCCTGGTCTGGGCGGTCAACGAGATGTTGTCTTCGGCAAATGCGCCACTGACGTTCTTCAACTTCTCGTCGACCATCGCTCGGGTCGTGTTCGAGTTCGGGACCGCACAGCAAAAGCAGTGGGCGAAAGCCGGCTTGGAGAGGGGCTGGGCGGGAACCATGGTGTTGACCGAGCCCGATGCCGGTTCCGATGTCGGCGCGGGGCGGACCAAAGCGATCGCTCAGCCGGATGGAACCTGGCACCTACAGGGTGTCAAGCGTTTCATCACGAACGGCGACGTCGGCGACACGGCGGAGAACATCTTCCACCTCGTCCTGGCCCGACCTGAGGGTGCGCAGCAGGGAACCAAAGGTCTGAGCCTGTTCTATGTACCCAAATGGCACTTCGATCCGGTGACCATGGAGCTCGGGGCGCGTAACGGCGTTTTCGTCACCGGCCTCGAGAAGAAGATGGGCATCAAGTCCTCGCCGACGTGTGAGCTGACCTTCGGGGGTACCGACGTTCCCGCAGTGGGGTGGCTCGTCGGCGACGTGCACGACGGCATCGCCCAGATGTTCCGGGTCATCGAAAGCGCGCGGATGACAGTGGGCACCAAAGCCATCGGCACTCTCTCCACCGGCTACCTCAATGCCCGCGACTACGCGAAAGAACGCATTCAGGGTGTCGACATGACCGAGATGAGAAACCCGGCCGCGCCGCGGGTTCCGATCGGCCACCACCCGGCCGTCCGCCACAGCCTCGTCTTGCAGAAGGCGTACGCCGAGGGTCTGCGCGCCGTCTACCTCTATACCGCGGCGCATCAGGATCGCGAGGTCGCACTCGAGGTGTCCGGTGCGAACGCGGACTTGGCGCAGCGAGTCAACGATCTCCTCCTGCCGATCGTCAAGGGCGTCGGTTCGGAACGTGCATGCGAGCTGCTCACCCGTAGCCTCCAAATCTTCGGCGGCTCGGGATACCTTCAGGACTACCCGCTAGAGCAGTACCTCCGCGACAGCATCATCGACACGCTCTACGAAGGCACCACAGCGATTCAGGCCCAAGACTTTCTGTTCCGCAAGGTACTGCGCGACAACGGTGTCGCCCTCTCGCACGTCACGGAGCAGATCGAGCGGTTCATCGGATCGGCACCTGCTGAGTTGAGAGCCGAGTGCACACTGCTTCACGTGGCACTCGGCGACATCGGTGAGATGGTCGCAGCTTTCGGATGCTATGCGGCAGGCACGAACGACGGGCGAGAGATTTACAAGGCAGGCCTCGGGGCCGTTCGGCTGCTCGAAGCGGTGGGAGATCTGCTCATCGGATGGCGGCTCCTCGTGCAGGCGACTGTCTCACTGACTGCCTTGGCCAGTGACCCGGAAGTCAAGGATGCGCCCTTCTATAAGGGAAAGATCACGACGGCGTCCTACTTCGCAAAGACCGTACTCCCCGGCATCACGGCAACGAAGCAATCCGTCCTCGACCTCGATCTCGCGATCATGGAGCTCGACGAGAACGCCTTCTGACTCGGTGAGAAAGATGCAACACGTCGTGGCCTCGCCCGACTTCGGCGAGGTCCACGACGCACGGCCGGCGGGGCCGATTCCACCCGTGTTCATGGCGCCCACCGAAAATGTATAGTCATCCATCGTGGGCAACTTGGACTCGACGGCGACGGTCGAATCACCGCGCGGGGGTTCCCCCTCCTACCCGATCGGATCGGTCGGCAATGCACTGCAGATGCTTCTTATGCTCCGGAAATCACCAGCACTTCGTGTGACCGAGGTATCGCACGACTTGAACATTGCGCCTTCCAGCGCGCATCGGATACTTGCTGTGCTGCAGCAGTTCGACTTCGTCGAGCAAGACGTGACGACCCGCGCATACGCCCAAGGTCCGGCGCTGCTCGATATCGGATTGGCCGCCGTCAGTCATCTGCCTGTCCGCCAAGCCGCTCACCAGTTGATCCGGAACCTGCGCGACGTCACAGGTGAGACGACCGAGCTGTGTATTCTCGACGGGCCCGACGTCATCGTCGTCGACGTCGCCGAAGGATTGCTACCGCTGCGAGTAGTCGATGATCTCGGCGACCGGATGCCGGCCCACCTCACAGCAGCGGGAAAAGCAATGCTTTCCCACATGACCACCGCTGACCTTCGAGAACTCTTCCCAGACCCGGAGGAGAAGCTCCACACCGTGACTGAACGATCCATCGGCACCCGTGCCCTACTCGACCAGCACCTGGCCACCGCCCGCGAACTGGGCTATACGACCAATCTCGGGGAGGCAGGCCCGGAATTCGTCGGCGTGGCCGCCGCCATCGTCGACGAGACCGGGACAGTCCACGGCGCCGTCACGCTGGCACTGCCGTGGGCGCGAGCTGCCGACGGCTTTGCCAGCCACCTCGGCCCCCAAGTCAGACGCACCGCAGAGACCATCGGCACAGTCCTGTAACCGGTTCACACCTTCCCATCGTTGGTCGCGTTGACATGACCGGAAGATCGCCGGCCTTATCGCGAGCGGGATACAGCACGGCGCTCGACGGTATTGAGTGCTGGGTCCTCGCTCACATGTGAACGAGTGTTTGCCGACAGCAAATGTCGTCTCGGCCGGTAAGTCACGAGATGCGGGAGACCACACTGATTAGTCAGTGTAAGAATGTCGAGTTCGACGTGAGCGGTGATTTGACGGCCTCGGCGGCCAGAAAGTGACTTCGAAGCACTCGTGATGCCGGGCACGCAACCGCTCCACCTCGACGGCGATCTTCGACATGGGCCAGAAGTGCCCCGGAGCAACATCCGGGGCACTTCTGCGTATCTGCTCTTGAGCCGCTCACCCTGGCAGCGCACTGGTCCCTGACCACCCATTGTTCAGGCGACGGGTGGTCGCCGAATTCGGCCTCAGGTCCGCTACACGCTTCAGTGGTGCGTTTCAAACCAGCGGCGACGGACTCAGCCGTACTGGGACCGCGTCGGTCCTCGCCGCCCACAGTAACGTCCTTGAATCCGACTCGGCCGCAGTCGGGTCGGTAAAAGGCTGTTGCACAACAGTTATGAACTATTAACCCGCCAGCACAGGAGTTCCCTCAGATCGCACGGTCGATCCCCGCCTCCGCGTTCGGCTTCCTCGCCTCGAATCTCGGCGAGTCTCTGGCGCTCGACCGTGGACGAGGGTCAGAGTAAGGGCTTCGCAGCCACCTCGGCCCTCAGGCGAGGCGAACCGCAGAGACTGTCGGCGCGGTTCTATTCGCGACTGGCCGGCACTTCGCGCATCACCTGCCGATGCTGCTGACTGCGGTTCTGCCGTGCGGCGAGAGGGAGTGCCACGGTCAGTGCAATGATCACTGCAGACGAGAGATGAGCGATACCGAACCCGGAGTGATCGGCGACCGCGCCCGTCATCGTCGCTCCCAGGCCGATTCCGGCGTCCATGCTGATGTTCCATGCGGCACTGGCGAATCCGACTCGGTGCGGGGGTACTGACACTAATGTCCTCATCAACGTCACGTTCTGGATCCAGCCAAGGCCAAACCCGAAGGCCATCGCCCCGGCCAGAGCGACCGGGAATGCGGCATTCGCCGATGTGACGGCGACCGAGAAGCACATGGTTCCCGCGATCGCTGCGACGACTCCGATCTGTGCCGTCGACCGACGGTCGAGAATCCGGTGACTATAGTGTCCCGCGACGAACCGGCCCGCGACGACGGTGCCGCCTACCGTCGCCAGGATCACTCCGGCATGTGTGGACTGGGGATAGCCGACGAGCGGAACCAGCGCTGAAAGACCACCATACGCAGCAGCGATGCCAACAACGGCCAGGCTGGCCAAGGCGATAGGCCGTTTGAGGACACCACGCGTGGACTCGGAATCCGAATGCGCACCGATAGCGCCATACATGGCCCGCGGGAGACCAAGCGCCGCCAGCGCTGCTGTTACGGCCATTGCAGTCGCGACTACGGACACTGCCACCACACCCCCGGCTCGGAAGAGTTGCATTCCGATCAACAGAAAGACGGTCTGAGAGGCAGCATTGGCCATGCCCTGTGCGGCGACGGCCCGACCGAGCCGATCGCTGGTGGACAGGTGAGGAGGCAGCGCAGAGCAGGCCACTGTCACCAGGCCGAATCCGAGTCCTCGGACCGCGCTGATCACCATCAAAGCGGTGATGTCGTGTGACCACTGTACGAGAGCGATGCACGGCAACCCGAGAAGCAGACATCCGGACACCACAACTGGACGAAAGTCGTAGCGACGCAGCAATGTAGGGGTGGCGAGTTGGGCCGCGATAGTGGCGGTCATAAACACCCCGGTTGTTCCCCCCGCGGCGAAACCTGAGCCTCCAACGGCACTGACGAGGAGCGGAGTCACGGGGAAGATCAACGCCCAGGACCCGAATACGTTGGAAACGATGAAGATCACTCCACCCAACGTGGCCATCCGAGGTCTGCGAGTCACCACCATGAACGCCCTTTCGTACTCGTGAGTGGAAGCCCGGTTCGCGCAGGCCAGAGATAGAGATGGTGCCAATGGCAAATCCTCTTCGAGCGCAGCCCGCATGCATCTGAGGCGAACTGGAACGTCGATAATTCTGCTATGCAGAATTGAAATCCACCCTGAGGTCCGTTGCCGGCATCCGCATGAAGTCAAAGTCAGGATATATAACCGAATCCTGTATACCAGGTCTCGCCGAAGGTAACACTACGGAAATCACGCTATTCTTATCTATGGATAGCCGTTCTATTAGGCAGAACTTGCATCAGCGTCGTCCCCGGCTGCGGCAACGAAGGCAGGCTGCTCCGGTGGAGGTGGAAACCGTCATGCGTGCCCAGTTCCGCGGTCGGGCGACGTGCGCAGGCCGCGCCATTTCACGGAAGGGGGTGCCCAGCCGGGCCACCACAGGCTCCGGCCAGGCTGCTCTCCGGTCAGGTGTCTTGTGCTCACGGGCTGGCAAACGTAGAGTGATACCAAACGTTTGGCAACCGCCCATGCAGCTTCCGGAAAAGCGGGAGTGACCTGCGGTGGGCTGCCGCTCCTCGCTTCTCTAGTAAACAACGGCCACTAACAGGAAGGTCAGGCGCAGTGTCCACACGTGACGGCCTCGGGAACCATCAAGAGCAGTTCTATTCGAAGTCCTCGATTCCTCGACCGCATATCACCCGTTCCGAGGGTATTCGCTTCTACGGCGCTGATGGCACGGCGTATATCGATGCGAATGCTGGTGCGGCAGTAGCGAATATCGGTCCCGGTAACGAACGCGTCCTTCAGGCGATGGTCGACCAGGGCCGACGCATGACGTTCTCGTACGTTCGTTTCTCCCGACACGACCCCAACATCGAGCTGACGGCGCGGATCGCCGAGCTCGCCGGACCCGGATTTGAGCGCATCCACCTTGCGAACGACGGGTCCGAGGCCAACGAGATGGCCATCAAACTTCTCCGGGTCGCGGCCTACCAGGCAGGAAAGCCGGCGAAGCGGAAGGTCATCTCACTCACGCCGTCCTACCACGGCGGAACGCTCGGAACGATGGGGTGGACCGGGGACAGTGAGTACACCGCCTACTACGGCGACATGATGGTGCCCTCGACGAAGGTTCCCGCGCCGTTGACGTACCGCCGCCCCGACGGAATCAGCATCGAGGAGGCGGGATCGCTCGCCGCCGAGCACCTCGAACGCGCGATCCTCGAACTTGGTCCGGACAACGTCCTCGCTTTCATCATGGAGCCTGTTGGCGGAACAGCAACCGGCGCGAACGTTGCACCGGAATCCTATCTGCGCGCCGTTCGCGAGATCTGCACCCGCCACGATGTCTTTCTCGTCTTCGACGAGGTCATGTCCGCGACCCGGACCGGAAAATTCCTGGCTGCCCAGCACACCCCCGACGCACGCCCCGACGCGATCGTGATCGCCAAGGGCCTGGGCGCCGGATACGTCCCGCTCGCTGCGACTGCGGTCTCGGCGGAACTGCTCGAGCGCCTCACCTCGAACGGTGGCTTCGATCTGTCGCACACGTACAACGCGAACCCCATCTCCTGCGCGGCAGGCTGTGCGGTTCTCGACGAGATGACCGAGCGAGGCCTGATCGAGAACGGCGCGGTCATGGGTCGAGAGCTGACCAAGCAGTTGCAGGGTCTGGCGGAGAAATGGCCGCTGATCGGTGATGTCCGCGGCCGCGGGCTGATGGTCGGCGTCGAGATCGTCGCGGACCGCGCCACGAAAGCCTCCCTTCCCGGTGCTGCCAACGCGACGGGCGAGATCCGTCGTGTTGCCATGGAGAACGGATTGCTCATCGGTGGTCGTCGACTCAACGGGGGAGCCTTCGGTGAATTCCTCATGCTCACGCCCGCATTGATCATCACCGAGGCCGAAGTCACCGAGATCGTCGAGCGGCTGGATACGACCCTCGCGACGGTGACGAAGCGGCTGCAGGCCGCCGGATATCTCTCGGCCTGAGAAACGGAGACCGCATGTCTGTTCTCGACCCCCTCACCATTGCCGATCCGGGGCAACTCACTGCCGACCTGGTCCACCTGTCGACCATCGTCGACTCCACCGTTCCTGGCTGGACCAGGCAGGCGTTGACCGAGGCCGATGTCGTCGGCCGGCACTGGGTCAGAGCTCGAATGGCGGAGGCCGGCCTCGACGCTCACATCGACGGCGCAGGCAACGTCATCGGTGTGCTCCGCGGGACCGCGCCTGGCAACAGCGCAATCATGACCGGATCACATACCGACACCGTCGAGGGAGGTGGGCGATACGACGGCAACGTCGGTGTCGCATCCGCCCTCGAGGTGGTGCGGACCCTCCGCGCCAACGAAGTTCGACTCCGCCACGACCTCATCGTCGTCGACTTCTTCAGTGAGGAGCCCAACCGGTTCGGAATCAGCTGCATCGGCTCGCGGGCGCTGACGGGGTTCATCACCGCTGAGGATCTCGACCGGGTGGACTCGGACGGTGTCCGGTTCGCCGACGAGTTGGTGCGCATCGACATCGACCCCAGTGCGCTGCTGTCCTCACGGATGGACACCAGCCGCATCAAGGCGTTCGTCGAGCTGCACATCGAGCAGGGGCCGTATCTCGAGGAGCAGGGCAGCGATATCGGCCTCGTCACTTCCATCACTGGGATCAAGCGATTCCGGGTCGCGTTCAGGGGCCGTCCGGATCACGCCGGAACGACGCCGATGAACCGGCGGCACGACGCGGGATGTGCCGCCGCAGGATCGGTCCTGGCCATCGAACAGATCGCCTCCGCGAACGTCGACGGTAGAGGAACTACCGGGTTGGTCACCTTCACACCGGATGCAGTGAACATCGTCACCGAATCCGCCGAACTCTGGGGCGAGTTCCGCAGCCCCGATCTGCGCTGGCTGGACGACGCCGGAACCGAGTTTCACAGCGCGGTGCAGCGCGAGGGCGCCAGCCGTTCGGTGGAAGCCCAGCTGGACTGGCTCCCGTCGGAGCAGCCCGCCGGCATGGATGATCGGTTCATCGAGGTCACCGCGCGGGAGGCAGACCGACTCGGACTCAAACAATCCCGCCTCTACAGCGGCGCCGAACACGATGCGGCGATTATTGCGAAGAAGATCCCGACAGCCATGATCTTCGTGCCGTCGAAGGACGGCCGCAGCCACTGCCCGGACGAGTTCACCGCCGACAAGGACATCCACTCGGGCGCGAACGTACTTCTCAACACGATCATCACCCTTGATCGCGAGCTCGACTTCGCCTGACCGCGCCGTCTTCGCGACTGGTTCGGACTTCGCACTCTGGAGAACAACATGGATTTGTCACACCTTCTGTACCGAAGCGCGTTGCGTTATCCCGACAACCCGCTGTGGGTCTCGCTCGACCGTGCGCCCGTCACCTACGCGGAAGGCGCAGCCCGCGTTAGCTCCCTAGCCAACGCCATCCTGACCCGCGCTCCTCAGCGGGCGCGGGTCGCGATTCTGTCGACGAACCGCTACGAGGGGCTCGAAGGCTTCCTGGCCACCATCACGGCCGGCTGCGCCGCGGTCACCCTCAACCCGCGAGGCCATCAAGAGGACTACCGCCACGCTCTCTCGGACTCCAGGGCCACCATCGTCCTGTGTGATGCAACGCTCGCCGACCGACTGACTCCCCTTCACGAGGATCTTTCGCAAATCGAGCACTGGGTCAGTTTCGGCGGGGACGTCCCCGGTTTCGAACGGCTGGACGACTGGCTGAAGTCGCCGAGCGAACGTCCGGACATTGTGATCGAGCCCGATGATCCCGCGTGGCTGTTCTACACATCGGGAACCACAGGCAAGCCCAAGGGAGCTGTGGAGACCCACCGGAACCTGCTCGCGATGACGCGCCACTTCATGCTCGAACTCGGATCCGATCTCGGGTCCAACGACGTGATGCTGCACCTCGCTCCGATCTCGCACGGATCGTGCAGCGTCGCGATGCCACACCTCGCGGTGGGCGCGGCGAACGCGTTTCCGAGCTCGCTCAGTTTCGACCCCTCCGCAGTGCTCGAAACGATTGATCGCCTGAACGTCACTGCAACGATGCTCGCCCCCACGATGATTCGGATGCTGCTCGACGCTCCTGATGTGGAGAAGCACGATCTGTCAAGCCTGAAATCGGTCGTGTACGGGGCTGCTCCCATGCCGGTCGCCGACCTGAAGCGCGCACTCGAGGTCTTCGGCCCCGTGTTCGTGCAGTTCTACGGACAGGCAGAGGCAGCCGCGACCATCACCTGTTTGCCGAAGGCCGAGCACCGTCTGGACGACGAGGACTGCGTCCGACGACTCGGCTCGGCCGGCCGCGAGACCTTCTCGACTCGCATTCGAATCGTCGACCCCGAGGGACGGGAAGTCCCCGCCGGCACCGTCGGAGAAATCACCGTCCGCGGTGAGCTGGTGATGTCCGGCTACTGGGAACGCCCGGACGCGACAGCCGAAACGATCAAGGACGGCTGGCTGCACACCGGCGATGCCGGCTACCTCGACGAAGGGGGATACCTCTTCATCACAGACCGCATCAAGGACATGATCATCAGCGGTGGATCCAACATCTATGCCCGCGAGGTAGAAGAGGTCCTCGGCCAGCATCCGGACATCGCGCAGGCCGCGGTAATCGGCATCCCCGATGAGAAGTGGGGTGAAGTCGTCGCAGCTGTGGTTGTCGCGCAGGAGGGCACAGATCTGACTCCCGAGTCCGTCATCGATTTCGCACGAAAGTCGATGGCCTCGTACAAGAAGCCACACCACGTCTGGATCGTGGACGAACTGCCAACCAGTGCCTACGGCAAGATACTGAAGCGTGAACTGCGTAAGCAGTACCAGACCGCGGGGCAATAGCGGAGTGATCGAGTATCCGTCGCCCCGCCCCTCGAATCGCGTGCTCCACGAAACGCCGGATTCGGTTTGGTAATGACGTGCGCAGCGCATGTGTCCCGGGCTGGCCAGGCATTCCCCGGACAGTTGGCCGTATGGAACGATCGTTTCTTGCCCGGCCTGACACGACTGGCCTCCGCACTGGCCGAGCGGGACGCGCCCTCGGCAGTCCAGCTCCATCACGGTGGTGCGCGCGCACGCCACGAATTTGCAGGACTTGAGCCGGTCGCCCCCTAGGATGATGCATCCAGAAGTATCCCCGTACTGATCATCGAAATCTGTTACATAGTACGAGATTTCGCTTCTACTGCACAACGGGTCGAGCGCGGGATTCGATGGCGTCGAGATTTCTGGAGCGCACGGTTACCGCCTTTGCCAGTT
>Ga0247818_10000526_pt1 | contig 23961 bp, 23 predicted proteins | sample 13C_Glucose_Day1_FD_192424 | JGI IMG/M metagenome (GOLD analysis project Ga0247818, IMG submission 192424) | Soil microbial communities from agricultural site in Penn Yan, New York, United States - 13C_Glucose_Day1 | ecosystem: Environmental > Terrestrial > Soil > Agricultural land | place... | reverse complement strand
TTATGCATAAAGAACCTCGTAAGGTCCGTGAGTTTCGTCGCCGCGAGCAAGAAATTCTCGATACCGCGCTCAAGCTGTTCCTCGACCAGGGTGAAGACAGTGTCACCGTCGAGATGATCGCTGATGCCGTCGGAATCGGCAAAGGTACGATCTACAAGCACTTCAAGTCCAAGGCGGAGATCTATCTGCGCCTGATGCTCGATTACGAGCGCGACCTGAACGAGCTGTTGCACTCGTCCGATGTCGACAAGGACAAGGAGGCGCTGTCCCGGGCTTATTTCGAATTCCGCATGCGCGACCCGCAACGCTATCGGTTGTTCGACCGCCTGGAAGAAAAGGTGGTCAAGGGCAACCAGGTGCCGGAGATGGTCGAGGAACTGCACAAGATCCGCGCCTCGAACTTCGAACGCCTGACCCTGCTGATCAAGGGCCGGATCAGCGAAGGCAAACTCGAAGATGTGCCGCCTTACTTCCATTACTGCGCGTCCTGGGCGCTGGTGCACGGCGCCGTTGCGCTGTATCACTCGCCGTTCTGGAGCAATGTGCTGGAAGATCAGGAAGGCTTCTTCCAGTTCCTGATGGACATCGGCGTGCGCATGGGCAACAAACGCAAGCGCGATAGCGACACTCAGGGTAACTGAACCCGTCCAGTTGGCCTTTTTGCCCCATGATTTAGCTACATGGCGCAGTACCTCAGGAATATACTCAGGCATAGGGCTTGCTAAAACTTGATTTGTGAGTCAAGTTTTACTGGTCCGAATTTCCTTTTGCCGGAGTGATCCATGATCGTTGACCGTCAGGGCAGGCGTTTTCGCAATTTGCGTATCAGCCTGACTTCAGCCTGCAATTACGCTTGTACTTACTGCGTGCCCAACGGCAAGCGGCTGGTGGCTGCGCAGGACGAGTTGTCGGCGGAAGCGATGGCACGGGGCGTGGCTTATCTGATTGAAGCCGCAGGTATCGAGCGCTTGCGCATTACTGGCGGTGAACCGCTGGTGAGCCCGAAACTCGAAGCCTTCATGACGGCTGTCGGGCAGATGGGCCTCGAAGACATCAGCCTGACCACCAATGGCCAGTTGCTTGCCAAGAAGCTGCCGCTGTTGGTGGACGCCGGCATTCGCCGCATCAACGTTTCCCTCGACACCCTGGATGCCAGCGCATTTCGCAGTATTGCCCGCGGCGGCGACCTGGCGACTGTGCTCGACGGCATGGATCAGGCCAGCGCGGCCGGGATGAAAATCAAGGTCAACATGGTGCCGCTACGCGGGCAGAACCTCGATCAGGTGATGCCGCTGCTCGATTACTGCCTGGAGCGTGGCTATGAGTTGCGTTTCATCGAGCTGATGCGCATGGGCCACCTGGCCAGCGACTCCAATGCTTTCCTGCAGCAGTTCGTCAGTCTTCAGCAGCTGCTGAGCCTGATCGGCGAGCGCTACGAATACCTGCAGGCCGATGCGCCCGTCGATGCAACGGCCGTGCGCTACGAGGTGCCGGGGCGGGGCTACTTTGGGGTGATCGCCAACGAAAGCGTGCCGTTCTGCCGGACCTGTTCGCGGTTGCGTCTGTCGTCTACGGGGTGGTTGCATGGCTGTTTGTCGTCGAGTAACCGGCACTATGTCGGTGATCTGTTGGACAAGCCGCGGCATCAGGCATTGCCGGCATTGCAGCGGCTATTGGTGAAGGCCTTGGGCGACAAACAGGAAGTGGCGTTCTCCGGTGGTGCAACCATCATGAAGATTATCGGCGGCTAATCGATCCTCATCGTCGGAACGCCGCCCGGACCAAGCCCACTCCCACAGGATTTGCACAAACCCTGTGGGAGTGGGCTTGGTCCGGGCGGCGTTCCGACGATGAGGCCGGATCAGGCGACGATGTCCCTGAGCTGGCGCGGAAGCTGCATCCAACCCCCATTCGCCGGTTTTCCGTCACCGGCCTCTGGAGGGAAGGATGCGTAGCCTGCTTTTGCTGCTGGCCGTTTTAGTGCTCGGTGGCTGCATGAATGTCAGTGACATGGCCGAAGGCACGCGCTACCACATGAGCGACGCGGGCCTGCTCGACCATAGCGACAGCCGCCGCGCCAATAATCTGCGCATCCAGCCCGACTCCTTCGTTTACATCGCCCAAGGCGCCTTCGCCCCCCCGGGCAGTGCCTATCCACGACCCAACGTGATAGCCGAAGTCGCCTTCGATGGCTTTATCGAATACTTCCCCATGGTACGCCGTGCCCGGGTGCCGGAAGGGCTCGACCAGGCCATGCGGGACGCCCGTGCCGCCGGTGCGCATTACCTGCTCTACACCCGTTTCGCCAAGGCCGACGACCGGATCGGAAACTCGGACGAATGGCTCGACCAGGAAGCCGTGGATCGACTCGGTATCGACAGTGGCGTCATTCAGATCATGTTGATCGAGACCAGCACCCAGTATTTGATTGATACTGCACGTATCAAGAGTCGTGGCGGTTTGCTGACCTTCCACGACACCAAGCCGGAAGACCTGATGGGCCCGCCGCTCGAGCAATATGCGCGCAGCTTGCTGGGGCTCAGCGACCACTAATTCAAGAAGGAGAACGCCATGAGTGGCCCGCAAAAAGCCAACGACCTGTTGGGGCAAATCCCCAAGACCAAAGGCTTGCCACCGGTTCACCTGTGGAATCCCGACTTCTGTGGCGACATCGACATGCGCATCGCCCGCGACGGTACCTGGTACTACCTGGGCACGCCGATCGGGCGCAAGCCGATGGTCAAGCTGTTCTCCACCATCATGCGCCGCGACGGCGATGACTACTTCCTCATCACCCCGGTCGAGAAAGTCGGCATCAAGGTCGACGATGCGCCGTTCGTGGCGATTGCCGTGGAGGTGGAAGGCGAGGGTGAGGCGCAGGTCTTGCGCTTCACCACCAATGTCGAGGAAACCGCCGAGGCGGGCGCCGAACACCCGATGCGGGTGGTGGTCGACCCGGTGACGCAAGAGCCGGCGCCCTATGTGCATGTGCGCACCAACCTCGAAGCCTTGATCCACCGCAATGTGTTCTACCAACTGGTGGAGCTGGCGGTGACCCGCGAAATCGATGGGGAGCGGTGGCTGGGTGTGTGGAGTAGTGGCGAGTTCTTCCCCATAGGCCTCGAGCCGTAATCGATCAAAATGTGGGAGCGGGTTTGCTCCCACATTGGATCTGCGCTCTCTTCAAAAATCAATTTGACAGTCAATCATATGATGATTAGCGTGAACACCTATGGCGAACGGCTGTGTGCCGACCGTGCTTCGAGGTGTTCATGTCCAGCAGTTTTCACGCATCGACCGTCGATTGGCTGGGTGGCTGGATCGCTACCGGCCAGGTACAGCCCGGTGAGGCCCTCAAGGTCGAAGCCGACCTTGGCGAGCAGTTGGGTGTCAGTCGCACGGTCATCCGCGAAGCGATCAAGACCCTGGTCGCCAAAGGCATGCTCGAAGTCGGGCCCAAGGTGGGCACGCGGGTGTTGCCGGTGCGGCGCTGGAACCTCTTCGATCCGCAAGTCGTCGGCTGGCTGTCGCGCAGCGGGCTGCCGGAAAACTTCGTCGACGACCTGCTCGACCTGCGCCGCACCATCGAACCGATGGCCGTGCGTTGGGCTTGCGAACGCGCCAGCGCCGAACAGGTGCGCGCCATACTTCAAGCATATAACGCACTGGAGAGGGCGGTGGACAGCGGCATTGATTACAACCGCGCCGACCAGTTCTTCCATGAATGCATTCTCGCCGCCAGCCACAACCAGTTCATCGAACAAATGGTTCCGGCCCTTGGCGCGCTGCTGGCGGTGTCGTTCGAAGTCTCCGCCGCCGATCCGGCCGAGTTGCGCCGCACGCTGCCCATTCACAAAGACATGGCCGACGCCATCGCCGCGCGGGATAGCGCGCGGGGCGTCTGGGCCTGCATGACCCTGATCGACAACGCCGACCTGGCCATCAAGCGCTACTACCCCCAGGTCATGGCCGACAGGGCAGGCGCGAGCTTGCTCGCGAAGGCGTGTCAGTCGACCTCGATTTAGCTGATGCACCATCGCGAGCAAGCTTGCGCCTACAAAAAACAAGAATAATGCAGGAGGTTTCATGGAATGGACCGCAGTGACCGGACACCGGGCCCAACTCGGCGAAAGCCCCTTCTGGGACGCGCCGACCCAGGCACTGTACTGGGTCGACATCGCCGGCAGGCAAGCGCTGCGATTGATGGGCGCCAACGTACAGATCTGGCAGATGCCGGAGCACGTGTCCGCCTTCATCCCCTGCGAAAGCGGCGACGCACTGGTAACGTTGAGCAGCGGGGTCTATCGGCTGGACCTGGATTCCCCCGGCCTTGAGCCACGCCTCACCTTGTTCTGCATCGCCGATCCGCAACCCGGCAACCGCGCCAACGAAGCCCGCTGCGATGCCCAGGGCCGGCTCTGGCTGGGCACTATGCAAAACAACATCGGCCAGGGCGAAGACTTGCCCATCGTGCAGCGCAGCGGTGGCCTGTTTCGTATCGATCGCGATGCCCGGGTCATGCCGTTGCTCCGGGGCTTGGGCATTCCCAACACCCTGCTGTGGAGCGATGACGCCACCAGCCTGTATTTCGCCGACAGCCTCGATCGCACGATCTACCGGCATTTCATCCGTCCCGATGGCAGCCTGGAGCCGGGCAGACCCTGGTTTGGCCCCCATGAGCGCGGCGGCCCGGATGGCTCGGCGATGGATGCCATGGGGTATCTCTGGAACGCCCGGTGGGACGGCAGCTGTCTGCTCAGGTTGACGCCGCAGGGGCAGGTCGATCGGGTGATCGAATTGCCAGTCAGCCGTCCCACCAGTTGCGTGTTCGGTGGCGAAGACCTCAAGACCCTGTACGTCACCAGCGCTACAAGCCCACTCAATCACGCGTTGGATGGCGCATTGCTGTCGATTCGGGTCGATGTAGCCGGAAAAGTCTGTCAGAGATTTGCCGGGTAAATCCCTAAATATGGGATGTAAAATTATATATTGAGATTTGAATGGAGGCGGGTTTATAGTCGGCCCCATCAGCTACACGCACTCACACTTAAAAAAACAAAACAGGTGAAGTGATGCAGGGAATTTCCTCAAAACCTTTTGACCGGACATCGATCGATGCCCGGTTTTTGTCGTGCCTGCAAAAGGGAGTCTTGATCCATGGCTGAACCTCTTTCCTTGCCACCCGTGCCCGAGCCGCCCAAGGGTGAGCGCCTGAAAAACAAGGTGGTGTTGCTGACCGGCGCCGCCCAGGGCATTGGTGAAGCGATTGTGGCGACCTTCGCATCCCAGCAGGCCCGGCTGATCATCAGCGACATTCAGGGCGAGAAAGTCGAAAAGGTCGCCGCCGGTTGGCGCGACAAAGGCTTCGATGTCCAGGCGATCAAGGCTGATGTGTCCAGGCAGCAGGATCTGCATGCCATGGCCCGGCTGGCGATCGAGCGTCACGGTCGGATCGACGTACTGGTCAACTGCGCCGGGGTCAATGTGTTTCGCGATCCGCTGGAAATGACCGAGGAAGACTGGCACCGCTGCTTCGCCATCGACCTGGATGGCGCCTGGTACGGCTGCAAGGCGGTGCTGCCGCAGATGATCGAGCAGGGCATCGGCAGCATCATCAACATCGCCTCGACCCATTCCACCCACATCATTCCGGGCTGCTTCCCGTACCCGGTGGCCAAGCACGGCTTGCTCGGCCTGACGCGCGCGCTGGGCATCGAATATGCGCCGAAGGGCATTCGCGTCAACGCCATTGCGCCGGGCTACATCGAAACCCAACTCAACGTCGATTACTGGAACGGTTTCGCCGATCCCCATGCGGAGCGTCAGCGGGCTTTCGACCTGCATCCACCACGGCGCATCGGTCAGCCGATGGAAGTGGCCATGACCGCGGTGTTCCTGGCCAGTGATGAAGCGCCGTTCATCAACGCTTCCTGCATCACCATCGACGGTGGCCGCTCGGTGATGTACCACGACTGAAGATTCGCGGTTTCAGGCGCAAGGCTACGCCTGAAATTCAATCATCATACGATATGACTATTGGCTACAGGCGTGACTGCTGCACCGGCTTTGAACAAATAACGCTCAACAAAAATAACAAGGAGTCAGCTTATGAATCGTCGTCGTGGGATCCGTTCCCTGTGCCGTGCCGCTTTGGCGGTCACTGCGGTCAGCCTGAGCAGTTCGTTGCTTGCGGCCGAGGAAGTGAAGATCGGGTTTCTGGTCAAGCAGGCGGAAGAGCCCTGGTTCCAGACTGAATGGGCATTCGCCGAAAAGGCTGGCAAGGAGAAGGGCTTCACGGTGATCAAGATCGCCGTGCCCGATGGTGAGAAAACCCTCTCGGCCATCGACAGCCTGGCGGCCAATGGCGCCAAGGGCTTCGTGATCTGTCCGCCGGATGTGTCCCTGGGCCCTGCGATCATGGCCAAGGCCAGGCTCAACGGTCTGAAGGTGATCGCGGTCGATGACCGGTTCGTCGATGCCGGCGGCAAGTTCATGGAAGACGTGCCGTACCTGGGCATGGCTGCCTTCGAAGTCGGCCAGAAGCAGGGCGACGCCATGGCCGCCGAAGCGAAAAAACGCGGCTGGGACTGGAAAGACACCTACGCGGTGATCAACACCTACAACGAACTCGACACCGGCAAGAAACGCACCGACGGCTCGGCCAAGGCCCTGGAAGACGCCGGAATGCCCAAAGACCACATTCTGTTCTCGGCGCTGAAAACCCTCGACGTGCCGGGCAGCATGGACGCCACCAACTCGGCGCTGGTGAAACTGCCGAGCGCGGCGAAGAACCTGATCATCGGCGGCATGAACGACAACACCGTGCTGGGCGGCGTGCGCGCCACCGAGAGCGCCGGTTTTGCCGCGGCCAACGTTATCGGTATCGGCATCAACGGCACCGACGCCATCGGCGAACTGAAAAAAGCCAACAGCGGTTTCTTCGGCTCGATGCTGCCGAGCCCGCACATCGAGGGCTACAACACCGCGAGCATGATGTACGAGTGGGTCACCACCGGCAAAGAACCCCCCAAGTACACCGCGATGGACGACGTGACGCTGATCACGCGCGAGAACTTCAAGCAGGAACTGGAAAAGATCGGCCTGTGGAACTGAGGCGCGGTTGATTTCATCGGCGGCCCCGGGGACGGGGTCGCCAGGTCTGTGTGAAGAGGTGGGTTATGCACGCGCAAACAAATACACAGCAACATAACACCGGTGGCAGCTTGCGCTTCAACGGGATTGGCAAGACCTTTCCCGGGGTCAAGGCGCTGGACGGTATCAGCTTCATTGCCCATCCGGGGCAAGTGCACGCCTTGATGGGCGAGAACGGTGCCGGCAAGTCGACGCTGCTGAAAATCCTCGGCGGTGCCTACATCCCGAGCAGCGGCGATCTGCAGATCGGCGAGCGGACCATGGTCTTCAAATCCACTGCCGACAGCATTGGCAGTGGCGTCGCGGTGATCCATCAAGAGTTGCATCTGGTGCCGGAAATGACCGTGGCCGAAAACCTCTTCCTGGGGCATCTTCCCGCCAGTTTCGGCCTGATCAATCGTGGCGCGTTACGGCAACGGGCACTGGCCTGCCTCAAGGGCCTGGCCGATGAAATCGAGCCGCAAGAGAAAGTCGGGCGTCTGTCCCTCGGTCAGCGGCAGTTGGTGGAAATCGCCAAGGCGTTGTCCCGTGGCGCGCACGTGATTGCGTTCGACGAACCGACCAGCAGCCTGTCGGCGCGGGAAATCGATCGCTTGATGGCGATCATCGGGCGCCTGCGGGACGAGGGCAAAGTGGTGCTTTACGTCTCCCACCGCATGGAAGAGGTGTTCCGCATCTGCAACGCGGTAACGGTGTTCAAGGACGGTCGCTTCGTGCGTACGTTCGAAGACATGAGCGAACTGACCCACGACCAGTTGGTGACCTGCATGGTCGGTCGCGACATTCAGGACATCTACGATTACCGCCCCCGTCAGCGTGGCGCGGTGGCGCTCAAGGTCGACGGGTTGTTGGGGCCTGGCCTGCGTGAGCCGGTGAGTTTCGAAGTGCACAAAGGCGAGATATTGGGGCTGTTCGGCCTGGTCGGTGCCGGGCGCACGGAACTGTTTCGCATGCTCAGCGGCCTGGTACGCAATACCGCCGGACACCTGGAGTTGCGCGGACATGAACTGAAGTTGCGTTCGCCGCGTGATGCGATTGCCGCCGGGATCCTGCTGTGTCCCGAGGACCGCAAGAAGGAGGGCATCATGCCGCTCGCGAGCGTCGCCGAGAACATCAACATCAGTGCCCGCGGCGCCCATTCCACGTTCGGCTGCCTGTTGCGCGGCCTGTGGGAAAAGGACAACGCCGATAAACAGATCAAGGCGCTGAAAGTGAAGACGCCGAACGCTGCGCAAAAAATCATGTACCTGTCCGGCGGCAATCAGCAGAAGGCGATTCTCGGTCGCTGGCTGTCGATGCCGATGAAAGTCCTGCTGCTCGACGAACCGACCCGGGGCATCGACATCGGCGCCAAGGCCGAGATCTACCAGATCATCCATGACCTGGCCGCCAGCGGCATCGCGGTGATCGTGGTCTCCAGCGACCTGATGGAAGTCATGGGCATTTCCGACCGCATCCTGGTGCTCTGCGAAGGCGCGATGCGCGGCGAACTGTCCCGCGAACAGGCCAATGAATCCAACCTGCTGCAACTGGCTTTGCCGCGCCAACGCGCCAATGGCGGGGCGAACTGAGAGGTGACTATGACTATTCAAAACAACGCTTTGCCAACCCGGCGCCAACCGCTGGACCTGCGGCGTTTTCTCGATGACTGGGTGATGCTGCTGGCGGCCGTCGCGATCTTCGTGCTCTGCACGCTGCTGATCGACAACTTCCTGTCGCCGCTGAACATGCGGGGGCTGGGCCTGGCGATTTCCACCACCGGGATTGCCGCGTGCACCATGTTGTATTGCCTGGCGTCGGGGCACTTCGACTTGTCGGTGGGTTCGGTGATTGCCTGCGCCGGGGTGGTGGCAGCAGTGGTGATGCGCGACACCGATAGCGTGTTCCTCGGCGTCGGGGCGGCGCTGGTGATGGGGCTGATCGTCGGGCTGATCAACGGCATCGTGATTGCCAAGCTGCGGGTCAACGCGTTGATCACCACGCTGGCGACCATGCAGATCGTTCGCGGCCTGGCTTACATTTTTGCCAACGGCAAGGCGGTGGGCGTTTCCCAGGAATCGTTCTTCGTCTTCGGCAATGGCCAGCTGTTCGGCGTGCCGGTGCCGATCCTCATCACGATCGTCTGCTTTGTGTTTTTCGGCTGGTTGCTGAACTACACCACCTACGGGCGCAACACCATGGCCATCGGCGGCAATCAGGAAGCGGCGTTGCTGGCCGGGGTGAACGTAGACCGGACCAAGATCATCATCTTTGCCGTGCACGGGGTGATCGGGGCGTTGGCCGGGGTGATCCTCGCCTCGCGCATGACCTCCGGGCAGCCGATGATCGGCCAGGGGTTTGAACTGACGGTGATCTCGGCTTGCGTATTGGGCGGGGTGTCACTGAGTGGCGGGATTGGCATGATTCGGCATGTGATTGCCGGGGTGTTGATATTGGCGATCATCGAGAATGCGATGAACCTGAAGAACATCGATACGTTTTACCAGTATGTGATTCGGGGTTCGATATTGCTGTTGGCGGTGGTGATTGACCGTTTGAAACAGCGTTAACACTCATTCCCTGTAGGCGCTGGCTTGTCGAATCGTCGCACCGCAGCGAAGACGGTCTGGAGGGGGATGCAAGACTTGGGGGCCTCTTCGCCAGCAAGCCGGCTCCTACAGTGGATGGTTGTACCGCAGCGAAGGCTGCATCCCCGACACAACGCATTATCATCTCCCCCTTCCGTCACCTCCCTGAAATATTCCTTGCTCGCCTAACGATATTTCGGTTATTACGCTGTACATGATTAGACAGGTACGATTTGACAAGAAACAACGGGTGGTCGATGAACTCATTCGGCGCATTGAAAGCGGCCTCCTTGAGGACGGCCTTCTATTGCCGGGCGAGCATCAGTTGGCTCAGGAATTCAAGGTCAGCCGAGGCACGCTGCGCGAAGCCCTGGCCGAATTGAAACGGCGCCATTACATCGCGACGCAAAGCGGGGTCGGCTCCATCGTCACGTTCGACGGTGTGATGCTCGATCAACGCAACGGCTGGGCCCAGGCCCTGGCCGACAGCGGGGCGCTGATCAATACCGAAGTGCTGCGGCTGGAGGCGGTGACCCGTCCTGACCTGCTGCCGCGTTTCGGCACCGACCAATTCATCACCCTCGACCGCCGCCGCCGTTCCACCGACGGCAAGCTGGTCTCCCTCGAACGCTCATTGATGCCCGCCACTGGAGGCCTGGAAAGCCTGCCGCGGGTCGGCCTGATCGATAACTCACTGACCATCACCCTGGCCGCCTATGGCTACATCGGTGAGCGCGGCGATCAATGGATCGGCGCCGAACCCCTGAGCACCGAAGACGCCGAACTGCTGGGCCGTGAGCCCGGTACAGTATTTCTCAAAGCCTTGCGCACTACCTACGACCGGCAAAACCGCTTCATGGAACAGGTCGAAAGCCTGCTCGATCCCGTGCACTTTCGGCTGCATCTGCAATTTGGAAATACACAATGACCCTGCTTGACCGTGCCCTGGGCGCCTTTTATGGACTGGCCCTGGGCGATGCGTTGGGCATGCCGACACAATCGCTGAGCCGCGCCGAAATCAAGACGCGCTTCGGTGAAATCCGTGATTTGCAAGACGCCGGCCCGGATCAGCCGATCGCCGCGAACATGCCCAAAGGCTCGATCACCGACGACACCGAACAGGCCATTCTGGTCGGTCAGTTGTTGATCGATGGCGCGGGTCGGATCGAAGCGTCGATGCTCGCGCAACGCCTGATCGAATGGGAAGCTGCGATGCAGGCCAAGGGCTCCCAGGATTTGCTCGGGCCGTCGACCAAGCGCGCGATCGAGATGATTCTCGCTGGTCGATCAGCGGAAGAGGCGGGGCGCTACGGCACCACCAATGGTGCGGCCATGCGCATCACGCCCGTCGGGATCGCGGCGGATGTCGCCGATCCTGAATGTTTCATCAATGCCGTGGTGCAGGCCTGCCAGGTCACCCACAACACCACGCTGGGCATTTCCAGTGCGGCGGCGGTGGCGGCGGTGGTCTCGGCCGGGATCAACGGCATGGACCTGGGCGAGGCCTTGAACCTCGGCCAGCAAATGGCATTGCAGGCGGAAGGGCATGGCCACTGGGTCGCGGGCGGGCGCATCGCTTCGCGCATCAGTTGGGCTCGGACCCTCAGTGTCGACAACGACCGGGCGATGCTGGCCGATTTGCTGTATGACGTGATCGGCACCTCGGTGGCGTCACAGGAATCGGTGGTGGTGTCGTTTGCCCTGGCCCAGCAAGTGGCCGTTGGCGAAATGAATGCCTTCGAAGCGCTGTGCATGGCGGCGAGTCTCGGGGGTGACACTGATACCATTGCCGCGATCCTCGGGGCGATGCTCGGGGCCTGTCTGGGCTTGGAGATCTGGCCGGTGGCGATGATCGAGCAGGTCAAGGCCGTCAATCATCTGGAGCTGGAGCCTCTGGTAAAAGGACTTCTAGCTTTGCGTTGACCGGACTGACGCCATCGCGAGCAAGCTCGCTCCCACAGGGATAGTGCAAATTCTAAGGTACACACTGTACCTGTGGGAGCGAGCTTGCTCGCGATAGGCGCGCTGCCTATTTCAATTGATGCCCCCGCAATGGAAAGCACGAATACGGCCAGGACCGCCGGGATGTTGTTTCGTCTTCCGAAATTGCCCACAACCACAACAAAGGCAACAGGAGTATTTTTTTCATGAGTTCATCGACCGCCGGGCGAAGCGCCGGGCAACTGGAAACCCGGGGCATCGAACCGGTGCCGGAGGCGGAGTGCAACGGTCATCCGCTGCAACTGTTCTGGGTCTGGTTCGCCGCCAACATTTCCATCCTCGGCCTGCCGCTGGGTGCGACCCTCGTGGCGTTTCGCGGCCTGGCGATCTGGCAGGCGGTCATCGTCGCGATCCTCGGCGCCGCCGGTTCGTTTGCGGTGGTCGGCATCATCTCCATCGCCGGCCGTCGGGGCCGGGCACCGAGCCTGACCCTGTCGCGAGCGATCTTCGGCGTACGCGGTAATATCGGCCCGACCCTGGTCTCGCTGATGTCGCGCCTGGGCTGGGAAACCGTCAACACCACCACAGCCGCCTTCGTGCTGCTGTCGCTGTGCTCGATCCTGTTCGGTTCACCGGTGGAAGCCAAAAGCGCGCCGCTGCTGACGCTGGTGTTCATCGCGATTTTCGTGCTGCTGACGTTGTCGGTCTCCGGCCTCGGCCATGCCACTTTGCTGGTGATCCAGAAGTGGGCGACCTATGTATTCGGTGCGCTGAATATTCTGGTGGGCGGTTTCCTCTGCGCCACCATCGACTGGAGCGCGGTATTCAACGCCACGCCGGCACCGCTGAGCGCCATGATCATCGGCATCGGCACCATGGCCGCCGGCACCGGCATCGGTTGGGCCAACGCCGGTGCCGATATGTCGCGCTACCAGCACCGCAGCGTCAAGGCCGTGCGCCTGGTGGCGTCGGCGGCGTTCGGTGCGGGGATCCCGCTGGTGCTGCTGATCACCCTCGGCGGGCTGCTGTCGGTGGGCAACAACGACCTGGCCTCGGCCACCGACCCGATCGTCGCGATCCGCGACATGCTACCGACCTGGATGGCCGTGCCGTACCTGATCACTGCGTTCGGCGGGCTGCTGCTGTCGAACAACCTGTCGGTTTATTCCGCCGGCCTGACCACCTTGACCCTAGGCTTGAAGGTCAAGCGCGTCTATGCCGTGGTGGTCGACATCGTTGCGATCTTCGCCGGTTCGATCTACTTCATGCTGATTGCGGACAGCTTCTACGGTCCGTTCATTACCTTCATTTCGCTGCTGGCGGTGCCGATTACGGCGTGGGTCGGGATCTTCGTGGTCGACCTGCTGCATCGTCACTACTACAGCGCCAAGGATCTGCTGGACGTCAGCCCGAGCAGCGCCTACTGGTACCACGGCGGTGTCGAGTGGCGTGCGTTTGGCGCGTGGGCGTTGGCGATCGTGCTGGGTTTCAGCTTCACCACCATCGGCACGACGGCAGAAAACGTCTGGTTCAAGGGCTTCCTGTCCGACTCGTGGCTGGGGCATAACGGCCTCGGCTGGATCGTGACCTTTGTAGTCGCCGGTGGCATTTACGGGGTACTCGGTGGGGCGAAGGATCGTCGCGCCGCGCGGGTCGAGAATGCTCATGCCTAGATTGCTGCACACCGGCCAGGTCATCATCGACCTGGTCATGGCCGTGGATAAATTGCCCCAGCCGGGCGGGGACGTGCTGGCGCAATCGGCCCGTTTCGAAGCCGGTGGCGGCTTCAATGTGATGGCTGCCGCCCAGCGTAACGGGTTGTCGGTGGTTTACCTGGGCCGCCACGGTACCGGACGTTTCGGCGATCTGGCCCGTGAGGCCATGCATGTGCAAGGCATCCGCATCGGCATCGCCGACCGCGCCGAGCGCGATACCGGGCTGTGCGTCGCGGTGACGGACGCGTCGGCCGAGCGCAGTTTCATTTCCTACATCGGCGCCGAGGGCGAGTTGACCGCCCAGGACCTGGCGAGTGTGCCGGCCGAGGCGGGCGACTATGTCTACGTCAGTGGCTACAGCCTGCTGCATGTCGGCAAGGCGCAGGCGCTGGTGGATTGGGTGCTGGCGTTGCCGGGCGGGATCAAGGTGGTGTTCGACCCGGGCCCGCTGGTGGAGGCGCCGGATGCGCCGCTGATGCAGGCCTTGCTGCCGCGCATTGATGTATGGACCAGCAACCGTGTCGAGGCGCTGCGATTTACCGGGGCACTGGACATCGGCGAGGCATTGGACCGGTTGGCTGTTCATCTGCCGACCGGGGTGCTGATGGTGGTCCGCGATGGGCCGCAAGGGTGCTGGATCAGCCAACGCGGCGAGCATCGGCATGTGCCGGGGTTCAAGGTCGTGGCGGTGGACAGTAATGGCGCGGGCGATGCGCATACCGGGGTGTTCGTGGCCGGGTTGGCGCAGGGGTTGTCCGCGGGGGAGGCGGGGCGGCGGGCGAATGCGGCGGCGGCGATGGCGGTGACCCGGTGGGGGCCTGCTACTTCGCCGGGGGCGGCTGAGGTGGATGCATTCATCAGCAAGACCTACGGCGCCTGATCTGCCGCCATCGCGGGCAAGTCGAATCGTCGCACCGCCGCTCCCACAGGTATCGAGTGTGTTCACAAATTTCGTGTCCACCCCAGAAAACTGTGGGAGCGGGCTTGCCCGCGATGAGGCCCTCAAGTTCACCAACAACTCTGACCTTAACCCGCCTTGCGCAACGCCTCGATCAACGCCTGCTTACGCATGCCCGACCTCCCCGGAGTCTTCATCGCCGAGGCACGGCTGCAACCTGATCCCTCGTGTCAGGCGTCCAGCTTGCGCGCTGCTTCAACCCCGGCAGCACTGAGTTTTATCGGCAAGTTCAACGAATGCTCACCGTCCTCGTTGCAGACCACATGACCATGCTGAATCAATCCGCGCTCCTGCAGCGTGGCGAGGGCGCTGGCCACGACTTTCTCTCCCCGGTAATTATCCAGGACCTCCTTGCCCAGCCCACTCGGATGGGCATGCAACAGGCGGGTCAGGACTTCTTTTTCAAGGTTTTTGTCGACGTTCATGCTTACCTCTTTATGCAGGTGGATAAGTCGCTCGCGTGGGCGAACTATTGGCTGGCACCGCCTTCGGAACCACCGGTGGTGGTTTTCGAACCGATACCGGTGTCGGCGTTATCGGGTGTCCGGGTGTCCGGCTGGTTCATGCCACCTTGACGGCCCGCATCGTTGCCCTGAATCCGAGGGTCGGTGCCGGTGGACGGCGGCAGGCTGCTGTCGACGCCCGTGCCATTGGTGTTCATGGCGGGCGCGCTTTGGATGGCGGGGGCTTTCGGGCCTTCGACCGGGTTGGTCGGGCCGGTGCCGGAGGCAGTGTTGGCTGCGAAGGCGGCAGAGGACATCAGGAGGGCGAGAGCGAGGGCGGACAACCTGGACGTGAGCATGCGGGTGTCTCCATTTTCTATTGAGAGTCCTTACTTGATATTGGTCCGCCGCCGATCCGGATTGGTGCCTGATGTACGACGAACGGTTCCGGCCTGCCGTCGCGCCAATCAAGTCTCCTGGTCAAAGGGATTTTCTAATGTGACGAGCGTCGCTTGTGGACTTAGTATGGCGTTTTCAACTTTGACGAAGGCACGTCCATGACCATCCAGATCCGCCCGGCGACCCCCAGCGATGCACCGCAAATCCTCGCGTTCATCACTGAACTGGCCGACTACGAACGTGCCCGTCACGAGGTCATCGCCAGCGTCGCCGACATCGAGCGCAGCCTGTTCAGCGAAGGCGCCACGGCCCATGGTCTGATCTGCCTGCGCGACGGCTCGCCGATCGGCTTTGCGGTGTTCTTTTTCAGTTATTCCACCTGGCTTGGCAGCAATTGCCTGTACCTCGAAGACCTCTACATCACCCCGCAACAGCGCGGTGGTGGCGCGGGCAAGACTTTGCTGCGCCATTTGGCAAAAATCGCCTGCGCCAATGATTGCGGGCGGTTCGAGTGGAGCGTGCTGGACTGGAATAAACAGGCGATCGAATTCTACAAATCCCTGGGCGCGCAGCCGCAGGAGGAGTGGGTGCGGTATCGGATGGATGGGGCGGTGTTGCGGGATTTTGCCGAGGGTAACTGAACACACGCGCCACGCTTAAAAGATCGCAGCCTTCGGCAGCTCCTACAGATTCGGTGTGCGCCGCGCACTCCCTGTAGAAGCTGCCGAAGGCTGCGATCTTTTTTTGTTTTCTCCCAATATATGGGATGTGTATTTATATATTGAGATTTTGTGCCGTCCGGGTTTATAGTCCAGCTCACTCACTGCCAAAAAACAAAACAGGTGAATCGATGCTGGCGCAATTGATCGCGCTCGATTGGGGGACAACCTCATTACGTGCTTACAAACTGGGCCAGGATGGCCAAGTGCTCGAACAGCGCTCGCTGTCGTCGGGCATCATGCAGCTGCCCAAAGCGCCACGAATCGTCGCCGGCCGGGAATGCACCAATGGTTTTGAACTGGCGTTCGATGAGGCCTGCGGTGACTGGCTCGACGCGCAGCCCGATGTGCCGGTGATTGCCTGCGGCATGGTCGGCAGCGCCCAGGGCTGGCATGAAGCGGCCTATCGCGATACCCCGGCAAACGTCGCCAGTCTCGGCACCTCCCTGCACACCCTGCGCAGTACTCGCGGAGTCGATGTGCACATCGTGCCGGGCGTTATCCAGCGCTCGCCATTGCCGAATGTGATGCGCGGCGAAGAAACACAGGTGCTGGGCGTGCTGCAAAACCTGCCATCGGATGGCGGCGACGATCTGTTGATCGGTCTGCCGGGCAGTCATTCGAAATGGGTGCAAGTCGCCGATGGCTGCATCGTGCATTTCGATACTTTCATGACGGGTGAAATCTTCGCCGTACTCAGCGAGCACAGCATTCTCGGACGCACCCAGCAACGTGGTGCGCCTTTCGATGGCGCCGCCTTCGATCGCGGGGTGCAAGTGGCCTTGTCGGCGGACGGCGAGATCGGTCCGCTGTCGACCTTGTTCAGCGCCCGCAGCCTGGGGTTGACCGGCGAACTGAGGGCCAGTGCGCAACCGGACTACCTCTCCGGCCTGCTGATCGGCCATGAGTTGGCGGCCTTGGCCAGCGTGCAGCGCCGGCGCCGCAACAGTGTGCATCTGCCCTCGATCATCCTCATCGGCAACACCCAACTGTGTGCCCGCTACAGCCGGGCCCTCGACGCCTGCGGTTTTGCCAGGGTGACCCTGGCCGAGCAGGCCACCGAGCGCGGGTTGTGGCAGTTGGCGCTTGCCGCCGGACTGATCACCGCATTCCCATCCCGTTAAACCTGACTGGAGGTCTGACATGCTCAAGCAAGCACTGGCGCAAAACGGTCTGATCGCGATCCTGCGCGGCCTGCGTCCACAAGAAGCGGCCGCCATCGGCGAAGTCCTGTACGCCGCCGGATTTCGTGTCATCGAAGTGCCGCTCAATTCCCCCGAGCCGTACGACAGTATCCGTATCCTGCGCAGCACCTTGCCTGCCGATTGCCTGATTGGCGCGGGCACGGTGCTGACGCCGGAGCAGGTCGAGCAAGTGAAAGCCGCAGGCGGCCAGGTGATCGTCATGCCCCACAGCGATCCCAAGGTGTTGCGTGCAGCGAAGGCGGCGGGGTTGTTCCTGTCGCCCGGTGTGGCAACGCCGACCGAAGCCTTCGCCGCATTGGCCGAAGGGGCGGACGTGCTGAAGATGTTCCCGGCCGAGCAGATGGGGCCCGCCGTCGTCAAAGCCTGGCTTGCCGTATTACCTGCCGGAACGATTCTGGCGCCGGTCGGTGGAATCACGCCGGACAACATGCAGGTGTTTATCGACGCGGGCGTCAAAGGTTTCGGCCTCGGTTCCGGGTTGTTCAAGCCGGGCATGACGCCTGAAGACGTGGCGCTTAACGCCAAGGCTTATGTGGCTGCCTGGAAAGCCCTTCGCTAAGACTGTCCGGCGCTGCGAGCGCTGCATCTAATAAGAGAGACAACATGAAAATTACCAAACTCACCACCTTCATCGTTCCGCCGCGCTGGTGCTTTCTCAAGATCGAAACCGACGAAGGCGTCACCGGTTGGGGCGAGCCCGTGGTCGAAGGCCGCGCCCACACGGTTGCTGCCGCCGTCGACGAATTGTCCGACTACCTGATCGGCAAAGACCCACGCAACATCGAAGACATCTGGACCGTGCTCTACCGCGGCGGCTTCTACCGTGGCGGCGCGATCCACATGAGCGCGCTGGCCGGTATCGACCAGGCGCTGTGGGACATCAAGGGCAAGGCCCTTGGGGTGTCGGTCAGTGATTTGCTGGGCGGCCAGGTGCGGGACAAGATCCGCGTCTACTCCTGGATCGGCGGCGACCGGCCGGCGGACACCGCTCGCGCAGCGAAAGAAGCGGTCGAACGGGGGTTCACGGCGGTGAAAATGAACGGCACCGAAGAGCTGCAGTTCCTCGATTCCTTCGAGAAAGTCGACCTGGCCCTGGCCAACGTCGCCGCCGTACGCGACGCGGTGGGCCCGAACGTCGGCATCGGCGTCGACTTCCATGGCCGGGTGCACAAGCCCATGGCCAAGGTGCTGATGAAGGAACTCGACCCGTACAAACTGATGTTCATCGAAGAGCCGGTGCTCAGCGAAAACTACGAAGCGTTGAAGGAACTGGCGCCGCTGACCAGTACCCCGATTGCCCTCGGCGAGCGCTTGTTCTCGCGCTGGGATTTCAAGCGTGTGCTCAGCGAAGGCTACGTCGACATCATCCAGCCCGATGCCTCCCACGCCGGCGGCATCACCGAAACCCGCAAGATCGCCAACATGGCCGAAGCCTACGACGTGGCGCTGGCGCTGCATTGCCCGCTGGGCCCGATTGCGCTGGCGGCGTGCCTGCAACTGGATGCGGTCTGCTACAACGCGTTCATCCAGGAGCAGAGCCTGGGCATTCATTACAACGAGAGCAACGACCTGCTGGATTACGTCAAGGATCCACGGGTGTTCGACTACGACAAAGGCTTCGTCAAGATCCCCAACGGCCCGGGCCTGGGGATCGAGATCAACGAGGAATACGTGATCGAACGCGCGGCGGTCGGCCACCGCTGGCGCAACCCGATCTGGCGCCATGCCGATGGCAGTTTTGCCGAGTGGTGAAATCTCTCTGATCCACCGCAACCCCCTGTAGGAGCTGGCTTGCCAGCGAAAGCGGCGGCACATCCAGCATTGATGTGACTGACAGGACGCCTTCGCTGGCAAGCCAGCTCCTACAGGGGGTCAGCGCAAGTCCTCACATCGCCCTCAACAAACATAAAAAGAGGCACCCCCCATGCAACCGCAAACCCTCACCGGGCAGGCGTCGTTGGTGACGCCCAGCCGCAAGCGTTTTTTCATCATGGTCCTGCTGTTCATCACCGTGGTGATCAACTACCTGGACCGCAGCAACCTGTCGATTGCCGCCCCGGCGCTGACCAGCGACTTGGGCATCGATCCGATCCATGTCGGGCTGATCTTCTCCGCATTCGGCTGGACCTACGCCGCCATGCAGATCCCCGGCGGCTGGCTGGTGGATCGGGTCCCGCCGCGGATTCTCTATAGCGTCGCGCTGTTGTTATGGTCGATCGCCACGGTGATGCTCGGCTTCGCTGCCAGCTTCATCGCACTGTTCGTCTTGCGCATGGCGGTCGGTGCGCTGGAAGCGCCTGCCTATCCGATCAACAGCCGGGTGGTCACTACCTGGTTTCCCGAGCGCGAACGCGCCACCGCCATCGGTTTCTATACCTCCGGGCAGTTTGTCGGCCTGGCCTTCCTCACCCCGGTACTGGCCTGGTTGCAGCATCAATATGGCTGGCACATGGTGTTCGTCAGCACCGGTGCGGTGGGCATTCTCTGGGCGGTGATCTGGTACGCGGTGTATCGCGAGCCACGGGATTTCAAGGGCGCCAACGAGGCTGAAATCGAGCTGATCCGCGAGGGCGGCGGGCTGGTGGATATCCAGGCCGAAACGGCGAAAGCCAAGGCGAAATTCAGCTGGGTCGACCTCGGCATTGTCCTGAGCAAGCGCAAACTCTGGGGCATCTACCTCGGCCAGTTCTGCCTGAACTCGACACTGTGGTTTTTTCTGACGTGGTTCCCGACCTACCTGGTGAAATATCGCGGCATGGACTTCATCAAGTCCGGCCTGTTGGCGTCGCTGCCGTTTCTCGCCGCCTTTGTCGGTGTGCTGTGTTCGGGGTTTTTCTCTGACTGGTTGATCCGGCGCGGCTACACGGTGGGTTTTGCCCGCAAGTTGCCGATCATTGGCGGCCTGCTGATTTCCACCTCGATCATCGGCGCCAACTTCGTCGAGTCGACACCCCTGGTGATCGCCTTCCTCGCGCTGGCGTTTTTCGGTAACGGGCTGGCCTCGATCACCTGGTCGCTGGTGTCGACCCTGGCCCCGGCGCGTTTGTTGGGGCTGACCGGCGGGGTGTTCAACTTCATCGGCAACCTGTCGGCCATCACCACGCCCATCGTCATCGGCTTCCTCGCCACCGGTAATTCGTTCGCCCCGGCCATCACCTATATCTCGGTGCTGGCGTTGATTGGCGCACTTTCCTACATCTTGCTGGTGGGCAAGGTCGAGCGTATCAAGTTGTAGTTGCAGGCGTCGGGCGACCATAATGCCGCCCGTTCACTCGCTCAACGGTAAAGGCTGGATATGCAGGAAGACGCCCCGAAAATCGCCAAGGACGCCGCACCGACCGGCACCCAGACACTGCTTCGCGGCCTGGGTGTGGTTCAGGCCGTGGCCAGTGGCGCCCGTGATCTCAAGGAAATCGCCCGGCTGATCGGCACCACGCGCAGCACCACCCATCGTCTGGCCAGCTGTCTGGTGGATGAACGTTACCTGCGGGTGGTGCCGCAAATCGGCTATCTGTTGGGGCCGAAGCTGATCGAGCTGGGGTTCCAGGCGCGCGAAGAACTGCCGTTGGTAACCCTCGCCGGGCCGTACCTGGATGAGCTGTCGGCATTGACCGGCGACACCATTCACCTGGCGATTCGTGAAGGCGACGAAGTGCTTTACCTGCACAAGAATCCGGGACGCAACGGCCCGGAAATGCGTTCGCGGGTCGGTCACCGCATGCCGTTGGCGCGTACAGGGATCGGCAAGGCGCTGATGCTGGATGACACGCAGGAAGAATGGCAGCGGCTGTACGAAGTCAGCCTGCCGGCAGGTGGGAAAAATCAGTTCTGGCCGCAGCACCCGGAGCAATCCTGGGAGCAGTTTCAGCAGCGCATGCGCGAGTATGTCGCGGGCGGTTATGCCTTCGACCTGGAAGACAACGAGCCGTCGATCCGCTGTGTGGCGGCGCCGATCCGCGATGCCAGCAAGCGCATTGTCGCTGGCATCAGTATCGCCAGCACCGTGCCCTACATGCCGCTGGACAAAATGGCCGAGCTGATCCCCCTGATCAAAGGGGTCACGGCCCGGCTGTCGGCGGAGTTGGGCCTGAAGGTTTAGACCTTCAACGTCGCCATGTCGATCACGAAGCGGTACTTCACATCACCGGCGATCATGCGGCTGTAAGCCTCGTTGATCTGGCGGATATCGAGCATTTCGATGTCGCACGTGATGCTGTGCTCGGCGCAGAAATCCAGCACTTCCTGGGTTTCGGCAATGCCGCCGATCAGCGAGCCGGCCAGTACGCGACGGCTCATTACCAATTTGCCGGCATGCACCGGCGGCTCCACCGGTTCGATCAGGCCCACCAGAATGTGCACGCCGTCGAACCGCAGGGTGTCGAGGTACGGGTTGAGGTCGTGCTGCACCGGAATGGTGTCCAGCAGGAAGTCGAAATGCCCGGCCGCCGCCTTCATCTGTTCGGCATCGGTGGACACGATCACGTGGTCCGCGCCCTGACGGCGAGCTTCTTCGGCCTTGCTTGCCGAGCGGGTGAACAGTGTCACTTCGGCGCCCATGGCCTTGGCGAACTTGATGCCCATGTGACCGAGGCCGCCCATGCCGAGAATGCCGACCTTGTCACCAGCCTTCACCCCGTAGTGCTTGAGCGGCGAGTAGGTGGTGATGCCGGCGCAAAGGATCGGCGCGGCGCTGGCCAGGTCGAGTTTTTCCGGAATGCGCACGACGAAGTGTTCGCTGACCACAATGCTGTCGGAATAGCCGCCCATGGTGTTGCTGCCATCGATCCGGTCCGGGGTGGCGTAGGTCATGGTCGGGCCTTCGAGGCAGTATTGCTCGAGATTCGACTGGCAGGCTTCGCAGTTGCGGCAGGAATCGACCATACAGCCGACGCCGACCAGATCGCCGACCTTGTGTCGGGTGACGTTCGCACCGATGGCGGTCACTTTGCCGACGATCTCGTGGCCGGGTATCAGCGGGTACACGGCAATACCCCACTCGTTGCGTGCCTGATGGATGTCGGAATGGCACACGCCGCAGTAGAGAATATCGATGGCAACGTCGTCGGCCCGTGGGCTGCGGCGCTCGAATTTTACGGGGGCGAGGGGAGTGGTGGCCGATTGGGCGGCATATCCGATGGCGGTGTACATGAGGAACCTCGCATTAGCAGTGACAGGTGAGGTGGCGCATTTTGGGCGCCGGGCCTGCCACCGGCCATGGCGATTCCTCCGGGTGTCATGCCTAATCCTCCGGCATGCGCCGCGGCGGACTCGCATTGGCCTTCAGACCTGCGATGATGCTTTCATCCCGATTCCATGACTTTTTCTGCGACTTTTTTTGTGAAGAGCGGCCCATGCTGTTGACCCGTCATCTCGATGCCAATGCCACCCTGGTTTCATTGATCCAGCCGCTGACCACTCGCGATGGTTTCGCGCCCACCGCGTTGCCGGGTGTCCAGGTGTTGCGCGCCAGTCGCGATGTGGCCCGAGGCCCGCAGATCTACGAACCGAGCCTGGTCATCATCGCCCAGGGCAGCAAACTGGCGTACCTGGGACCGCGTACGCTGGAGTACGGCGCCGGGCATTATTTGATTCAGGCCTTGCCGGTGCCGTTCGAGTGCGAGACGTTTTCGGCGCCAGATGGCCCGATGCTGGGCGTTTCCATCGCGATCGACCGGGTGTTGCTGGGCGAATTGGTGTTGGCCATGGGGCTGGTGGCGGGACGCACGATTGCTGCGCAGACGCCGGAGTCCATGACCTCGGCGGTGCTCGATGATGCGATGCGCGGGTGTGTCGAGCGGCTGTTGCGTTGCCTGCACGATCCGCTGGAATGCCAGGTGATGGGACAGGCCCGATTGCGCGAATTGTTGTTTGTCGCCTTGCGCGGACCGCAAGCCGATGTGCTGCGAGCGCTGGTCGAGCAGCAGGGCCAGTTCGCCCGGATCGCGGCATCGCTCAGTCATCTGCATGCGCATTACACCGAGCCGTTGAACGTCGAAACCCTGGCCGGCTGCGCGAACATGAGTGCGTCGACCTTTCACGAGCATTTCAAGCGCAGCACCTTGTTGTCGCCGGTGCAGTACCTGAAGCGTTTGCGTTTGCTCAGGGCCCAGCAGTTGTTGCTGGGCGAGGGGTTGGGCGTGGCGCAGGTGGCGCATCGGGTGGGGTATCAGAGCACGTCGCAGTTCAGTCGGGAGTACAAGCGCTACTTCGAGCGCAGTCCCGGCGATGAACGCGCGGCCTGACACACCGCAGATCCATTGTAGGAGCTGGCTTGCCAGCGAATGCGGAGTATCAGCCAGCATCGATGTGACTGACTCACCGCATTCGCCGGCAAGCCGGCTCCTACAAGGGTTTTGTGGTGTGGCTTGGATTGCAGGCAACAAAAAGGCCCCCATTCCGGGAGCCTTGATGTTCAGACGTTCGACTTACATGTTCGGATAAGTCGGTCCGCCGGAGCCTTCCGGCGCCACCCAGGTGATGTTCTGTGCAGGGTCCTTGATGTCACAGGTCTTGCAGTGAACGCAGTTCTGGGCGTTGATCTGGAAGCGCTTCTCGCCGTCTTCTTTGGTCACCACTTCATACACACCGGCCGGGCAGTAACGCTGGGCAGGCTCATCGTACAGCGGCAGGTTCTTGGCGATCGGGATGCTCGGATCGGTCAGCTTCAGGTGGCAGGGCTGTTCTTCTTCATGGTTGGTACCGGAGATGAACACCGAGCTCAATTTGTCGAAGCTGAGCTTGCCGTCCGGTTTCGGGTAGTCGATCTTCTTGCAGTCGGCCGCCAGTTTCAGGCACGCGTAATCCGGCTTGGTGTCGTGCAGGGTGAACGGCAGTTTGCCGCCGAAGATGTTCTGGTCGAGCC
>Ga0247818_10000523_pt1 | contig 23991 bp, 23 predicted proteins | sample 13C_Glucose_Day1_FD_192424 | JGI IMG/M metagenome (GOLD analysis project Ga0247818, IMG submission 192424) | Soil microbial communities from agricultural site in Penn Yan, New York, United States - 13C_Glucose_Day1 | ecosystem: Environmental > Terrestrial > Soil > Agricultural land | place... | reverse complement strand
TGCCCTTCTTGAGCATGTCCTTGTTGTAGATCGCGACACGGGCACCCGCGTAGTAGGGCACGCAGAACTGCTTGCCCTCGAAGGTGCAGGTGTCCTTCAGACCCTTGATCCAGGTGTCCGAGTTGTCATACTTCTTGGGGTCGATCTCGGCGAGGGCGCCGTTGAGGATGTACTGCATCGTCTCGGTGTTGCCGAGCTCGACGACGTCCGGGAACTTGTCGCCACCGAGGGCCGTGTCGAGCTTCTTGGCCTTGTCCGCCCACTGCTGGTACTGGACGTCGACCTTGACCTTCGGGTACTTCTTCTTGAACTGCGCGTTGACGTCCTTGACCAGCTCCGGCCAGGTGCTCTGCGCGTCGACCATCAGCCAGACCGTCAGGCTCTCGGTACGGTCCTTCGGGTCCTTCGAGGCGTTGTCACTACCGTCCCCACCACACGCCGCGATACCGGTCATCATCGCTGCGACGCCTACTGCCGCAATGAGCTTGCGATTCATGCCACACCCTCCTCAGGGATACCAGCAACCCCCCGCCCACCGCGAAGACGTACGCCTGGCGCTACCTGTGGGGCTGGGACCTGGTCTTTAATGGTTTAGACCAGTACCGGGAGCTTGGCCTAGACCTTTAGGGGTGTCAAGGGTGTATAAGAAGTGCACTCGCGTCCGTTATCGGACCGACACCTGAGGGAGGGCGACGACCCGTGACCGGACCGTGCCACCATGTGAGCCGCTACAGACGGAGGAGCCGGTGACGGCAGCAACGCAGCAGTCGGGAAGGCGGGCCATGGGTGCCGACGGGGGCAGCAGTACGAGCGAGACCGGTGCGGGTGGGCGTACGGCACGCGTCCCGAAGTACTACCGGCTCAAGCGCCATCTCCTCGACATGACGGACACCATGCCGCCGGGCACCCCGGTGCCGCCCGAGCGGACCCTGGCCGCCGAGTTCGACACCTCGCGCACCACCGTGCGCCAGGCCCTCCAGGAGCTGGTCGTCGAGGGCCGGCTGGAACGCATCCAGGGCAAGGGCACCTTCGTCGCCAAGCCGAAGGTCTCCCAGGCGCTGCAACTCACCTCGTACACCGAGGACATGCGCGCCCAGGGCCTCGAACCGACCTCGCAGCTGCTGGACATCGGCTACGTCACGGCGGACGACACACTCGCCGGGCTGCTGGACATCACGGCCGGCGGGCGGGTGCTGCGGATCGAGCGGCTCCGGCTGGCCAGCGGTGAACCGATGGCCATCGAGACCACGCACCTCTCGGCCAAGCGCTTCCCCGCGCTGCGGCGTTCCCTGGTGAAGTACACCTCTCTCTACACCGCGCTGGCCGAGGTGTACGACGTCCGGCTGGCCGAGGCCGAGGAGACCATCGAGACCTCCCTCGCCACTCCGCGCGAGGCGGGGCTGCTCGGCACGGACGTGGGCCTGCCGATGCTCATGCTGTCCCGTCACTCGATCGACGGACACGGCGAACCGGTCGAGTGGGTGCGCTCGGTGTACCGCGGCGACCGCTACAAGTTCGTGGCCCGCCTGAAGCGTCCCACCGACTGAGACACAGACGGACACGCGGCCCCACCGGTCCTCCCGCGCACGCGCGGGGGGACCGGTCGTTTTCGGGCGCTCACCGGACCGTTGCCGGACCGCAATGCGGACGGGGGGTGACGGTGGCCGGATCTCTCGCCTAGATTTCCTGCGCATTACACCAGGTGATCAGCGAGGGGACGGAGTCGCCAATGACGGAAGAAAACGATGCGAAACCACCGGTGGTGACACCCGCCAGAGTGGTCATCGCGCTCTGTCTGATCGCCCCGTTCGTGGCGATGCTCTGGGTGGGCTCGTACGCGAAGGTCGAACCGACCTTCGTAGGCATCCCGTTCTTCTACTGGTACCAGATGCTCTGGGTGCTCCTGTCGACCGCCCTCACGATGGTCGCGTACAAGCTGTGGCAGCGTGACCAGCGCGCCCAGCGTGCCCGCAAGGGGGGTGCTTCCGCATGAAGGACGGCGTGAACGGCGTCGCACTCGCCGTGTTCATCTTCTTCTTCCTGGCCGTCACGGTCATCGGGTTCATGGCCGCGCGCTGGCGCAAGGCCGAGAACGAGGCCAGCCTCGACGAATGGGGCCTGGGCGGACGGTCGTTCGGCACCTGGGTGACCTGGTTCCTGCTGGGGGGCGACCTCTACACGGCGTACACCTTCGTCGCGGTGCCGGCGGCGATCTACGCGGCGGGCGCGGCGGGCTTCTTCGCCGTCCCGTACACGATCCTCGTCTACCCGCTGATCTTCACCTTCCTGCCGCGCCTCTGGTCGGTCTCGCACAAGCACGGCTACGTCACCACCTCGGACTTCGTCCGAGGGCGCTTCGGTTCGAAGGGCCTCTCGCTGGCGGTCGCCCTCACCGGCATCCTCGCCACGATGCCGTACATCGCGCTCCAGCTGGTCGGCATCCAGGCCGTGCTGGACGTCATGGGCGTGGGCGGCGGCGAGACGACGCACTGGTTCATCAAGGACCTGCCGCTGCTGATCGCGTTCGCGGTCCTCGCGGCGTACACGTACTCCTCGGGCCTGCGTGCCCCCGCGCTGATCGCGTTCGTCAAGGACGGCCTGATCTATCTGGTCATCGCCGTGGCGATCATCTACATCCCGATAAAGCTCGGCGGGTTCGACGACATCTTCGCCAAGGCGAGCGAGGCGTTCTCGGCGAAGAACGAGGCCGCCGGCAAGCCCGTCGCCGGCCTCGTGCCGGGCGAGATGGGCCAGTGGGGCTACGCGACCCTCGCGCTGGGTTCGGCGCTCGCCCTCTTCATGTACCCGCACTCGATCACGGCGACGCTCTCCAGCCGCAGCCGTGAGGTGATCCGGCGCAACACCACGATCCTGCCGTTGTACTCGCTGATGCTCGGCCTCCTGGCCCTGCTCGGCTTCATGGCGATCGCCGCCGGGGTCAAGGTGGACAACGGACAGTTGGCGATCCCGCAGCTGTTCGAGAACATGTTCCCCGACTGGTTCGCGGGCGTGGCCTTCGCCGCGATCGGTATCGGCGCGCTGGTGCCGGCCGCGATCATGTCGATCGCCGCGGCGAACCTCTTCACCCGCAACATCTACAAGGACTTCATCAAGCCCGACGCGACCCCGGCCCAGGAGACCAAGGTCTCCAAGCTGGTCTCGCTCCTGGTCAAGGTCGGCGCACTCGTCTTCGTCCTCACCATGGACAAGACGGTCGCGATCAACTTCCAGCTGCTGGGCGGCATCTGGATCCTCCAGACGATGCCGGCCCTGGTCGGCGGCCTGTTCACCCGCTGGTTCCACCGCTGGGCACTGATCGCCGGCTGGGCGGTCGGCATGCTCTACGGCACGGTGGCGGCGTACGGCGTGGCCAGCCCGACCCAGAAGCACTTCGGCGGGTCCTCCAAGGAGATCCCCGGCATAGGCGAGATCGGCTACATCGGTCTCACCGCCTTCGTGCTGAACGTCGTCGTCGTGGTCGTCCTGACCTTCGTCCTCAACGCGGTGAAGGCACCGGCGGGCGTGGACGAGACCTCCCCCGGCGACTACACGGCGGACGTGGGCGACCCGGGCGTCAAGGCGGAACTGCCGCCGGCCACGGTGGGCGCCCCGGGCGGGGGCCACTGACCTCGCGCCACTGGTGAGAAGTGCGGCTTCCGTCCCGGCAGGGCCCTTCCTGCCGGGACGGCGTCGTTTCCGGGACCCGGGGCGGCGTCGTTCCGGGACCCGCTCCGTGGGACCCGGGACGGCGTCCTCCCGTGGCCCCGTCCCCCGGAGGGGCCACGGGACGAAACAGGGGCGCGCGGCGCACACCGCCTGGTGCACACTTCCGCCCATGGACGTATCGATCAGGCCGGTCCTGCCCGCCCATCACGAGGAACTGGGCGAGATCACCGCCCAGGCGTATCTCGGCGACGGTCTCCTGGACTTCGGAGCCGAGGACCCCTATCTGGAACAGCTCCGCGCGGTCGGCCGCCGGGCGGCCGAGGCCGAGGTGCTGGTGGCGCTGGACGCCGGGGGACGCCTGCTGGGAGGCGTCACGTACGTCGCGCCCGGCAGCCCGTGGGCCGACATAGCCGGGGAGGACGAGGCGGAGTTCCGGATGCTGGCAGTCGCACCGGAGGCCCGGGGGCGGGGCGCCGGCGAGGCGCTGGTGCGTGCCTGTGTCGACCGGGCGCGGGCCGCGGGAGGACTTACCGGAATCGTCCTGTCGACGCAGCCGGCCATGCTGGGCGCCCACCGCATCTACCGGCGTCTCGGCTTCGAGCGGACTCCGGAACGGGACTGGAACCCTCTTCCCGATCTCCCGCTCCTCACCTTCCGCCTGACCCTGTGACCCCTCACGACACAAGATGTGGGGGCTGCATCATTCGGTAGCCCCCACATGTATGCTCGACCTCGCTGTCGTCGCAGGGGAATCCGGTGTGAGTCCGGAACTGTCCCGCAACGGTGTGACCGGCGCGCTCGCGCGCACCGGCGAAGTCCGAAGACCTGTCGACAGTGCGTCCGGCTCGACCGAACCGGACGCCGAGACGTCCGGGCCCCGCGGAGGGCCGGTGGACGCCGTGCACTCCGTGCGCCCTTCGACGGGCTTCGCCGTGCCCGGCTGCCCCGCTCCCGCAGGCACCGAGCCGAGCGAGGGATAGCCCCAAGTGACCATCGCGCCAGCCGATCCGGTTTCAGCCACGGATTCCGAAGGCCGCACGACCGACGCGCCCGGGACCGCACTGCTGCGGACCCTGACCGCTCTGACGGCCGATCTCCCCGACACCGACCCCGGCCGGGTCGCCGCCGCCGCGCTCCGCGGCCGCAGCGCGCGGGCGGACGAGGCGGAGCTGCGCTCGCTGGCCACCGAGGCCGCGGCAGGCCTGATCTCCGAGGACCCGGCGTACTCCCGGCTGGCCGCCCGGCTCCTCACCCGTGCCGTGGCGGACGAGGCGGCCGGGCAGGGCGCCGTCTCCTTCTCCGCTTCGGTCGCCGTGGGGCACCGCGAAGGCCTGATCGCGGACCGTACGGCGGAGTTCGTCGCACTGCACTCCGCGGCCCTGGACGCCCTGGTCGAGCAGGCGCTCGCCGACGGCGCCGACGACCGCTTCGGCTACTTCGGGCTCCGGACGCTGCACAGCCGCTACCTGCTGCGCCACCCGCTCACCCGCCAGGTCGTCGAGACCCCGCAGCACTTCATGCTGCGCGTCGCCGCCGGGCTCGCCGAGGACACCTCCGAGCGGGCTCTGGAGGAAGTGGCGGCGCTGTACGGCCTGATGAGCCGGCTCGACTACCTCCCCTCCTCCCCCACCCTGTTCAACTCCGGCACCCGCCACCCGCAGATGTCCTCCTGCTACCTGCTGGACTCCCCGCTGGACGAGCTCGACTCGATCTACGACCGCTACCACCAGGTGGCGCGCCTCTCCAAGCACGCGGGCGGCATCGGACTCTCCTACTCCCGCATCCGGGCCCGGGGTTCACTCATCCGGGGGACCAACGGGCACTCCAACGGCATCGTGCCGTTCCTGAAGACGCTCGACGCCTCCGTCGCGGCCGTCAACCAGGGAGGCCGGCGCAAGGGGGCGGCCGCGGTCTACCTGGAGACCTGGCACGCGGACATCGAGGAGTTCCTGGAGCTGCGCGACAACACCGGCGAGGACCAGCGGCGCACGCACAACCTCAACCTGGCCCACTGGATCCCGGACGAGTTCATGCGCCGCGTCGACGCGGACACCGAGTGGTCGCTGTTCTCCCCGGCGGACACCCCCGAGCTGGTGGACCTGTGGGGCGACGAGTTCGACACGGCCTACCGCGCGGCCGAGGCGAAGGGGCTGGCCCGCAAGACGATGCCGGCGCGTGAGCTGTACGGGCGGATGATGCGGACCCTCGCGCAGACCGGGCAGGGCTGGATGACGTTCAAGGACGCCTCCAACCGCACGGCCAACCAGACCGCCGAGCCGGGCCGCGTCGTCCACTCGTCGAATCTCTGCACAGAGATCCTGGAGGTCACGGACGACGGCGAGACGGCCGTCTGCAACCTCGGCTCGGTCAACCTCGGCGCGTTCGTCGCCGACGGCACCATCGACTGGGAGCGGCTGGACGCCACCGTCCGCACCGCGGTGACCTTCCTCGACCGCGTGGTGGACATCAACTTCTACCCCACCGAGCAGGCAGGCCGTTCCAACGCCCGCTGGCGCCCCGTGGGCCTGGGCGCGATGGGCCTCCAGGACGTGTTCTTCCAGCTGCGCCTGCCGTTCGACTCCCCCGAGGCCCGCGCGCTGTCCACGAAGATCTCCGAGCGGATCATGCTGGCCGCCTACGAGGCCTCCTGCGCCCTGGCCGAGCGGTCCGGGCCGCTGCCCGCCTGGTCCGAGACCCGCGCCGCCCGTGGCGTCCTGCACCCGGACCACTACGACACCGAGCTGAACTGGCCGGAGCGCTGGGACGCGCTGCGCGCCAGGGTCGCGAAGACCGGGATGCGCAACTCGCTGCTGCTCGCCATCGCGCCGACCGCGACGATCGCGTCGATCGCCGGGGTGTACGAGTGCATCGAGCCGCAGGTCTCCAACCTCTTCAAGCGCGAGACGCTCAGCGGTGAGTTCCTGCAGGTCAACGCGTACCTGGTGGAGGAGCTGAAGAAGCTCGGCGTCTGGGACGCCCGCACCCGTGAGGCGCTGCGCGAGGCGAGTGGCTCGGTGCAGGGCTTCGGGTGGATCCCCGAGGACGTACGGGCGCTGTACCGCACGGCGTGGGAGATCCCGCAGCGCGGCCTGATCGACATGGCGGCGGCCCGTACGCCGTTCCTCGACCAGAGCCAGTCGCTGAACCTGTTCCTGGAGACGCCGACGATCGGCAAGCTCTCCTCGATGTACGCGTACGCCTGGAAGCAGGGGCTGAAGACGACGTACTACCTGCGCTCGCGCCCGGCGACCCGGATCGCCCGCGCGGCGTCCGGCGTGGCGTCGGCCGCGGCCCCCGTTCCCGTACAGCAGGCCTCGGCTCCCGACGCGGACGCGATCGCCTGTTCCCTCGAAAACCCCGAGTCCTGCGAGGCCTGCCAGTAATGAGCACATGCGAGAACAAGAACCTGCTCGACCCGGGCTTCGAACTGACCCTGCGCCCCATGCGCTACCCGGACTTCTACGAGCGCTACCGGGACGCGATCAAGAACACGTGGACCGTCGAGGAGGTCGACCTCCACTCGGACGTCGCCGACCTCGCGAAGCTCTCCCCCGGTGAGCAGCACATGATCGGCCGGCTGGTCGCGTTCTTCGCGACGGGCGACTCGATCGTCTCCAACAACCTGGTGCTGACGCTCTACAAGCACATCAACTCGCCCGAGGCCCGGCTGTACCTGTCGCGTCAGCTGTTCGAGGAGGCCGTGCACGTCCAGTTCTACCTGACGCTGCTCGACACCTATCTGCCCGACCCGGAGGACCGTGCGGCGGCCTTCGACGCGGTCGAGGAGATCCCCTCCATCCGCGAGAAGGCGCAGTTCTGCTTCCGGTGGATGGACTCGGTCGAGAAGATCGAGCGGCTGGAGACGAAGGCCGACCGCCGTCGTTTCCTGCTCAACCTGATCTGCTTCGCCGCGTGCATCGAGGGGCTGTTCTTCTACGGAGCCTTCGCCTACGTCTACTGGTTCCGCTCGCGCGGTCTGCTGCACGGTCTCGCCACGGGCACCAACTGGGTGTTCCGTGACGAGACGATGCACATGAACTTCGCCTTCGAGGTCGTGGACACCGTCCGCAAGGAGGAGCCGGACCTCTTCGACGACGCACTCCAGCAGCAGGTCACCGACATGCTGCGCGAGGCGGTCGAGGCGGAGCTGCAGTTCGGCCGCGACCTGTGCGGCGAGGGCCTGCCGGGGATGAACACCGAGTCGATGCGCCAGTACCTGGAGTGCGTCGCCGACCAGCGGCTCACCCGGCTCGGCTTCCCGCCGCTCTACGGCTCCGAGAACCCGTTCTCCTTCATGGAGCTCCAGGGGGTGCAGGAGCTGACCAACTTCTTCGAACGCCGGCCCTCCGCGTACCAGGTGGCGGTGGAGGGGTCGGTCGGCTTCGACGACGACTTCTAGATCCTGGCCCAGGACCTGAGGTACGGGCGCCGCGTGGCCGTGACGGGCCGCGCGGCGTCCGCCGTTTCCGGGGGCCGGACCTCCCGGTGGAGTTCCGCCTCCCGCAGCTCGCGGTCGATGCGGCGCTCCCGCGCGAACCCGACGAGGGCGGGCAGCAGGACGAGGGCGAAAAGTGCGGTTATGGACAGGTAGCTCAGGAATGTGTTCATGGCTCTACTGTCGTCCGTCCGCCCGGATTCGGTCAGTGGCAGGACTGTCACACACCCTCGAATTACTGCCACACTGACGTCATGCTGAAGAATGTCGCCGTTCTGCTGCTCGACGATGTCCATCCCTTCGAACTCGGTGTCCTGTGCGAGGTGTTCGGACTCGACCGTTCCGAGGAAGGGCTCCCCGTCCACGACTTCGCCGTCGTGTCCGCCGAGGGCCCGACCCTGCGGACCCACGCCGGTTTCTCCATCAGCGCGCTCTGCGAGCTCGACCGGCTGGAGGAGGCCGAGCTCATCGCCGTGCCCTCAGGAGGCCGCTTCTCGGAGCGGACGTACCCGCGGGAGGCCCTGGAGGCACTGCGCCGGGCCGTGGAGCGCGGGGCGAGGGTCCTGAGCGTCTGCTCCGGCGCCTTCGTCCTGGGCGCGGCCGGGCTGCTGGACGGGCGCCGCTGCACCACCCACTGGAGGCATGCCGACGAGCTGGCCCGCCGTTTCCCCGAGGCCCGGGTGGAGCCGGACGTGCTCTACGTGGACGAGGGCCCGGTCATCACGTCGGCGGGCACGGCCGCGGGCATCGACGCCGCCCTGCACCTGGTCCGCCAGGCGTACGGGCCGACGGTCGCGAACACCCTCGCGCGCCGCATGGTGGTGCCCCCGCACCGGGACGGCGGCCAGGCGCAGTACATCAAGCGCCCGTTGCCGCCCACGCGGTGCGACACGGTCGGTGAGACGCTCGCCTGGATGGAGCGCCATCTCGACGAGGAGCTGACCGTCGAGCAGCTGGCCGCCCAGACCCACATGTCACCCCGCACCTTCGCCCGCCGCTTCCAGCAGGAGACCGGCACCACGCCGTACCGCTGGCTGCTGCGCCAGCGGGTACTGCTGGCGCAGCACCTCCTGGAGACCTCGGACGAGACGATGGACACGATCGCGGGCCGTACCGGTTTCGGCAACGCGGCGGCACTGCGTCATCAGTTCGTACGGGCGCTCGGCACGACGCCGAACGCGTACCGCCGTACGTTCCGGGGACCGGCCGGCCTGGTGGAAGTGGCCTGAGAGCAGGGCCCCGCCGGGGGTGATCATCACCCCCGGCGGGGCCGGACTGCCGAAGGAGTGCGGTCAGATGCCGCACTGCGAGGCCGACCAGAAGTGGCTCGGCCCCTGGTTCACGTGGATGTGGTCGCCGTGCCCGGCGTAGCCCGGGCCGAGGATCCCGTTGAACCCGTGGTTGCGGGCCTGCTGGGCGATGGTGCACAGCGAGTGGGGCCCGGCACCGAGGTCGACGGCGTCACCGTACAGGTGGCGGCTGTTCGTCGCTCCGCCCACCGCCGAGTTGCAGGAGGTCGACCGGAAACCGCTGGTGACCCGCAGCGGCTGGTCCCCCAGGGCGTGCCGCAGGGCCTGCAGCTTCCACATGCTGCTCAGGGCGTTGGCCTTGGCCGTACCCGCGGCGACCGCTCCGCCCGCCCAGGTGCTGTTGCACTGGTTGAGCTCGGGGTAGGTGAAGTTCACGGGGGTGCAGTCGTCGTCCTGGAGCGCGTAGATCTTGGCCTGCGTGGCCGGTCCGGCGATACCGTCGGCGGCGAGCCCGTACGCGGACTGGAAGCGCTTGACCGCGGCCGTGGTGGCGGGGCCGTAGGAGCCGTCGATGGCGAGCACGGAGTTGTAGCCCGGGTAACCGGCCACCCGGATCTGGAGCTGGGTGACGTCGTTGCCCGTGGCGCCCGGCGAGAGCGTGCGGGTCCAGGTGTAACAGCCGTCGGCCTGCGCGGTGCCGGCGGTGACGAGGGCCCCGCCGACGGCGAAAGCCATGGTCATGACAAGGCCGAGCAGCAGATGTGCGGTACGTCTGATCATGGGGGGTCTCCCTGCACGATGAGGACTTGCTCTGCGGTGTAGGGGTGAGCCTGGCGGACGGGTCGACGCGCGTCAACTACGCCCCGGAGAACGCCGGTTGGCCGATCCTCCGCAGAGAGGTTTCCCCGCGCCGCCCGACAAGGACCGGACACGGGTGAGGGGCTCCGCCGGCCGGCGGAGCCCCTCACCCGCGGGAGTCGTCGCGCAGGGTCAGTCGTTGGGGACGACCTCGTAGCGCGGCGTGCCCTCGGCCATCTGCTTCAGCGCGTCCTTGCGGTCCCGCTTCGAGAGCCGGTCGATGTAGAGGTAGCCGTACAGGTGGTCCGTCTCGTGCTGGAGGCAGCGCGCGAAGTAACCGCTGCCCCGCACCTTGACCGGGTTGCCCTGGGCGTCCTGGCCGCGCACCACCGCGTAGTCGGGGCGGGCGAGCGAGGCGTAGGCCGTCGGCACGGAGAGGCATCCCTCGTTGGAGTCGTCGAGGTTGCGCTGCTCCGGAGCCAGGTCCTCCAGGACCGGGTTGCAGATCGCGCCCACGTGCCGCACGCCGTCGTCGTCCGGGCAGTCGTAGACGAAGACCTTGCGGTCCACACCGATCTGGTTCGCGGCCAGGCCGACGCCCTCGGCCGTGCGCTGGCTGGCGAACATGTCGTCGATCAGCTGGGCGAGCTCGTCGCCGAACTCCGTGACGTCGCTGCACTCCTTGTGCAGCACCGGGTTGCCGACCACCGTGATCGGGCGCGAGGTCCCGCGCTCGCGGTGCGCCGCCTCACGCGCCTCGCAGTCCTCGGTGTCCACGAGGAATCCCTCGTCGTCCACACCGGCCTGCTGGTCCGTCTCCTGCTGCGACATGTCCGCCGTACGCCTTCCTGCAAACCTGAACCCGTGAGTACCCGCACCGGAATCGGTGCCCGTACAGCCTACGGGCACCGCTCAGCAGACTTCTTCCAGATCCCGCCACTCGCGACTGTCCGGGCTGTCCGCAACCCAGCCGTCCAGCAGCCCGCGCACCAGTGCGGCGGGGGCCGCTATCCCGCACTCGCGCTCCGGCACCCACAGGTCGCCCGCGGTGCGGTGCCCCAGAGGGCCCGGGTGGCCCGGCTCGCTGTGGTCGTGCGGGTCCAGGTGCTCGCCGTCGCCCTCGTCGCTCTCCATCCGGCTCTCCGAACAGGCACGGCACAGCAGCCGCACGGAGGACGACCAGTCCTCCGCCGCGAATCCGGCGTCGGAGGCGAGCTGCTCCAACGCGTCCCGGTCGTCCTCGGTGGCCGCCTCCAGGAGCACCACCCAGGTCGGCACGGGAGAGGGGGCCCAGAGCTCGATCTCGTCGAAGACCGGGTAGGACGGCCCGGCCGCCGTGATCCGCTCGCCGTTGGGCACGCCGTCGTGCAGGACGACCTCACCCCAGCGACGCCCCGAGGAGGGCAGCGGGATCGACAGCACCTCCATGCGCGCCGGGTCGAGCCTGCGGCCCCAGACGACCTCGGCCTCGCCCTCCGGCGAGAGCCGCACGGCCGCGCTCCCCAGCTCCATGCCCGTGGGCTCGCTGTTGGACGCGGCGTTGTGCTGGCCGCTGCCCGGCACCTTCAGCCCGTAGGCCTGCCAGGCCCTGCGGGCCAGTGGCCAGTCCTGGAGCGCCGTGGCGGCGATCCCGACGTTCCACCAGTCCGGAGCACCGGACTCCCGGTCGAGCAGCGCGACGGCCCGCAGACCGGCGGCCCGCGCCTGCTCCCAGTCGTGCCTGAACTTGTGCAGCAGCGCGAGATTGAACCAGGACTCGGAGAGCCAGGGCTCCAGGTCCGCCGCGCGTGTCAGCAGCGCCCCCGCGTCCTCGTACCGGCCGTCGCCGATCAGCGTGAACGCGCGGTCCGTGGCCTGCCGCCAAGAGGCGGATGGCCGATGCCGTACCTTCCCGAAGATCCTCACGATTCCCGCCTGTCCCGACTGGACACCCTCGTCTTCCGCTCTCCTTCGCATCCAACCATGCCGGGCCGGACGCTCGCTCATTACCCATGGGTTACCCAGCCCGCACCGGGGCCAGACCACCACGCGCCAGGACTCTGGCCAAGGCTTCGACGACCTGCGGCTGGTAGTCGCGGCCGGTGCCGAGCCTGAGCTGCTCCAGAGCCCCCAGGGGCCCCTTGACGCCTTCCCCGCACAGGTCGTCGTACGCGTTGACCGTACGGACGATCCTGGCGGCGGTCTGCTGTTCCCGGTAAGGATCCGCCTGCTGTTCCACCACTGCGGCGACCGCGGGGTCCACTCCGGTCTGGCGGACCACCGCCCCGCCGAGCAGCGCGATCCGGCGCTGCTCGGCGGCCGGGAGGAGTGTGGTCGCCCCGTCGGCCACCGGGTCGAGGAGGGAGAGCTGGCCGATGTCGTGCATCAGCGCCGCGTACTCCAGGACGGTCAGCTCGGGTCCGGCCAGCCCCAGCTCCCTGCCCACGGCGGTGGAGAGGTCGGCCACCCTGCGGGCGTGCCCGTGCGGGGTGTAGCCCGCGATCTCCGTGGACCGGGCCAGCGAGGCGATGGTCTGCCGGTAGGTCGTACGCACGGCGGCGTACCGGCGGAACGACACCTGGGTGAGCAGCAGCGGTACGCACAGCACGGGCAGCGCCCACAGCCCCGCCACGGCCACCCCGAGCGCCATCACCACGCCGGTCGCGCAGACGGCGGACCCGATGCCGCTGAGCGCGTGGAGCTCGTCGCGGAGCTGCGGCCCGTACCGGCGGCCCGTACCCGCCGTGAGGGCGGCGAGGACGGCGTCGCACAGGGCGGTGAGGAGGAGCAGCAGGAGCAGGAAGAGGGCGACGTGCGGCCCCTGCCCGAGCCAGCGCTCCGAGAGGCCGGACTGCTGGAGGGGCTGGAAGCACACGGCCGCGAAGCCGACGGTCAGGACGCGGCGTGCCAGCTGGTCCGGCCCCGGACCGCTGCCCCGCGCGACATGGGGCACGGAGGCGAGCAGCTGCGCCGCGACGACGACGGTGACCACCTGGAGGACGCCGTGCGTGGTGGCCTCCCCGGCGCTGCGCCCGAGCAGCGCGTACGCGAGGGCGCCCGCCGCACCCAGGGGCGCGGGCTCGCGTTCACCGGGCAGGGCTCCCCAGCGGGCCAGCTCGCCGACGGTGATCAGGAGGCCGAAGGCGAGCGCGTGGCCCGGCTCGGCGACGCCGTGCCACAGGGTGTGCCCGAGCGCGGCGACGGCGAGGAGCAGTGCGGCGCCGCGGACCACGAGGGCGGCCGGCGCCGGGCTCCGGGGCTTCACCGGGGCCGCCCGTGCCTGCCGGCGGTTCCCGTGCGCTCCCCCGCCTGCTTCTGGTGCGGCAGGCCGGTCAGCTCCTCCTCCGAGGTGACGGTGTTGGCCGCGGCGGACCAGCCGTGCCGGTCCAGGGCGCGCGCCAGGGCCCGCACCATCCTGGGGTCGAACTGGCTTCCGGCGCAGCGTTCGAGCTCTTCCACGGCGACCGGCACCGGCCGTCCCCGCCGGTAGGAGCGGGTCGAGGTCATGGCGTCGAAGGCATCCGCGACGGCGACGACCCGGGCGAACTCGGGGATCTGCGTCCCCGCGAGGCCGTAGGGGTAACCGCTGCCGTCCAGCCGCTCGTGGTGGTGCAGGATCGCGGCGCGCGCCTCGTCGAGGAAGCCGATGCCCCGGACGATCTCGTGCCCGTACTCCGGGTGCAGTTCGATCACCCGCCGTTCCTCGGGGGTCAGCGGTCCGTCCTTGCGCAGGACGCGTGTCGGCACGCCGAGCTTGCCGACGTCGTGCAGGATGCCGGCGAAGCGGAGGGCCTCCATCCGGCTTTCCTCCATGCCCAGCTCACGGGCGATCAGCTCGGAGGCGCGTCCCACCCGCTCGCTGTGTCCCCGGGTGTACCCGTCCTTGATGTCGACGGCCTGGACGAGCGCCCTGATGGTGGCGCGGTGAGCGGCCTGCCGGCGGTGGTACTGGGCGAACACCCAGCAGTTGATGTACATCGGCAGCAGGACGACCAGCGCCGACACCGGGCCGTACGAGCTGCGCCAGAGGACGGCCATCGTGAGCCCCGCGAGCGCGTGCACCAGGTGCGGCCCGAGGGAACCGGCCGCCCCGCGCCAGGCATGCCGGACGGCCACCCGCTCGGCCGTGGCGAGGATGCCGCCGTCCAGGGCGGCCGGCACGAGGCTGAAGACGAGCGCCGCCGCACAGGCCGGTACGAGGGCGTACGGAAGGTCGGGCACGGCACCGCCCGCGCCGCCGAGCGTGGCGGGCCCGCCCAGGAGCCCGTAGGCCCAGGACGCCGCCCCCACGGTCAGGGCGAGCTGCGCGGCCCGCCAGATCCGGCGCGCCGCGGCGGGCGGCCGCTCCACCCGGCCCGCGAGCGCGCCGGGCACGGCGACGAGAGCGGCTGCGGACGGCGGGAGCAGGAAGGCGGCTGCGAGCAGCAGGGGGAAGAACGATCCGGCACCGATCGGTACGGAGCCGCCGAGGAGGCGGCAGCGGCCCAGGAGTTCGCAGGCCAGATGGAGAGCGGCCAGCAGGCCGAGCGTGCCCCAGGGGGTCGCGGCCCCCGGGGACACCGCGGGAAGAGCGCAGAGTGCGGCGCACACCGCCACACAGAGGATGTAGACGCGCGCCGCTCCCGGTGTGCCCCTCACCCGTACCGCCCGCCCCCCGGCCTCATCAATGGAGGCGCCAGGTTAGCGAGTCGGTGGACAGCGAGGTTCCGAACGGATCGGATTAGCACATTCGGGTGACACGACACGCGTCTCGGGGACTTCCGACGTGCCACGGCCGGGCACCGGCGCGCCGCCGGACCTCGGTCCGGCGGGCCCGTCGTCGGTCAGCCCCTCGCGTGCGTCGTCACTCGGCGGGGGCGGCCGGCCGGTCGGCCCCGCCCAGGGACACGTCCTGTCCGGGCACCGCCTGGCCGGAACGGATCAGGTCGATCCGTCCCATCACCTTCGAGCGCAGATCGGCGGGGACGTCGTCCTGCCCGCAGCAGCGCTTGACCAGCTTCTTCACGGCCTGCTCGAGGCCGTACTTCTCCAGGCACGGAGAGCACTCCTCGAAGTGCACCTCGAACTTGGTGCAGTCGCCCTCGGGCATCTCATGGTCGAGAAACTCGTAGAGATGATCGAGAACCTCTGAGCAATCCGTCTCGTGCGGCTCTCCGCAGCTCATGAGGCCGAGCCTTTCGTGTCGTCCGACTCACCGGCTCCGGCCGGGACGAGTCCGCGCTCTCGCGCGTAGTCCTCCAGCATGCCGCGCAGCTGACGGCGTCCCCGGTGCAGCCGGGACATCACCGTACCGATGGGTGTCCCCATGATGTCCGCGATCTCCTTGTAGGCAAAGCCCTCTACGTCGGCGAGATACACGGCGATGCGGAACTCTTCGGGGATCGACTGCAGTGCGGACTTCACGTCGGAGTCCGGCAGGTGGTCGAGTGCCTGGGACTCCGCCGAGCGCAGACCGGTCGACATGTGCGACTCCGCCCGCGCCAGCTGCCAGTCCTCGATCTCCTCGGCGGCACTCCGCTGAGGCTCGCGCTGCTTCTTGCGGTACGAGTTGATGAAGGTGTTGGTGAGGATGCGGTACATCCACGCCTTGAGGTTCGTGCCCTCACGGAACTGGTGGAAGGAGCCGTAGGCCTTCGCGTACGTCTCCTGGACGAGGTCCTCCGCGTCGGCGGGGTTGCGCGTCATGCGCAGCGCGGCCGAGTACATCTGGTCGAGATATCCGAGAGCGTCCCGCTCGAAACGCGCGTTGCGCTCGGCAGTCGTCTCCTGCGCACGCCCGTCGTCGGTCCCTGTGTCGGTCCCAGTGACCGGACCCACCTCCTCCAACGATGTGGCGGAACCGAGACCGGACCCGCTCGCATCGGAGAATAGTCGACCTTGCTTCCGCGCGGGCTGACGACCGGCCCCGCCCGCGGCCCGCGCCGGGGTGGTCCTGTCCGCGCGAAGCACCGTCCACTCCAGCTCGGCGGCGTTCGATCGGCTCGGGCAGATGGTCGAACCCATGCGACGGACTCCCTCTTGACATACGGCGTTGTTGTACCGACACCACCGACAACAGCCGCCCCCCGTGCCGCATTCCCGGGGTACGGAGGCCGTCGCGGATGTGAGGAGAACTACGTTGCGGGCCCGGCCCGGACGGCCGTCCCAGGAGGGTTCCGGCCGTCCGCGGAGCCGTCCCCGAAGGGCCTGGCCGGCTCTGCGGCCACAGCCGGCTTCTCGCTCAGGAGAGTCCGTCCAGCCATGACGCCACCGCTCCGGTGAGCAGTTCCATCGCCTGTTCCTCGGTCGACGGGGCCTTCTTCGGTACGGCGAAACCGTGATCGGCGTACGGCACCTCGACGAGCCCGTGCTGCCCCGGAGGGAACTCCTCCGGCCGCCCGAACGGGTCGCGGCCTCCCTGGACCACGAGGGCGGGCAGGGCGGCCCCGAGCAGTTCGTCCGCCCTGGACTTCTCCGGCCTGCCCGGTGGGTGCAACGGGAAGCTCAGGGCGAGCACCGCGCGGGCGCCGAGCTCCGCACCCGTACGGCACGCCACCCGGGCCCCCGCGCTGCGCCCTCCGGCGACGACGGGGAGGCCCGGGGCCGTCAGCGCCGGCCAGACGCCACGCCAGCCGGTGTCCAGGGTCCGGGGTGCGGGCGCGACCTTCTTGCCGGCGACCCGCCACGGCTGTTCGACCAGCGCGACGCTCACCCCGCGCTCCGGCAGGGCGGCGGCCAGTGCGCGGAGGTCGCGGGCCTCGATGCCGCCTCCCGCCCCATGGCCGAGGGCCAGCACCAGGCGGGCCCTCTTCGCGGGGTGCCAGGTGATCCTGGCCTCCCCGGCGTCCGTGCCGACGGTCTCGGTCCGCTGCGCTGTCCCTGCTGTACGGCTCACAGCCCCATCCTGCCGGTCAGAAGAGCGTGCCCACCTCAGGCGCGGCCAGCTCCTCCAGCAGCTCGGGGCCGTTGTTGCGGACGTTGCTGACGGCGGTGGCCACCGGATAGGCGCGCATCAGCCCGCCGGGCGGGGGCTCCAGCAGGCCCTTCAGTTCGTCGATGTCCGTGCGCGAGGGGTCGAGCCAGGCGTCCCAGCGGTCCGGCGTGAGCATCAGCGGCATCCGGGGGTGGATCTCGGAGAGCGAGGACGGCCCCTCGGCCGGGGCCACGGCGAGCGGCGCCGTCTCCGCCTCGGTGGTGATCACGGAGCAGGTGACCCACCAGGCCTGCGGGTGGTCGTCGGGGAGCGTCCGGTCCCGCCAGAACTCGTACAGCCCCGCCATGGCGAAGACGGAGCCGTCGGCGGGGGTCACGAAGTAGGGCTGCTTGCGGGGGCGCTTCTTCCTCCCCTTCTCCTCCAGCTGCCGCTCGTCGGCCCCGGTGACCCACTCGTAGTAGCCGTCGGCGGGCAGGATGCAGCGCCGGGAGACGAAGGGGCGGCGGAAGGACGGCTTCTCGTGGACCGTCTCCGCGCGGGCGTTGATCATGCGGGCGCCGCCTTCCGGCGACTTCGACCAGGACGGGACGAGTCCCCACTTCAGGGCGCGCAGCTGGCGAACCGGACGCGGGTCGTCTGCGTCCTTCACAGGACGGTCCAGAACCGCGTAGACCTCCTTGGTCGGCGCCACGTTCCAGTCGGGCTCCAGGGTCTCGGTGGGTTCCCACTTCTCCACGCCGAAGAGCCCGGTCAGATCCTCTGGCCGCCGACTCGCCGCATACCGTCCGCACATAAGTGCCAGACTGCCACGACCCGCCGGCCGAGTGGACGCCGATCCCTCAACCACATCGAGGAGCCGCCCGCACATGGACAGCACCGAACTGGGCGATCTGTGGGATCGCGTCTTCGGCACCCAGCCCGCTCCCGAGCAGTGGCTGGTGGTCGTGACCGCCACGGCGGCGCTGGTCGCCGTCGTCCCGAACCTCATATGGCGCCTCTCGCGCAACGCGATCACCATCGCGCACGAGGGCGGCCACGGCCTCGTCGCTCTGCTCACCGGGCGGCAGCTCTCCGGTATCAGGCTGCACTCGGACACCAGCGGCCTCACCGTCAGCCGTGGCAAGCCCACCGGTATCGGGATGATCCTCACCGCCGCGGCGGGCTACACGGCGCCCCCGCTGCTCGGCCTGGGCGGCGCCTGGCTGCTGACCAACGGCCGGATCACCCTGCTCCTGTGGCTGGCGACCGCGCTCCTGGCGGTGATGCTCGTGATGATCCGCAACCTGTACGGAGCGCTGACGGTCATCCTCACGGGTACGACCTTCCTCCTGGTGTCGTGGCTGACCTCGGCCGACGTACAGTCCGCGTTCGCGTACACGGTGGTCTGGTTCCTGCTGCTCGGCGGTGTGCGACCGGCGTTCGAGCTCCAGTCCAAGCGCAGGTACGGCGGCGCCCCCGACTCCGACGCCGACCAGCTCTCCCGGCTGACCCACGCTCCGGCCGCGATGTGGCTGTTCCTCTTCCACGCGGTGTCGCTCTGCTCGCTCATCGGCGGCGGACGCTGGCTGCTCGGGCTCTGAGGGGCCGGGAGTGGGAGCAGCTGGGCGCAGGCCCTGTACCACCCTTGCGTTACGCCCCGGTTTCCTCCCGTTTGATCAGGATCTGGGATTGCGGCGAGCCACTAAAGTGAGGGGCATGACCGAGAGTTCCGTGCACCCCGCCCTCTGGCCCGCCCCCCGTGCGACCGGGGCCGTCGACGCGACCGTCACGGTGCCCGGTTCGAAGTCGGTCACCAACCGCGCGCTCGTCCTCGCCTCACTCTCCTCCGAGCCGGGCTGGCTGCGCCGCCCGCTGCGCTCCCGCGACACCCTGCTGATGGCCCAGTCCCTGCGCGCGATGGGCGTCGGCATCGAGGAGGGCGTAGGCCCGGACGGCTCGGGTGAGGCCTGGCGGGTGATCCCGGCCGGCCTGCACGGCCCGGCCAAGGTGGACGTCGGCAACGCGGGCACGGTCATGCGCTTCCTGCCGCCCGTGGCCTGCCTCGCGGACGGGCCCGTCCACTTCGACGGGGATCCCCGGTCCTACGAGCGGCCCCTGCACGGCGTGATCGACGCGCTGAAGGCCCTGGGCGCCCGGATCGACGACGACGGCCGGGGCGCGCTGCCCCTGACCGTGCACGGCGCGGGCGCGCTGGACGGCGGGCCGGTGGCCATCGACGCCTCCTCGTCCTCCCAGTTCGTCTCCGCGCTGCTGCTGTCCGCCCCCCGCTTCAACCAGGGCGTGGAGGTGCGCCACACCGGCTCGGCGCTGCCCTCCATGCCGCACATCCGCATGACCGTCGACATGCTGCGCTCGGTCGGCGCGCAGGTCGACGAGCCGGAGTCGGGCGGCGAGCCCGATGTCTGGCGGGTCTCCCCCTCCGCGCTGCTCGGCCGCGACCTGACCGTCGAGCCGGACCTCTCGAACGCCCAGCCGTTCCTGGCCGCCGCGCTGGTGACCGGTGGCCGGGTCACCGTCCCGGACTGGCCGCTGCGGACCACCCAGCCGGGTGACATGCTGCGGGAGATCTTCACCGAAATGGGTGGCACGTACGAGCTGACCGAGCGGGGCCTCACCTTCACGGGCTCCGGCCGGATCCACGGCATCGACGTCGACCTGAGCGAGGCCGGTGAGCTGACGCCGGGCATCGCGGCCCTCGCCGCTCTCGCGGACTCCCCCTCCACGCTCAGCGGCGTCGCTCATCTGCGGCTGCACGAGACGGACCGCCTCGCGGCGCTGACCAAGGAGATCAACGGTCTCGGCGGCGATGTCACGGAGACCGCCGACGGCCTGCGGATCGTGCCCCGCCCGCTGCACGGCGGCACCTTCCACACGTACGACGACCACCGGATGGCGACGGCGGGCGCGATCATCGGCCTCGCCGTGGCGGGGGTGGAGATCGAGAACGTGGGTACGACGGCCAAGACCCTGCCGGACTTCCCGGACATGTGGACCGGCATGCTCGGGGAACCCTCCGGCGCCGTCGGGGTGTCACCAGGAGCGCTCGGCGTGTCCGCGGACCGGCGCGAGGTCTGAGCACATGCGCCGTTACGGGAAGAACCCCGACGAGGACGACATCCGCGTACGCCCCAACCCCAAGGGCAACCGGCCGCGTACGCACACCCGCCCCAAGCACGAGGACGCCCAGGACGGCATGGTCCTCACCGTGGACAGGGGCAGGCTGACCTGTCTGGTCGAGGACCGCACGGTGACGGCCATGAAGGCGCGCGAGCTGGGCCGCAAGGCCGCGGTGGTCGGCGACCGGGTCTCCCTCGTGGGCGATCTGTCCGGCGCCAAGGACACCCTGGCGCGCATCGTGCGGATCGGCGCCCGCACCTCGGTGCTGCGCCGCACCGCGGACGACGACGATCCGTTCGAGCGGGTGGTCGTCGCCAACGCCGACCAGCTGGCGATCGTCACCGCGCTCGCCGATCCGGAGCCCCGCCCGCGCATGATCGACCGCTGCCTGGTGGCGGCCTACGACGGCGGGCTCACCCCGCTCCTGGTGCTGACCAAGTCGGATCTGGCCTCGGCGGACAAGCTCCTGGAGGCGTACACCCCCCTCGGGGTCCCGTACATCGTGACCAGCCGCGAGGAGCTGGAGAACGGCGACGCCGCCGACCGGGTGCGCGAGCTGCTGAACGACCGGGTGACGGCGTTCGTCGGGCATTCCGGGGTCGGCAAGACGACGCTGGTCAACGCCCTCGTTCCCGCGGACCGCCGGCGGACGACCGGGGTGGTCAACGCCGTCACGGGGCGCGGCAGGCACACCACGACCTCGGCCCTGGCGCTCCCGCTCCCGGACGGCCGCGGCTGGGTGGTCGACACGCCGGGTGTGCGCTCGTTCGGGCTGCACCACGTCGATCCCTCCCGGGTGATCAACGCCTTCCCCGATCTCCAGCCGGGTACCGAGAACTGCCCACGCGGCTGCACCCATGACGGTCAGGAGCCGGAGTGCGCCCTGGACGCCTGGGTCGCGGAGGGACACGCGGATCCGGCGCGGCTCGACTCGCTGCGCAGGCTCCTGTCGACCCGGGAGCGCCGCGAGGGGGACTGAGGCCCCGGGCCGGGACGCCCGGCGGACCCGGAGCAGCAGCCCGCCGAAGCCCGACTGCCCGACTCGCGCACGTTTGCGAGTTCCCCGGGCCGGTAAGGGCATAATCGCGTCGAGCGGACGAACCGTCACCTACGTGGGAGGCACCTGACGATGGCGTGGTTGCTGGTCGTGGTCGCCGGACTGCTGGAGACCGGCTTCGCCGTGTGCCTGAAGCTCTCCCACGGGTTCACCCGCCTGTGGCCGACCGTCGCCTTCTGCGTGTTCGCACTGGGAAGCTTCGGACTGCTCACGCTGTCCCTCAAGAAGCTCGACGTCGGCCCCGCCTACGCGGTGTGGACGGGCATCGGAGCCGCGGGCACGGCGATCTACGGGATGGTCTTCCTCGACGACGTGGTCTCCACGCTGAAGCTGGTGTCGATCTCGCTGGTGATCGTCGGCGTGATCGGCCTCCAGCTCTCCGGCTCCTCGCACTGACCGGCCCCGGCACCACGGCGGACCGCCGGCACCAGGGTGTACGAGAGAGCGAGCCGGAACGCCGTCTCGCAGGCCACTTCCCGCTGCGCGCGGTCCTGCGGCGCGGGCCCACTCCCCATGACGGCCACGGCACGGTCCCGTACGAGCGTGAGCAGGTCGGCGGGCGTGGGCAGGGCCGGGGCGGGCGGACCCGTCCGGCGGTCGGCACGGGAAGCGCCCGGTCTCGGTAAGCGCTCCCCCCAGACGCCGGTGAGCAGCGCCTTGACCAGCACGTTCGCCCGGGCCGCCCGGACCGTCCAGCGGGCCAGCTCCGCCGGTTCGTCCCCTCGCGCCCGGGCCGCGCGCAGCGCCTTTTCCACACCGGCGAGGTAACCGTCCGCCGCGCGCCGGATCAGGGCGCGCGCCAGGCCGTCCTTGCTCCCGAACTCGTTGTAGAGGGTCTGCCGCGAGACTCCCGCCCTCGCCGCCACGTCGACCATGCGCACGGCGGTCCACGGCAGGGTGGCGAGCGCCGATTCCGCGGCGTCCAGCAGTGCTTCACGCGCCGTAGGCATCGTCGCCTCCCACGCCCGGGGTCCGCGCTTCAGAGTTGACGCGCTCCGGAGGGCTGTCAAGGGTCCCCGCGCTTCCGGGGACGTGACACGGCCGTCTGCGGCCACGGGGCCGTGTAGCCCGGCCGGGTGGCTGTGGATACTGTGACGGCATGCCCGATTACCACGATGATCTGCGCCTGGCCCATGTACTGGCGGACGCCGCCGACGCGGCGACGATGGACCGGTTCAAGGCTCTGGACCTCAAGGTCGAGACCAAGCCGGACATGACCCCGGTGAGTGAGGCCGACAAACACGCCGAGGAACTGATCCGTGGGCATCTGCACCGGGCGCGTCCGCGTGACGCCATCCTGGGCGAGGAGTACGGCGTCGAGGGCACGGGGCCGCGGCGCTGGGTCGTCGACCCGATCGACGGGACGAAGAACTACGTACGGGGCGTGCCGGTCTGGGCCACGCTGATCTCCCTGATGGAAGCGGGCGAGAACGGCTTCCAGCCGGTGGTCGGCGTCGTGTCGGCCCCGGCGCTGAACCGCCGCTGGTGGGCCGCGAAGGGCGCGGGCGCCTACACCGGCCGCAGCCTGACCTCCGCGACACGGCTGCACGTGTCGAAGGTCGAGCGGATCGCGGACTCCTCGTTCGCGTACTCCTCGCTGACCGGGTGGGAGGAGCAGGGCCGGCTCGACGGCTTCATGGACCTGACGAGGGCCTGCTGGCGCACCCGGGGATACGGCGACTTCTGGCCGTACATGATGGTCGCCGAGGGTTCGGTGGACATCTGCGCGGAACCGGAGCTGTCCCTGTGGGACATGGCGGCGAACGCGATCATCGTCCAGGAGGCGGGCGGGCAGTTCACCGGCCTGGACGGGGTCCCCGGCCCGGGGGGCGGCAACGCGGCGGCCTCGAACGGCCTGCTGCACGACGAGCTGCTGGGCTATCTCAACCAGCGTTACTAGGGGCGGCGTTCGGCAAGGCACCCCGGGAGCGCCGGGGTGCCTTGCCGGGTTCCCGGGGTCCTTGTCGAGTTCCCTCCGGGGTGCCACTCTGAGAGTCCCCCCACTTGTGAACTTGTGAATCCGCTCACGAGGGCCGCTTCACAGGTCACTCCTCGAAGGAGGTGGCTCTCTTCATGCTCGTCCACGACGCCATGAGCACGCTGGTCCTCACCATCGGCCCGGCGCATACGCTCCGCCAGGCGGCCAGGCTGATGTCGGCCCGGCGGGTCGGAGCAGCCGTGGTCCACGACCCGGACACCTGCGGACTCGGGATCATCACCGAGCGCGACATCCTCGACGCGGTCGGGGCGGGGCTGGACCCCGATGCCGAGACCGCCGCCACCCACACCACCACCGACGTCGTCTTCGCCTCGCCCTCCTGGACCCTGGACGAGGCCGCGGAGGCCATGACCCACGGTGGTTTCCGGCATCTGATCGTGCTGGACGGCGACGGGCCCGTCGGTATCGTCTCGGTGCGGGACATCATCCGGTGCTGGGTACCCGCCGGGCGGCGGCCGGCCGGGATGGCCGTCTGAGCGGCGTCCGGGCGGCGCCCCCTCCGAGCCCGGGCCCGCACGGGTCCGGACACGACCGCGGGCCGGGCCCCCTCGAGTCGAGGGGGTCCGGCCCGCAGCCGACGACAAGCGTCCGTATCAGCCGCGCAGGGCCTGGACCGCGGCTTCCAGCCGCTTGCCGAAGTCCCCGTCGGCCTGACGGAAGTTGTTGATCGCGCGCTCGGCGATGTCGTCACGCGAGACCTTGGAGATGAATCCGGCGAGGTTGTCGATCAGCCGGTCCTTCTCGTCCTCGGAGAGCAGCCGGTAGAGGTTGCCCGCC
>Ga0247818_10000522_pt1 | contig 23995 bp, 20 predicted proteins | sample 13C_Glucose_Day1_FD_192424 | JGI IMG/M metagenome (GOLD analysis project Ga0247818, IMG submission 192424) | Soil microbial communities from agricultural site in Penn Yan, New York, United States - 13C_Glucose_Day1 | ecosystem: Environmental > Terrestrial > Soil > Agricultural land | place... | reverse complement strand
CGCAGATGCCCAACAAGACCGACACCGGCCACGTCGAAGATGTGCGCGCCTGCATTGCCTGCAATCAGGCGTGCATCGGGCACTTCCACAAGGGCTTGCCGATCTCCTGCATCCAGCACCCGGAAACGGGACGCGAATTGATCTTTGGTCACAGGCAGGCAACGAAATCACGCAAACGCATCATGATCGCCGGCGGTGGTCCGGCCGGCATGAAGGCCGCCGCCGTCGCCGCCCAACGCGGCCATGACGTGACGCTGTACGAAGCCAGCGCGCAACTGGGTGGTCAGGTGTTACTCGCGCAACTGCTGCCACGGCGTAGCGAATTCGGCGGTGCCAGCACCAACCTGCAGCGGGAAATGGAACTGGCCGGGGTACGCGTGGTGCGCAATACGCGGGTCGACCGCGCGCTGGTGGAGCAGGAAAAACCGGACATGGTGATCGTCGCCACGGGTGCCGAACCCTATTGGCCGCTCTTCGAACGCGGTGGCGAATTGCAGGTGGTGGATGCCTGGCAAGTGCTGCGTGAAGAAGTGCAAATCGGCCGTTCGGTGGTGGTGGTCGACTGGCGCTGCGACTGGATCGGCCCCGGCATTGCCGAGCGCCTGACCCGTTCCGGTCATCAGGTGCAACTGGCGGTCAACGGCACCCACTGCGGGGAGAACCTGCCGCTGTACGTGCGCGATCAACTGGCTGGCGAGTTGCACAAACTGGGGGTTCCCATTACGCCTTATGCGCGCTTGTACGGGTGCGACGACAACACGGTCTACTTGCAACACACCGCCAGCGGCGAACCGATGCTGATGGAAAATATCGATACGCTGGTGCTGTGCCAGGGCCATCAACCGGTGGATACGCTCGGGGCAGCGTTGCAAGGCCTGGTGGAATTTCGCCGCATCGGTGACTGCCTGGCGCCGCGTACCGCCGAAGAAGCGATTTATGAAGGGTTGAAAGTCGCGTGGGAGCTTTAAGCCTGTTTATACTCCGGGGCTTTAATGACTGACCCCTATCTGTAGGGGTTTGGAACTTCGTATGAGCAATGACAGCAAGACCCAGGCCGAACCGCATTTCCTCGGCACGCGGATTCGCGGCCTGCGCAAACGCCGGGGCATGACCCTGGCGCAGTTGGCGCAACAAAGCGAACTGACCGCCGGCTACATCAGCCAGCTGGAACGCAACCTCGCCTACCCGTCGATCCCGGCGCTGTTCAACATTGCCCGCAGCCTCGGCGTGACCATCCAGTGGTTCTTCGCCAGCGAAGCCGTCACCGCTCCCGAAGACGAAGGCATTGTCGTGCGCAAGCACAGTCGCCTGAACGTGCATTACGAAGACGGCATCGTCGACCAGTTATTGACCCCGCAAGCCAACCGCCAGCTCGAAATGCTCCACTCGCGTTTTCCGCCGGGCACTTACAGCCAGCAAAGCTACAGCCACGACGGCGAAGAAGCCGGCTATCTGCTGTCGGGCAGCTTCGAGTTGTGGGTCGGCGAGCGCTACTTTCAGCTCAACGAAGGCGACAGTTTCAGTTTTTCCAGCCAGCAACCGCACCGCTACGGCAACCCGGGTGAGGTGGATGCGGTGGTGATCTGGGTGATCACCCCGCCGACCTTCTAACGCCGGCCGCGCCCGATTGCTTGAGCAACACCGGCACGCTTGAGGGTGTCGCTCGGCAGTTCCTTGAACAACGCACGATAGCTGCTGGAAAACCGTCCCAAATGCCAGAACGACCAGTGCATGGCCACTTCGGCCACGGTGGTTTGCAGGTGAGTGCGGCTGAGCAGTTCGCGCCGGGCGCTGTTCAGGCGGCGCAGGCGCAACCATTGGGTCGGCGCCATACCGGTATAGGTCTTGAACGTGTGTTGCAACTGGCGTAGCGAAACCCCGGCAACCTGGGACAATGCCAGCAGATTGAGGTGTTCTTCCGGGCTGTCCGCCGCCCATTCCCCTACCCGCTTCATGATCGCCCGGTCCCCGGCCCGGCGCTGCAGTGCGCCCTGGTCGAGACTGACACAGGCGTTATCGAGGATGAACAGGCAATCGTCCAGCAGCTGCTGGGTCAAGGCTTCGCGGCTTGGCGGATCGTAGGTTTGCGACAACTGGGTCAGGGTTGCGCTGAGCCAGCGACTGAACAACCCGTTTTGCTGGCAATTGAGCGGCGCCATGAACAGCCCCTCCAACCGCGCGACATCCAGCCCATGGCGCTTGACGAACTCCGGGCCGAACACCACGGCGATTTCCTGGTAGTTCTCCGGGGTGATCCAGATGTTGCGACTTTCACCATTCAACACGTACAGCGCGTTGTCGCTGCGGTCGAAACAGAACGCCAACGAACCTTGTGGCGCGCTGAAATTCTGCTCGACCCGGGTGTTCATGTGCTCCTCGTAGATCTCCACGCCCTGTAGATCCAGATAACGCACCAGGCCGGCGAAATGTCCCGGCGACATCTGTTGGTAATGCTGGACCCAACCAGGCGTAGCGCGAATTTGCTCGGCGACTTCGAAGGTACTGAATGCTTGAACCTGTAGTGAGTTGCACGTTGACATTGGGCGACCTTACGCACTCTTTTGGTGCGCTTTGTGCTGCTTAAAGTGGATAGATGGAACTGCAAGGCTCGCCCAAGATAGACGTCAACGCGCTACAGGGGAAGCGTCCTGCAGATGAAATCGACTTTCTCCCGCGTTAACAAAACCAATAACGAGGTCTTTATGAATGCCCCTTTCGATCAGCTGTTCACTTGGCTGAAAGATCACAAGATTACCGAAGTCGAGTGTGTCGTCAGCGACCTGACCGGCATTGCACGCGGCAAAATCGCACCCACCAACAAGTTCCTGCATGAGCGAGGCATGCGCCTGCCGGAAAGTGTGCTGTTGCAGACGGTAACCGGGGACTTTGTCGACGACGACATCTACTACGACCTGCTCGATCCTGCCGATATCGACATGGTCTGCAAACCGGTGTCCGACGCGGTATACGTCGTGCCATGGGCGATCGAGCCGACCGCCATCGTGATCCACGACACCTTTGACAAGTTCGGCAATCCGATCGAATTGTCGCCGCGCAACGTGCTCAAGAAAGTCCTGCAGCTGTATACCGACAAAGGCTGGCGACCGATTGTCGCGCCGGAAATGGAGTTTTACCTGACCCAGCGCTGCGAAGACCCGGACTTGCCACTCAAGGCCCCGATGGGCCGCTCCGGTCGCGCCGAAAGCGGTCGCCAGTCGTTCTCCATCGACGCCGCCAACGAATTCGACCCGTTGTTCGAAGACGTCTATGACTGGTGCGAACTCCAGGGCCTGGACCTCGACACGCTGATCCACGAAGACGGTCCGGCGCAGATGGAAATCAATTTCCGCCATGGCGACGCCCTGGACCTGGCCGACCAGATCACCGTGTTCAAGCGCACCATGCGCGAGGCCGCCCTCAAGCACAATGTCGCGGCCACCTTCATGGCCAAGCCGGTCGGCGATGAGCCAGGCAGCGCCATGCACATCCACCAGAGCGTGGTGGACATTGCCACCGGCCAGCCGATCTTTGCCGATGCCGACGGCAACATGAGCGCGTTGTTCCTGCACCACATCGGTGGCTTGCAGAAGTACATCCCCAAAGTGCTGCCGATGTTCGCGCCGAACGTCAACTCGTTCCGCCGCTTCCTGCCGGACACCTCGGCACCGGTAAACGTCGAATGGGGCGAAGAGAACCGTACCGTCGGCCTGCGCGTGCCGACCTCGAGCCCGGACGCCATGCGCGTGGAAAACCGCTTGCCGGGGGCCGATGCCAACCCTTACCTGGCCATCGCCGCCAGCCTGCTGTGCGGCTACCTGGGCATGATCGAGCGCATTGAACCGAGCGCCGCGGTGCAGGGCCGGGCCTATGAGCGGCGCAACCTGCGCCTGCCGATCACCATCGAAGATGCGCTGACGCAGATGGAAGAGTGCGAAACCGTGGGCCGCTACCTGGGCGACAAGTTCGTGCGTGGCTACGTCGCGGTCAAGCGCGCCGAGCACGAGAACTTCAAGCGCGTGATCAGCTCCTGGGAGCGCGAGTTTCTGCTGCTGAGCGTCTGACGAACAACTTCCTGCATGAGTCCGCGTCCCCCTGTGGGAGCGGGCTTGCTCGCGAAGGGGCCAGGTCAGTCACCCTTTATGTTGAATGACACACTGCCTTCGCGAGCAAGCCCGCTCCCACATGGGGAACGTCTTCACCTGAAGAATCCAATAACTCCAAGAAGGTATTGATATGCGTCTGTTGAAATCCATGGTCCCGGCCGCGCTCGCGGTCTTGTTCAGCGCCGTAACCCAGGCGCAGCCACAGGTCAGCGTCTACAACTGGACCGACTACATCGGCGAGACCACCCTCGCCGACTTCCAGGGCAAAACCGGGATCAAGGTGATCTACGACGTTTTCGACTCCAATGAAACCCTGGAAGGCAAACTGCTTGCCGGGCGTACCGGGTATGACGTGGTGGTGCCGTCCAACCACTTCCTCGCCCGCCAGGTGAAGGCCGGCGCGTTCCTCAAGCTGGACCGCGAGCAACTGCCGAACTTCAAGAACCTCGACCCGAAACTGCTGGCCTTGCTGGAGAAAAACGACCCGGGTAACGCGCACTCGGTGCCGTACCTGTGGGGCACCAATGGCATCGGCTACAACGTCGACAAGGTCAAGCAGGTGTTGGGCATCGACCACATCGATTCCTGGGCCGTGCTGTTCGAACCGGAAAACATCAAGAAACTCAGCGCCTGCGGCGTATCGATGATGGACTCGGCGGATGAAGTGTTCCCCGCGGTGCTCAACTACATGGGCATGGACCCGCGCAGCGAGAATCCGGAAGACTTCAAGAAAGCCGAAGCCAAGCTGCTGAGCATCCGTCCGTACATCACCTATTTCCACTCTTCCAAGTATGTCTCGGACCTGGCCAACGGCGACATCTGCGTGGCGTTCGGTTACTCCGGTGACGTGTTCCAGGCCGCCAACCGCGCCAAGGAAGCCAAGAACAACGTGAACATCGCCTATGCCATCCCCAAGGAAGGCGCGAACCTGTGGTTTGACTTGCTGGCCATCCCGGCGGACGCTGGCAATCCGAAGGAAGCCCACGCCTTCATCAACTACCTGCTCGACCCGCAAGTGATCGCCAAGGTCAGTGCCTCTGTCGGCTATGCCAACCCTAACCCCGCCGCCAAGCAGTACATGGACCCGGAACTGGTGAATAACCCTGAGGTTTATCCGCCTCAGGCAGTGCTCGACAAGCTCTACATCTCGACCACCCCGCCGCAGTCGATCATGCGCTTGATGACCCGCTCCTGGAGCAAAGTGAAGTCCAACCAATGAACCAGTACACCCACGAACACGCCCATTCCTATTACGCCGCGTCGGCCAACGGTATGGCGCCCTACCCCACGCTGGCCGAAGACCTGGTGGCCGATGTCTGCGTGATTGGCGGCGGGTTTACCGGCGTCAACACGGCCATCGAACTGGCCCAGCGCGGGCTCTCGGTGATCCTGCTCGAAGGCCGGCGGATCGGCTGGGGCGCCAGCGGGCGCAACGGCGGGCAGTTGATTCGCGGCATCGGCCATGACGTCAGCGGTTTCGCCAGGCATGTCGGTGCTGAGGGGGTGCGCTACCTGGAACAGGCCGGGACTGAATCGGTGCAGTTGGTGGGCGATCGTATCCGTGAGCACGGCATCGATTGCGACCTGCGCTGGGGTTTCTGCGAACTGGCCAACACCCCGGCACAGTTCGCCGGGTTGAAAGCCGAACACGCTGCGCTCAAGGAATCGGGTTACGCCCATGAAACCCGCCTGGTCGAAGCCGCGCAGATCCGTGAGCAGGTCGTGAATAGCGGTGTGTACGCCGGCGGGCTGGTCGACATGGGCTCGGGGCACTTGCATCCGCTGAACCTGGTCCTTGGCGAAGCGCAGCTCGCGTCATCCCTCGGCGTACGAATTTTCGAGCAAAGCCCGGTGCTGGAGCTGGTCCACGGCAGCACCGTGCAGGTTCGATGCGCCGGTGGCACGGTACGCGCCGGCACCCTGGTGCTGGGTTGCAACGCGCATCTGGAAGAACTCGAACCGAAACTGAGCGGCAAGGTGCTCCCGGCGGGCAGCTACATCATCGCCACCGAACCCTTGTCGGCGGACGTTGCCGCGCAGCTGATCCCGCACAACCTGGCGCTGTGCGACCAGAAAGTCGGCCTGGATTACTACCGGCTCTCGGCGGACCGGCGCCTGTTGTTCGGCGGGGCCTGCCATTACTCCGGGCGTGATCCGGCGGATATCAGCGCCTACATGCGCCCGCAAATGCTCAAGGTCTTCGCGCAACTGGCGAATGTGCGCATCGACTATCAATGGGGCGGGAAGATCGGTATCACCGCCAACCGCTTCCCCCAGGTCGGGCGCTTGAGCCAGCACCCTAACGTGTTCTACGCCCAGGGCTACTCGGGCCATGGCCTGAACGTCACCCACTGGTGCGCGAAATTGTTGGGCGAAGCGGTCCATGCCGGCCACAGCAAGGGCTTCGACGTGTTCAGCGCCGTGCCGCACATGACCTTCCCGGGCGGCCGCGTCCTGCGTTCGCCACTGTTGGCCCTGGGCATGCTCTGGTATCGCATGCGCGAAGTACTGGGCTGACACCGCCCCCTGTAGGAGCTGGCTTGCCAGCGATGTCGACCGAAAGAACAACACAATGTTCAAGGCCGCCATCGCTGGCAAGCCAGCTCCTACAGAGTTACCGATCATTTCCCATCTCTTTGTTTAGCCTTTCGATTTGCTCAATTGCGAGTCACTTCTATATTGAGGGGGTGCTCTGAACTTCCTGCCTCCTGTTGAGCTTGGCCTATGGCAACGACCGATCAGCTGATCATCTGCGAGCACTGCGACAGCGTGTACGAAAAAGTGACGCTCGCCAAATACCAGAAAACCCTGTGCGAACGCTGCGGTGGCGTGCTTCAGCGTTATAACGGCCTGACCGTGGAGCAACGCCTGGCGTTGACCTTCACCGCGTTGATGCTGTGGATTTTCGCTAATTTCTATCCGGTCATGAGCATCAGCCTGAAAGGCCTGAAAAACAGCGCGACCCTATGGGATTCGGTGTTGGCGCTGAGCCTGGGGCCCATTACGTTTATCGCCCTGGTAGCGGCAGTCGCCATGATCATCGCGCCGATTTTCCAGTTGTTATTGCTGATCTGGGTCCTCAGCTTCGCCCTTAGCTCGCGGCGCGCACCCGGCTTCAGGTTCTGCATGCGCTGGCTGGAAACCCTGAGGCCCTGGAGCATGCTTGAGGTCTGCCTGCTGGGCGCGATGGTCGCGGTGATCAAGCTCGCCGGATTGCTGGATGTGCTGCCCGGCATCGGCCTGTTTGCCCTGGCGGTCCTCAGCCTGATGATGATCCGCATCGCCGGCCGCGATATCCGTGAACTGTGGGACATCGTATGACAATGCCGCCCGTTGCCAGCGAACTCAACCTGTGCCTGTGCCACACCTGCGGCCTGGCCTGTGACATGACCGGCGAACCCCACGAATGTGAGCGCTGTGGCGCCCCGCTGCATCGACGTAAGACCAACTCGTTGACCCGAACCTGGGCCTACATGATCACCGCCCTGGTGTTTTACGTTCCGGCCAACCTGTTGCCGGTGATGAACACCAAGATGGTCGGTAGCGGTGCTGACAGCACGATCATGAGCGGCGTGATCGAGTTCTGGCAGCACGGTGCCTGGGATATCGCCCTGATCATTTTCATCGCCAGCATCGCAGTACCGGGCGTCAAGTTCGTCGCCTTGACGCTGCTGCTGGTGACCGTTCAACGCAACAGCCAATGGGCGCTCAGGCAGCGCTCGCAAATGTACCGGTTCGTCGAGCTCATCGGTTACTGGTCGATGCTCGACGTCATAGTGGTCGCCCTGGTGGCGTCACTGGTGAAGTTCCAGGCGCTGGCCGATATCGAGCCGCGCCCGGGCATCCTGTTCTTTGGTCTGGTGGTGGTGTTCACCATGCTCTCGGCGATGAGTTTCGATCCGCGGCTGATCTGGGATAAAGAGCGGCAAAAACCATTAAATGAGGAGGTCACGGATGAAGTCACAAGCCACTGACGGGCCACTGGTCCCCGGGCATGCGCCGATCAAGACCCGCCGCTTCAGCTTTTCGCTGGTGTGGATCGTGCCGATTGTTGCGGTGCTGGTGGGTATATCGCTGGTGGTACACAGCATCTTGCAGGAGGGGCCGACCATCACGATCACCTTCAAGACCGGCAGCGGCCTGACCGCCAACAAGACCGAGGTGAAGTACCGCAACGTAGTGATCGGCCATGTGTCGGACGTGGCCTTGAGCAACGACCAGAAGAGCGTCAATGCGACGATCAAGCTGGACAAACAGGCGGAAAGTTTTACCCGCAAAGACTCTCAATACTGGGTGGTAAGGCCGCGGATCGGCGCTGGCGGGGTGTCGGGTATCGATACGCTGCTATCAGGGGATTACATCGGTGCCGATATCGGCCAGGACAATGCCCGGGCGAAGCACTTCACCGGCCTGGAAAACCCGCCAGCCATTACCTATGGCGAGCCGGGCAAGCGCTTCACCTTGCATACCCAGGACCTGGGCTCACTGGATATCGGCTCGCCGGTCTACTACCGCAAGATTCCGGTCGGCCAGGTCGTGGCCTATGCGCTGGATCCCGATGGCAAAGGGGTAAACATCGAACTGTTCATCCACGCACCCAATGACCAGTACGTCACCGAGAACACCCGGTTCTGGAACGCCAGCGGTGTTGACGTGAGCGTCGGTGCCAATGGTTTTGCGGTCAAGACCGAGTCCTTGTCGGCCCTGCTGGTGGGCGGCGTCGCGTTCCGTGCGCCGGAATACAGCCCCGACGACAAACCGGCCGCGGAGGAATATGCCTACGAACTGTTCGAGGACCAGCAAACCGCCCTCGCCCCGCCAAGTGGCAAGGGGCAGTACATGACCCTGCGATTCGACCAGGCCTTGCGCGGCCTCAAGGTCGATGCCCCAGTAGAATTCCTCGGCATCGAAATCGGCAAGGTGGTGTCGGTCAATCTGGATTTCGACACGGCAAAACGCACCTTCCCGGTCAACGTCGGCATCATGATTTATCCGCAACGCCTGGGCCGCGCGCACACGAAAATGCTCCAGACACTCAATCACGATCCGAACAATGAAGCCGCCGCCGTTCGCGTGATCGGTACCTTTATCGACAACGGCCTGCGTGCCCAGGCTCGCACCGGCAACCTGCTGACCGGCCAGCTGTACATTTCCCTGGATTTCTACCCTAAAGCCGAAAAAGTCGCGTTTGATCCCTCCGCTCGTCCAGTCAGTATTCCGACCGTTCCAGGGAGCCTTGAACAATTGCAGGAAAAACTCGAGGCCATGGTCAACAAGATCAACCAGCTACCGGTCGAGCGCATTGCCGCCAATCTGGACAGCAACCTCGTCGAATTGCGCAAAGGCCTGGTGCAATTCAATGCCAAGACCCTGCCTGGCGTGTCAACCACCTTGACCGATATGAGCAAGACCCTGCAATCGGCCAACTCGACGCTGGCCGACGACTCGCCGCAGCGGGAAAAACTCGGGCAGACCCTGGACGAACTCGGGCGCACATCGCGTTCGCTGCGTGACCTGGCGGATTACCTGGGCCGGCACCCCGAATCGCTGATTCGCGGTCGTCCGGACAACGCCGCACCGATGGATATGCAAGGGCCGCCGAGCAAATGACCACAGGAGCAACATCCATGGCTTTTCCGCTGAAAATCACGTTGGTTGCCGCGTTGGCCTTGCTCGCTGCCTGCCGCAGTGATCCGATCCAGTTTCACACCCTGACGCCGGCCCAGCCGGCAGGCAATTCACGCAGTAGCGCCGGCATCCAGATTGAAATGCTCACGGTGCCGCCCCAGGTCGATCGCCCGCAGATCGTCGTGCGCCAGGGCAATACCGGCATGGCGATCCTGGAAACCGAGTGGTGGGGTGCGAGCCTGGTGGATGAGTTGAGCAGTGCCTTGACCGACCAGATGATCAACAACAATGCGCAACGCAAGGTATCGGTTCGCCTGGAGGTGCAGCGATTCGATTCGATTCCCGGTCAATACGGACTGCTCGACGTGAAATGGCGCCTGCGTACCAGCAATGGTACCGAAAACCTCATGGACATCTGCCGCAGCACCCTGCAGACACCGTCAGGACCGTCCATCGATGAGCTGGTGGCGGCGCAGCAGAACAATGTCAAACGCCTGGCCGCGCTAATCAGCCAGGCAGCGGCGGGTACGCAGAAAAGCTGCCCTTCGACAAATGCCAGCCAGTAATACAAATCCCACCTGTGGGAGCGGGCTTGCTCGCGAAAGCGGTGGGTCAGCTTGCATCACTGTTGAATGCTAGACCGCATTCGCGGGCAAGCCCGCTCCCACAGGGTCGTTCAGTGTCCTTTTTGACGATTTTTTCTCATTCGCGGCTTTACATTAGCGCGCCTTAAACCTGCAAATGATTCGTATTGATCTAGAATAATTGACGACATTCCTTTGTCGATTCGCTTGAATCAGCCTGCAAGACAACAATAACAGGAGCTGACGCCGCATGATGTCCCCTATCCCTTCGTTCCTCAAAAAGGCCCTGCTGGTCACCGCCCTCGTGAGCGCCGGTCAGGTGTACGCCGCCGACAGCGTCGGCCTCGTGGTCTACAACGCCCAGCATGAAAGCCTGACCAAATCCTGGGTCGAAGGGTTTACCCAGGAAACCGGCATTGCGGTGACCTTGCGCAACGGCGATGACACCGAGATGGGCAACCAGATCGTACAGGAAGGGGCCGACTCGCCGGCCGATGTGTTCCTCACCGAAAACTCCCCGGCGATGGTCCTGGTCGACAACGCCGGCTTGTTTGCGCCCGTGGACAAAACCACCCTGGAGCAGGTCGACCCGGCCTACCGCCCAGCCCACGGCAAATGGCTGGGGATCGCTGCGCGTTCGACGGTGTTCGTCTACAACCCAAGCAAACTGCCGCAAGCGCAGTTGCCCAAGTCGATCATGGACCTCGCCGCTCCAGAATGGAAAGGCCGCTGGGCCGCCTCGCCCGGTGGCGCCGACTTCCAGGCCATCGTCGCCGCCATGCTCGAACAGAAAGGCGAAGCGGCGACCCTTGACTGGCTCAAGGCAATGAAAACCAACTTCACGGCCTACCGGGGCAACAGCTCGGTGCTCAAGGCGGTGAATGCCGGACAGATCGACAGCGGCGTGATCTACCACTATTACAGCTTCGTCGATCAGGCCAAGACCGGCGAGAACAGCAAGAACACCGCCCTGCACTACTTCAAGCACAAGGACCCGGGGGCTTTCGTGAGCATTTCCGGCGGCGGCGTGCTGGCCTCCAGCAAACACAAGGAACAAGCCCAGGCGTTCCTCAAGTGGATCACCGGCAAGGACGGCCAGGCCATCCTCAAGGACGGCAAGTCGTTTGAATACGCCGTGGGCAAGAACGCCCAATCCAATCCGAAACTGGTGCCTTTGCAGCAGCTAGACGCGCCATCTGTCGACGCCTCGAAACTCGACAGCAAAAAAGCCGTGGAGCTGATGACTCAGGCAGGACTGCTTTAATTGATGCCCGAAATCCTGCCCGCGGGTACCGCCCAAGCGCTACCCGCCAATTTGCGTAGACGATCGCGCGGCGTGTTCGCGAGCCGCGGTGGCGCGTGGGTGGTCGGTTTGTCGGTGCTGGTGTCGTTGCTGGCGCTGCTGCCGATTGCCTACGTCATCGGCGTGTCCCTGCAGACAGGCTGGTCCACGGTGCTGACCCTGGTGTTCCGGCCACGGGTGGGCGAATTGTTGGTCAACACCGTGTTGCTGGTGGTGCTGACGATTCCCCTGTGTGTCGCGCTGGGGGTGACGCTGGCCTGGCTGACCGAGCGCACGGACTTGCCCGGGCGGCGTTGGTGGTCATTGCTGGCGACGGCGCCCCTGGCGGTGCCGGCCTTCGTCCACAGCTATGCCTGGGTCAGCCTGGTGCCGCCGATCCACGGCTTGTTCGCCGGCGTGCTGGTGTCGGTCATTGCCTACTTCCCGTTCCTGTACCTGCCGATTGCCGCGACGCTGCGGCGCCTGGACCCGGCCATTGAAGATGTCGCCGAATCCTTGGGACTCAAGCCCTGGGCGGTGTTTTTTCGCGTGGTGCTGCCGCAGTTGCGCCTGGCCATTTGCGGGGGTGCATTGCTGGTCGGCCTGCATCTGCTGGCCGAGTATGGCCTGTACGCGATGATCCGCTTCGACACCTTCACCACCGCGATCTTCGATCAGTTCAAATCCACCTTCAACGGGCCTGCCGCCCATATGCTGGCCAGCGTGCTTGCCCTGTGTTGCCTGGTGCTGCTGACCGTGGAGTCCGCTGCACGGGGCCATGCGCGCTACGCCCGGGTGGGTTCCGGTAGCGCCCGCGAGCAACGGGTCATAGGCCTGAAAACCCCGGCCAGGGTACTCGCACTGCTGTTGCAGTGCGCCACCTGCGCCCTGGCGCTGGGTGTGCCCCTGATCACCCTCGGCGGCTGGTTGATCGCCGGAGGCGTGCAGGCCTGGGACCTGGACGAGCTGCTGCCAGCGCTGCAACAAACCCTGCTGCTGGGTGTGGCGGGCGCGGCCCTGACCACCTGCGCCGCGATTCCGATTGCCTGGCTGTCGATTCGCCATCCGGGGCGCCTGCAACGGCTACTGGAAAGCTGCAATTACATCACCAGTTCGTTGCCGGGCATCGTCGTGGCGTTGGCCCTGGTGACGGTCACCATTCATTTCGCCCGGCCGATCTACCAGACCACCATCACCGTGCTGCTGGCGTACCTGCTGATGTTCTTGCCCCGGGCCCTGGTGAGCTTGCGCGCTGGCATCGCCCAGGCGCCCGTGGAACTGGAAAACATCGCCCGCAGCCTTGGCCGCTCCCCTACCCGTGCGCTGTGGCTGATCACCCTGCGCCTGGCCGCGCCAGGAGCCGCTGCCGGTGCTGCGCTGGTGTTCCTGGCGATCACCAATGAACTGACCGCCACCCTGTTGCTCGCACCCAATGGCACACGGACCCTGGCGACCGGCTTCTGGGCCATGACCAGCGAAATCGACTATGTCGCGGCCGCACCCTATGCCCTGCTGATGATCCTGTTGTCGCTGCCCTTGACCGGGCTCCTGTATCACCAATCGAAAAAAGCGGCTGGCCGATGAGCACACTAGAACTGCATTCATTGAACAAATTCTATGGCTCCCAGCGAGCCCTGGATAACGTCAGCCTGTCGGTGCCCAGCGGCAGCCGAACGGTCATCGTCGGCCCCTCGGGCTCAGGCAAGACCACCTTGTTGCGGATGATTGCCGGCTTCGAGTTCCCCGACTCAGGCCGCCTGTCGCTCAATGGCCAGACCCTGGTCGACAGCACCCATGAAGTGCCGGCGCACCAACGCCTGATTGGCTACGTCCCCCAGGACGGCGCGTTGTTCCCGCACATGACCGTGGCCGACAACATCGGCTTCGGCTTGGCGAGCAAAGGCCGCGAAAAGCAGGCGCGTGTCGCGCAATTGATGGACAGTGTGGCACTGGATTCGAACATGGCCGCGCGCTGGCCCCACGAGCTGTCCGGGGGCCAGCAGCAGCGTGTGGCCCTGGCGCGGGCGCTGGCGCAGCAGCCACGACTGATGCTGCTGGACGAGCCGTTCTCGGCACTCGATACAGGGCTGCGCGCGGTCATGCGCAAAATGGTCGCGCGCCTGCTGGAAGACGCGGGCGTCACTACCATCCTGGTCACCCATGATCAGAGCGAAGCCTTGTCGTTCGCCGATCAACTGGCGGTGATGCGCCATGGCCGGCTGGTACAGTCAGGCCATCCGCTGGACCTCTATCGCTACCCCGAAGATGAGCAGACCGCACTGTTTCTCGGCGACGCCGTGGTCATGCCGGCCCGGATCGAGGCTGGCTGGGCGCATTGCGACCTGGGCCGGATCCCGGTCAACAACCACCGCAACAACCACTCGGCGCAGATCATGCTCCGCCCCGAACAATTGCAACTGGCCAGCGTCCTGCCCGACGCCACGGATGTCACGGGCTGCCGTGCCAAGGTGGTCGACCGGGATTTCAGCGGCAACACCTGCACCTTGACCGTGGAGCTTCAGTCACGCGCCCCCGACCAGTCCGTCGGCCGATCGTTGCTGGTACGCAGTTCCGGCATGTATGCGCCGCCTGCCGGCAGCGCCGTCCAGGTCTCGACCATCGGCCACGCGCACGTGCTGGGCGAGCCTTGATCCCTGAGCCTTGGCGCATGGCCGTCAAAGGTCGAAGCGATCCACTGCGCGGCGGCGCTCGTTGTCGTCGCGCACATCGTAGTTGGCGGTGGTCTGGATGTTGCTGTGGTGCGCCAGTTTTTGCGCGATGGACAGGTCGTGCTCTTCGATCACCCGGGTGATGAACGAGCGGCGAAAATCATGCGGCATGATTTTCACCCCCACCTGTGCGCCACGCTGTCGGGCGATGTAATAGATCGCGTGTTTGGTGATGCGCTCGCGGGTGATGTGACTGCCGCGACGAATGCGATTGAACAGAAACGGGTCGTCTTCTTCGCCTTCCTTGAGCGTCGAGCGGCGTAGTTCCAGCCAGGCGTCGAGTTTGGCGAATGCCCAGGCCGGGGCGTACTTGATCAACTGTTTGTTGCCCTTGGCCGTGACGCGCAGGCTGCGCTCATTGAAGTCGAGCTGATTGAGGTCCAGGTTCACCGACTCCGACTTGCGCATGCCCGAACCGTACAGAATCGCGATGATGGCGGCATCACGCCGGCCTTGTGGCCGAGGATCGGCGGCACAGACTTCCATCAGTTCCTGGATCAATGAACGCCGCAGGTTGCGCCCCTGGGACAGGCGGGTGCCAGCAATGCCCTTGACCGAGCGCATTTTCAGCAGGTGTTCCTGGCTGATCAGGCTCATGCGCCACGCTTCGTTCATCACCCCACGCACCGCATTGACGTACAGCGACGACGTATTGGGCGCATAGCCGTCGGTGCGCAAGGCGGCGACCAGGGCGATGACATCTTCGGGCTGCAGGTTGTGCCAGGCAATGTCCTCGATGTTCACCTCTTCGAAGCCCAGGCGGTCGGCGGCGTCCTGCAGGACATAACGCATGGTCAGTTGGCTGGAGGGCGCCAGTCGCGCCAGGTACAGGGTGAGCGGATTGGGTCTGAGGGCACTTGGATCAGTTGCGGGTAAGTCAGTCAAACGAAACGGCCTTGGATAAAGAGTAAACAGAAAACGCCATGGCGACAGGGATGGCCGCTACGCTGCCGGTCATGGCCGGGAAAGTCAATGTTGTGCCGACAACGGCCACGGGGGATCACGATAGACGAATTGAAACATGGCGCTGCTAAACCTTGACCGGACTCGATCGGGGCAGGAGCAATCCATGAGAATCAGTGTATTTGGTAGCGGCTATGTTGGCCTGGTACAAGCGGCGGTATTGGCTGAAGTCGGCCACGACGTGGTCTGCATGGACGTCGACGAGAAAAAGGTCGAGGGGCTGCAACAGGGCCACGTGAGCATTTTCGAACCGGGGCTGGCCAGCCTGGTACGCGAAGGCCTGGACGCCCGTCGGCTGCAGTTCACCAGCGATGAAAAACTTGCGGTGCAACATGGCCAGGTGTTGTTCATCGCAGTCGGCACACCGTCCCGGGACGATGGCTCGGCCGACCTGAGCCATGTGATGGCGGTGGGCGAAGCGGTGGCTCGGCACCGTGAACAACCGGTGATCCTGGTGGAGAAATCCACCGTGCCGGTGGGTACCGGCGATGCCCTGCGCGCGCATATCGACAGGTGCCTGATCAAGGTCGGGCGTCTGTTGCAATTCGATATCGTCTCCAACCCCGAATTTCTCAAGGAAGGCTCGGCCGTTGCCGATTGCCGGCGTCCGGACCGTATCGTCGTGGGTTGTGAGCGTGAAGACGTGCGTGACGTGATGCGTGACCTCTACGCGCCGTTCAACCGCAACCATGAACGCATCATGTTCATGGATTTGCGCAGTGCCGAGCTGACCAAATACGCCGCCAACTGCATGCTGGCGACCAAGATCAGCTTCATCAACCAGATCGCCGAGCTGGCCGAACACCTGGGTGCCGACATCGAATCGGTGCGCCTGGGCATCGGCGCCGACTCGCGCATCGGCTACCACTTCATCTACCCCGGCTGCGGTTATGGCGGTTCCTGCTTCCCCAAGGACATGCGCGCCCTGATCCGCAGCGCCGAAGAGGCCCATTGCTCCAGCGACCTTTTGCAAGCGGTGGAAGCCATCAACCAGCGGCAGAAACACAAGCTGTTCGAGCGCCTCAAGGCATTCTACAAAGGCGAACTGCGGGGCAAGACCTTCGCGGTCTGGGGCCTGGCCTTCAAGCCCAACACCGACGACATGCGCGATGCGCCGAGCCGCCTACTGCTCGAATCGCTATGGGCCGCCGGGGCGAATGTCCGTGCATTCGACCCCGAAGCCATGCAACAAACCCAGCAGTTGTATCCCGATGAATCCAGGTTGATGCTCATGGGCACCCCGGAATCGGTGCTCAACGGTGCGGACGCGCTGATCATCTGCACCGAGTGGCAACAATTCAAGGCGCCGGATTTTGACCTGATCCGCCAGCGCCTCAATGCACCGGTGATCTTCGACGGCCGTAACCTGTACGACGCCGAGCGCCTGGCGCGCAATGGTTTCATGTACTTTCCGATGGGCCGCGGTGATTCGCGCAACTTGCCGATTCCGTATCAGCAATGGCCTGCGGCACAAGTAGTCGCCTGACAACAACAGCGCTAAGCGGTGGTTGTCGGTGCCAGGCCTTACATCAGAATTAATGAACTCAACCTTCATTAATATGAATTTGTCAGCATCGGAAATGAACGGCACACTGTCACCGTTCCTCCCCCAATAGTTGGAACAACTTCAAGGGCTTTCTGGGTTTCCCAGACAAGCCTTTTTTTTTCCTCGGTTTTTCAATGGAACGATGTACATCATGCTAGCTCGCTGGTTGCCCGCCGCTGTCAATACCCGCCCTACGGAATGGAGTCGCGCCGCCATCGGCATGTCGCTCGGCACGCTGTTCAGCGTCTGGCTATGCGGCCAGGTATTCGGCATGCAAGTCGCTCAGCACCTGGTCGGGCCGCTGGGTGCCTCGGCGGTGCTGTTGTTCGCGGTATCTTCCGGCGCGCTCGCCCAGCCCTGGTCGATACTCGGCGGTTACTTGAGCGCTGCGGTGGTATCGCTGCTGGTGGCCCATGTGCTCGGCCGGACCCTGGGCAGCGCCTGCCTGGCGGCGGGCATGGCGCTGATCCTGATGTGCTGGCTGCGTTGCCTGCACCCACCGGCCGGGGCACTGGCATTGCTGTTGGTGCTGGCGGACCCTGCGACCATTGCCATGGACTGGAAAGCCCTTGGCCCGGTGATGCTCGCTGCTTCGACCATGCTGTTCAGCGCCCTGGCCTACAACAACCTGACGCGCATCCGTTATCCCAAGCGTGCCAGCGAGCCGGTGGCCGTGGTCCCGGCCGACCACCCGCCCGTGGACTCCCAGGCGATCACCGCCCAGGACCTCAAACTGGCCCTGGCGGACATGGAGGCCTTCTTCGACGTCACCCCCGAAGACCTCGAACAACTGGTCCATGCCAGTGAGTTGTACGCCAGGCGGCGCAGTATCGGGGAAGTGCTGAGCCGTACAACGTCCGACTAGTGGTCGATTTGCGCCTTGCCCTGAGGTGTCCAGCGGCTAAAGTAAAAACGTACCGCACAGAGTTGTCTGCCTTTCACTACGAAGTCTGGCTCGCCGTAATAGTCCAGTAGCGATGACACAGGAAGTCTGGCTATGGAGAAATACTCAACCTTGTTGGGTGGCGATGCTGGCTTTGCGCTTTAACAGAACCGCGCCTCCTTGTGAAACACCGCGATTCCCTCGCGTAACCTGCTGTCCGCAAAAAATGGCGCTTGGCGCTATAGCAAGTGATTCGCGTGCTTCAAGTTCCGCCAGCTCTCTGGCTCTGGTGGTTTCGAAACTTTTTTCGAAATCTACGAGAGGAACATCCAATGAGCACCTCACTCCTGCAACGGCTGGGCACGCCGCTGTTCGACCCCGGAAAACGTCACCATCTGCCGTTGCGCGACTACATGGACCTGACGATCGAGCGCATGCGCACGATTGTGCGCGATGGCCTGATCACCAACGACATGTGGCTGGGGCAGCCCCGCCAGTCAGACTTTCGACAGATGTACGAACGTACGGGGCTGGTCGGCGCTTATGACTATGCGCTGTTCTCGTCGATCGTTGACCACATGATCGCCGGCAACGCGCTGTTCGCCCAGGCAAGCGCGGTGCAAGTCGCGCGTTACCGCCAGGAAGTGATCGAGATGGGCGCGGTCTATGCCTTTGGCTGTACCGAGATCAACAGCGGCTCGGATGTGCGCAACCTGCAAACCCAGGTCACCTTTGAACGCCAGGGCCAGTGCCTGATCCTGCATACGCCTGCCCCGGCGGCCTGCAAGTTCTGGATCGGCAATGCCCTGCATGCCGCCCAGGTGGTCATGGTGCTGGCACGCTTGATCGTCGACGGTGAGGACGAAGGGCTTCACTGGTTTCGCGTGCCGATTCGCGAACAGGAAAACGGCCCGTTGTTACCCGGCGTCAAGGCCATGGCCTGCGATCCCAAGGGCGGAATTCACGCGAACCAGGTGGCCGGCATTCGCTTCGACCGGATGAAGCTGTCGCTGGATGCGTTGATGCAACGCCACGCACAATTCGACAAGAACGGTGCATTCAGCAGTAACGTCCCCAGGAGCGAACGCCTGACCTGCGCCATGGAAACCTTCATCCAGGAGCGGTTGTTGCTCCTGGCCGCAGCGAGCAATGGCGCGAGCCTGTGCGCTCATCTGGCCTATCGTTTCGCCGGCCATCGCCAAGTGCAAGCCGGCACCACGCACCTACCCTTGTTGCGCAAACCGTTGATTCGCCAACGGCTCTACACCGAACAACTCAAGGCACTGGCGCTGAAGCTGCTGGAGCAGGCAATCGTGTCGAGCTTCGAAGCGCAATGGGATCAACTGCACAAGCGCAAGGAGCTGCACATCCTCGCTGCCATTGCCAAAAGCATCGGCACCTGGACGGCGCTGGATGTCATGGGCATGTGCCGGGAAATCTGTGGTTCCCAGGGTTTTCACCATTACAACCAGATCGTCACATTGCGCATGGACTGCGAGATCAGCGTGACGTTTGCCGGGGACAACAGTGTCATGGCCTATCAGGTGGCCAGGGATGCAATCACCCGGCCGCGTTTTGCCTCACGCCCCACCGCCAATGTTGCGCAGCGTATTGAAAAGACCCTTGTCGAACGCTGTAGAAATCCGGGTGAAGTCTCCCACCGACAGGCCGTTGCCCTGACTTACGCCCGTGCCCTGGACCTGATCATCGGGGAAGCCGAGAACACGCCTCTGGTCTCGCCCCAGACGCTGCACGACCTGATCGATGTGTTTGCGCCGCCGTTGAGCGAAGGCGGCCTCGTCGCCAACAGCACCGACCTGAACAGCCATGCCACCGAAGAACAGCTGGCGATGCTGGCTGCCTTGCTGGCGCCGCCGGCGGAATTGGTCAGTGCGCCCATCGATAAACCGGACTACATCCGCCAGTTCACCGCTGCACTGTACGGGGAGCAGTAATCATGGATGTTCAAGCGCTGCTCGACTTTACCCATCGCGAAACGGTGCGCGTCCCCTACCCGGCTTATCGCTACCTGCGTGAGCACCATCCGGTCTATTGGTGTCCGCACTTCAAGGCCTGGTTCCTGACCCGCTACCGCGATGTCTTTGCCGCTCAAGGTGACGCCAGGCGTTTTTCCTCGAACCGCATGCAACAGCTGGTCGATGCGCAGGTGCCCGCGCAAAAGCGCGCGCAACTGGCAACTTTCGTCAAGCTCGCCTCCGACTGGATGTACTCCCAGGACGGTGAACCACACAAGGCCAGCCGCCACCTGTTGGGCAGGGCCTTTACGCCCCGTGCTATCGAATCCTTGAGGCAAACCATTCAGGACATCACCGATGAAGAGTTGTCCGGCCTCGAACGGCAAACCGATTTGATGGCCAACCTGTTCAACCGCGTACCGGCGCTGATCCTGGCCAGGCTCTACGGCATCGCGCGCGAGGACGCGTTGAAGCTGCGGCGCTGGACCGATGACATCCTGATTTTCCTGGTCGGCAGTCTCGACCCCGACTATGGACCGGCGCAAGCGCTCAAAGGCGTGGAAGAGATGTACGGGTATTTTGCGGACGTCATCGAACAGCGCCGCAAACAGCCGCAGGATGATCTGGTCAGCCGGGTACTGGAGGCCAGCCAGGGCAGCGCGTCGAGCAATGAAAAGGTGTTGGCACAGATCGTCTTCATCCTGGTTGCCGGCTACACCACCAGCGCCGATCAGCTGTGCATCGGCTTGCTGCATTTGCTTGAGCATCCCCAGCAGCACCGGGCACTGGTGGCTGACCTGAGCCTGGTAAAACCGGCCATCGAAGAGATGCTGCGCTTTGATTCCGCGGGGTCTTTCAGTCATCGCGTGCTCAATGAAGACGTCGAAATAGACGGTGTCACGATGAAAAAAGGCGACCTGGTCTACCTGATGCGCGCCGCCGCCAATCGTGACCCGGCGAAGTTCGAAAACCCTGACCGCTTCGATATCCACCGCACGCACAACGATCACCTGGCGTTCGGCCGGGGTGAGCATTTCTGCATGGGCACCGCGTTATTTCGCCTGGAGGCCGAGGTGGTGTTCACCTCGTTATTCAAGCGATTCCCGGACCTGCAACTGATTGCCGACAGACCGGCAATATGGCGGACCAACAATCTGCAGTTTCGTGGACTCAAATCACTGCCCATTGATCTGGGCCAAGGAGCGCTGCAATGAAATTCGAACGCGTTTTTTCCGCGGCAAAATGGGAAACCGAAGCCTGTTACTGCCGTGCATTGAAGGTCGATAACCTGATCGTGATGGGCGGTACCGTCGCCTTCGATGACAAGGGAGAGCCCTTCGCCCCGGGTGATGCCTATGCCCAGACGCTGCGTTGCCTGGAAATCATTGAGGCGTCGATCAAGCAACTGGGAGAAGACCGCCGCAGTATCATCGCCACCCGCATGTACACCACCGACATGGCTTTCTGGCCCGCTATCGCCAGGGCGCACAAGGCGTTTTTCGAGGGCCATCCGCCCACCACGATGTGCCTGGAAGTCGGAAAACTGATCCTGCCTGAATACGTGATCGAGATCGAAATCCAGGCCTATGCGCACAAGGGGAAAGACAATGAAGCCTGAGCGCGCGACGACTGGACAATCAGCTACTCCCTTGACGGTAGAAAGCGCGCGAACAGCCTTTCGCGACTTGATGGTGGTTCGCGTGCGTGACCTGTCGATCGACAGCCATGGACGACCCCTGTCACTGCGGCTCTACACCCCGCCCGGGCAAGGGCCGTTCGCAGTCCTGATGTATTTCCATGGCGGTGGATGGGTCACAGGCGATCTGGACACCCACGACAGCTTTTGCCGGCTGATGTGTGACTGGGCAGGTTGTGCCGTGGTAGCCGTGGATTACGCCCGGCCACCGGAGCACCTATTCCCCGCTGCGGTGCAGGATTGCTGCGCAGCTACGCAATGGGTCGTCGAACAGGGGCTGGCCTCAGGGCTCGATCCGTCGCGAATCGGGGTCGCCGGTGGCGGCTCCGGCGGTGGGCTGGCGGCAGTCGTGTGCCAATGGGCCCGGGAGCGCGGCGCGCCGAAGATCGTGTTGCAGATGCTGCTGTACCCGTTGCTCGACTGCTTGAACCGACACCCCTCCCACCAGGAGTTCGCCGATGGACATGGGCTCTGCGCAGCCATGCTCGAGTGGTACATCGAGCACTACGTACCACCCGGTATGGATCGCGCCGATCCCAGGCTTTCCCCGCTGAATCAAAAACACCTGCACGGATTGCCACCGGCGTTGATCATCACCAGCGAACGGGATGTGCTGCGTGACGAAGGCCGCGAATATGCCCGGCGACTCATGGGGGCCGGCGTTCAGGTCCAGCATCGGGAGTATGCCGGCATGCTCCATGGCTTCATCAACTGGCCGGCGGCTCAGGATGAGGCCAAACGGGCGCTGCTCTTGTGCGCTCAGTACTTGCAAGCACAGTTTCACGATTGAATGCGCGCAGAGCCCGGGCACCCGTCCGGGCTCTGCGCGTGCGCCAGGCAACTCCAGCCGCCGATAGCGGCGCCCTTTCTGCAAAAATGCACACACGACCTGCACTTATCCCGGTTGTACAAGGCAAATTTGCACTGGTACGATCCAGCATCGCTCGCGCGCGAGCTTCTTAACAAAGAACAATAAAAGCAGGGAGTTAGTGATGACTGCTCAGGTTTCTTCTCCAGCGACTTCGTCAATGGATGCCACGCAAAACGAAGTGCTGGCCGAGGTTCGCAACCACATCGGTCACCTGACCCTCAACCGCCCCGCTGGCCTTAACGCCATCACCCTCGAGATGGTGCGCAATCTGCAACGTCAGCTCGATGCCTGGGCACAGGATGACCAGGTGCGTGCAGTGGTGCTGCGCGGTGCCGGGGAAAAAGCCTTCTGTGCCGGTGGCGACATTCGCTCGTTGTACGACAGCTTCAAAAGCGGCGATACGCTGCACGAAGATTTCTTCATCGAGGAGTACGCCCTCGACCTCGCAATCCATCGTTACCGCAAACCGGTGCTGGCCTTGATGGACGGCTTTGTCCTGGGCGGCGGCATGGGCCTTGTGCAAGGCGCCGACTTGCGGGTGGTCACCGAGAAAAGCCGCCTGGCGATGCCTGAAGTCGGCATCGGTTACTTCCCGGACGTTGGCGGCAGCTACTTCCTGCCGCGCATCCCCGGCGAACTGGGGATTTACCTGGGCGTCAGCGGTGTGCAGATCCGTGCGGCCGATGCGCTGTACTGCGGGCTGGCCGACTGGTACCTGGACAGCGGCAAACTGGCCACGCTGGATGAAAAGCTCGACCAGCTGCAGTGGCATGACACGCCTCTGAAAGACCTTCAGGGCGTGTTGGCGAAACTCGCCGTGCAACAGTTGCCCGATGCCCCCCTGGCCGCCCTGCGCCCGGCTATCGACCATTTCTTCGCCTTGGCGGATGTGCCGAGTATCGTGGAGCAACTACGGGAAGTAACGGTCGCCGACAGCCATGAGTGGGCCACGGCTACCGCTGACCTGCTGCAGACCCGCTCGCCCCTGGCCATGGGCGTGACCCTGGAAATGCTCCGGCGCGGCCGGCAACTGAGCCTTGAACAATGTTTCGCCCTTGAGCTGCACCTGGACCGCCAGTGGTTCGAGCGCGGCGACCTGATCGAAGGCGTGCGCGCCTTGCTGATCGACAAAGACAAGAACCCGCGCTGGAACCCGCCAACCCTGCAGGCGCTGGACGCCGAGCACGTAGCGAGCTTCTTCAACGGTTTCGATGAGAGCGGGAGCTGAACCATGCACGATCTCGAACTGACCGAAGAACAAGTCATGATCCGCGACATGGCCCGGGACTTTGCCCGCGGCGAAATCGCCCCCCATGCCCAGGCCTGGGAAAAGGCCGGCTGGATCGACGACGCCCTGGTGGCGAAAATGGGTGAGCTGGGCCTGCTGGGCATGGTTGTGCCCGAGGAATGGGGCGGCACTTATGTCGACTACGTCGCCTATGCATTGGCAGTAGAAGAGATCTCCGCCGGCGACGGTGCCACCGGCGCGTTCATGAGCATCCACAACTCGGTGGGCTGCGGGCCGGTGCTCAACTACGGCAGCGAAGAACAGAAACAGACCTGGCTGGCGGACCTGGCCAGCGGCCAGGCCATTGGGTGCTTCTGCCTGACCGAACCACAGGCCGGTTCCGAGGCGCACAACCTGCGGACCCGCGCCGAGCTGCGCGACGGCCAATGGGTGATCAACGGCGCCAAGCAGTTTGTCAGCAACGGCAAGCGGGCCAAGCTGGCGAT
>Ga0247818_10000520_pt1 | contig 24017 bp, 28 predicted proteins | sample 13C_Glucose_Day1_FD_192424 | JGI IMG/M metagenome (GOLD analysis project Ga0247818, IMG submission 192424) | Soil microbial communities from agricultural site in Penn Yan, New York, United States - 13C_Glucose_Day1 | ecosystem: Environmental > Terrestrial > Soil > Agricultural land | place... | reverse complement strand
GGAAGGTAGTGAGTAATTAATCAATCTGCGAGGTAGTTGTATGGAACGTGGTGTAATTGCCAGTGCTCAAATTGTTAAGGCTCTGAAAGATGGTTTTTCAATTGAACGTCGCATCAGTGCGGAGGAAGTTCGATATTACGCGATGTATTGGGATAGGGTCGTACTTCCTACAAACAACATTGTTCATGTCGTTTTGGATAATGAAGATGAGTTGATCGATTGTGGAGTGGTTGAGCGACCTGCCGGAATCTTCTCGGGGCACTCATCGCAGATGCCTGCGCTCTATCTGGACTTACAAGCAAAAATTGCCAATGAGCGCATGAGTAATGAGAGTGATGTTGACTGGGTTATCCATCAAATAGGCGATAGGTTAGTACTTCCGGAAGCTTATTCTGATGAGAAGCGCAGCTTGAAGTTTGAGTTGGTGAACTCACTCCCCGTGCCTTCGGGAGATGTAAGTGTAGCGGATCTACTTGATTTTAAACTTAGAAGAAAGGATGAGCTCAATGCTCTTCATAATGCGGTTGATGATCTCTACTTAGATATTCTGAAATCTCCAGATCAAAACCTGTCAAAAACTAAAGCTTTGGCTGGTTTGAGGAAGTCTATTTCTGATGTTAGCGTGGTTACTAAGGAGAAGTGGGCACTAACTTCGAATTATGATCTGTCTGTTAGCTTTAATTTGGACGGAGGTGCTTTGGTTGCAGCTGCGAGTGCTGGGGCAGTTATTGACGCCTTTCAAAGTATGTATACCGGACATTTTGGGCTGATAGCTGGGCCATTGATTTCTATGGTAAAAATTAAAGCTGGTTACTCAGCCTCGATGAAGTCATCTGCCGAAAAGCAGAAGCTTTCATATCTTGGGCGCGCTTACCAAGAAGGTGTAATAAAGCGTTAGATTATTGTATTTTTTTTAGCTCGCGATTTACTGCCCTCTTAGCCGTTCTTTCACTTGCATATAGCCATGTCAACCGTCTCGGCTTTGTTTGATCTCCCGCCGAGACGGATTTTTCTTTTCCTGTTTGTATGTCGCGGTAATACGCGATGATCCCGGTGTACTCGCCATTGTTTTCCTCGGCCAAGTCCTCCACCGAGTCCTCCGGCAGTTTGCTTTCCAGATCCAGGCTCATGGTGTAGCCATTGTCGGCGCTGAGGCTGTGCTGGATGTTGCCGCCATACCAGATGATCTCATCAATCTCGGCCTTCACGCCCTGGAGCGTGTAGGTCAACTCTGGAATCAGATCCGGTCGGCCCCGTGCAAGGGTGTAGCTCAGGGTGGCGCTGCCACGTTGCAGACGATTGAACTCGGCCCGGGCAGCCCGCAGGGCCGACTGCCGGTCGCTGTAGGTATGGCGCAGGTCCTTGAGGTTTTCACCGCCGCCGGCAATGGCTTCCTGTTTCTTGGCACTGTTCACGTCGTAGTAATAGGCCCGCACACCGTCGTAGCTGTCGCGATCGGCTTGCAGGTATCGGTGCTGGTCGCCATCGACGCGGGTCAGAGTGATATGGGGCAGTGCCAGGCCGCTGGCCGTCTTGCCACCGCCGGCCGGCATGCACAGCAGGCAGCCAGCTTTGACTGTTGCCACGGCATCGAACTCTTCGCCCAGTCGACTGATCAGGTTGGCATCCGATTCATTGGCCTGGTCGAGCTGCAGGATGGGCAGGCCGCCCAGGGCTTCGGCAATCGTGGCCTTGAGGCCATTGCCACTGGCGATGGCTCCAAGTACTTCACCCAGGGTGGTGTTGCTCCAGCTGCGCTCGCGTTTGGTCTTGAGCCCCTTGCGCAGGTCTGCCGATCGCGCGCGAATGCTGAGCACGTCGGGTGCGCCGCTGTGCTCGGTTTCGTCGACGGTGTAGGTGCCTTTGTCGACCAGGCCGGTATCACTCCAGCCCAGCCACAGCCGCAAGATCGCGCCTTTGGGTGGAATGACCAGCAGGCCATCGTGGTCGCTGAGCGTAATGCTGAGCTGGTCGGCCTCGATGCCGCGATTGTCGGTCAGCTCTAGGCTCATCAGCCGCGGACTGATCAACTGTGCGAGGTCGTTGCCATCGACGGTCAAGCGAAACGCCGGTACCGGATAGGTGGCATCGCGACGAGCCTGTTCAAGGGTGTTTTTCACGTAGCCCGTCACACGGGCAATCGCGGCATCGATCACAGGAGCCCCCTCACAATGTTCAAGCCGGCGCCGGTGCTCGCTCCGAGCAGATCCATACGACCATCGTCGACGCGTTTCAGGCTCAAGTTGAATTCGATCCGCCGGGCGGCGCCGTTGGAAAAGAAGATGGTCCTGGTTTCCGTCAGGTTGTCGATCACCCAGAGTCCGCACAATCGGCCGGTACCTTCGACCATGGGCCAGGCCTTGCCGGTGTCAGCCATCTGGCGTAGCACGTCCAGGCTCAAGACAATACCGGCCAACTCCGGAAGGATGATGCCGGGGAGGGTGATGGCATCCTCCCCCCGGCCCAGAAACTGGCGGGCCGGGTTGATACCGATTCGTCTACTGCCGGGGTGGCGCCAATCCGTTTGGCGTTGCATCTCCTGATACGCAGCCGTGTGCAGGCTAAAAACGAACATGCCGAGGGCAAGCATCATGTGGGTTACTCCTGGTCGGACAGCTGGCTGCGTTTGCGGGCGGATTTTTCCTGATCGATGCGAGTCAGCTCGGCACGCACGGCGCGGGCAATGGCTTGGGCATCCATGCCCGGGGTGGTGGGAATGTTGATCTCGTAGTGGTCGTGACTGTCGTAGGTCACGGCAGCCTGTGGTGTGACAGGGGCTCGGCTGTCGATCTCAACCGATGGAGTTACCGCCGTGCCCATGGCCATGACGGGCGCTGCCATGCCGCCCAATGCCATGGCGCCAGCAGCCGTGATCTGTTTGCCGAGAGTGGCTAACGTCGCCAGAACACCTGTGCCACTCTCATCTGGACCAGTCGGGGGCATGGTCGATTGCGCCGCCTTGAGCGTTTGAGCCACACCGGCAGCCTCGGCTGGGGTGCGTGGCTCCCCCGTCGAGGATGGGCCGGAGATCGCATTCATCACGAACGAGCCCGCGCTGGTGAGCTGCTTGCTGATTTGCGCGACGGCATCCAGCGGGCCTTGTTCACCGGATTGCAGCCCCTGTGTCAGGCCGGCCATGGTAAAGCCGCCCAGTTCGGCAAAAACCCGCGATGGGCTGTGGATGCCGAGTTTTTCTTTGAACCAATCGATGGTCGAGCCACCGATCGAGGTGATGGCGTCCTTGATCTGCCCGGCACCGGCCATGAGCCCGTTGACCAGGCCGTTGACGATCATGTTGCCGAACTCGGTGAAGCGCGTCGGCAGATCCACGCCCAGATAGCTCAGCACACCAGCAAAGGCTTGGTAGATCAGTCCAATCGGACTGAAGTTGGCCAGAGTGGTGAGAATGCCACCGATGCCGCCGCTGAAGCCGGCCTTGATCTCGGTCCATGCATTGGCGAAGTACAGCTTCACCTGGTCCCAGTTCTGGTAGATGAGGTAACCGGCGCCGGCGAGTACCGCCACGATGGCAGCGATCGCCAGCGCCACAGGGTTGGCGGCCAGCCCCCACAGGGCGATGCTGACGGCGCGAATAGCAGTTACCAGTCCACCGCTGAAGGCTACGGCCAGCACTCTCAGCAAGCCCAGCAGCGTGGGGATTTTCAGCCCCATCATGGACAGCGCGAAACGCACAGCGAGGAAAGGGCCAAGCACGCCGGCAATACCGAGTGCGACGACACCGAAGCCAGCAGACAGGGCTGCAATCCCTGCCGCGACTTTCAGCAGGCTCGCGACGAGCATAGGGTTTTCAGTTGCCCAGGTGTTCACCCGCTCGATGATGCGGTTAAAGCCGTCGACCAGCTCAATGAGGGTTGGTCGCAGCGTTTCGCCCATGGCGCTGCTGAGGTTAAACATTCGGTTTTGCGACATTTGCCAGCGGGCTGACAGCTGCTGTCCTTTGATGTCACCTTCTTTTTGCATCGATCCGGCACCCTTGGTGCTGTTCACCAGTTCGAGCTGGCGCCGGTACTCGCCGATGTTGGCGGTGAGCTTTGCGGCGTCGTCGCCGTATTCCTTGCCGAATAGCTCAGTCATAACGCCAAGCTGTTCAGCCTTGGGTAACTTGCTCACCGCTTCCAGTACCTTCTGGATGGTGCCGGTGGCGTCCTTGGCCATGCCATCCTGCACAGCTTTCGCTTCCAACCCAACCGCCGCCAGTCCTTGTTGGAACCGCTTCGGCTGCTTCGTTGCAATCGCCAGTTCACGGATCATGGCGTTGGTGGCCGTGCCCGCGACTTCCGCCGAAGCACCCAGGGTCAAGAAGGTGGAGCCCAACGCCGCCGCATCCTTGAACGACATGCCCACTGAGGCCGTGATGCCCGCGGTGCGCTGCATCACGTCGATAATGTCTGCGCCCTTGGACTTGGCATTGTCATCGAGGTAATTGATCGCATCGCCGAGCTGGCTGATGTCTTTGATCGGCAATTTGTATAGGTCCGCGATTCTGGCCAGGTTCTCCCCGATCTGATCGGCCGGCAGTTCAAAAGCGGTGGCCGCTGTGGCCGCAACGCGGGCGAACTCGAGCAAGTTGTCCTTGCCCTGGACGCCCATCCGCGCGCCGCCCTCCACGAGCGCCGCGATGTCTGTGGTTGCCATGGGAATGCTTTCCGCCATCTTCTTGATAGCTGCCCCCATGTCGTAATAGGTCTGGGTGAGTTTGCCGTTGTCGTCCCGGGCGCCCTCGACCTGCTTGGCGACGCCGGCCATGGCGTCCTCGAAGCTCGAATAATTCTTCACCATTGCCAGAATCGGCAGCCCAGCGGTCGCACCGGTGGCGACAGAGCTGGCGCCCGCACTTGCCGTAACTCCCACCATCTCTCGACTTCTGCCGAAGTTCGCGCGCAGTTTCGCTGCTCGGGCCTGCTGCGCATTCAGGGCAGCCATGCGCTTGCTTTGGGTATCGATGCTGGTGTTGGCGGCGTCAATTTGGCTCTTGAGTTTGAGCTCGTGCGCGCCAAGAGTGTTGGTGTTGATCCCCGCTTCTTTGAGCTGTGCGGCGAGGCTGGCCAGCTTGGCTTTCTGCTGTCCGTACTGTTCGCCCAACCGTTTGGATTCGCCGGTCTGCTGACGTAACAGGGCAAGCTGGGCCTTGTGCGGTTGCTCCAGCCGGCGCAGCTCTTCGCGCAGACTGGCATGCCCTGCACGGGCGGAACGTAGCTGCGCATTGCCGGTGGTGTAGCGTTCGGAAAGGGTTTTTTCTTTGGCTGCCAGTTGGTCGAGCTCAACCTTTCTGGCTCGCTGAGCCGTGGTCAGTTGCTCATATTCAATGCGCTGTTTGTCAGTAAGCGAATTGCCCTGACTGGTCACCGCATTGAGGGCTGCAATCTGGGTTCGTGCTTTGCCGTACTCATCACGGACCAACCCAAGGGCATCGCGTGAGCTGGTGAGTTCGCGCTTCAGCTCGCCCTGGGTGTCCTTGAGTGCATCGAATTTTTGCCGTGATTGTTCGACCAGCGCCTGGGTGGGGGCCAGCTGCTGACGCACTTTGGCGGTGGCGCGGCTGAGTTCGCCCAGCTTGGCGTTGCTGGCCTCCAGCGTTGCCGCTGTCTCACGGTTGGTGGCTTGCAGCTCGCGCCAGGCGCTGACGTCCTTCTGTTGGGTGTTGAGTTCCTTGAGGCGGTCACGGGCGCTCTTCAGCGCCCGGGCCGTCTCGAGACTGCCCTGGCTGATTTGCCGCAACGGTGCGGAGGCCTTGTCGATGGCATTGAGCAATACCTGAAGTCGTAGATCATTGGCCATCGGCGCTACTCCTAACCCGCGCCCTCTCGCGCCAGTCCATCAGTTCCTGCAGGCCCAGCCGATCCATGTCGGCTGGCGCCCAGTGAAAGACCACGGCCAGATCGGCCATGGCGTCCTCTACGCAACGAGGGATGCATCCGTCTTCGCCTGCTTCTGCAGCAAAAAACCGACGACCTTGCCGCCGATGGCCAGCAGGTCGGCTGGGTCCATGCCGGCAGCTTCAGGGGCGGTGATGCCAGGCGAGCTGATGCGCGGGATGACCTTGATCAGGCTGGCTACATCGAGGTTCAGCAGCTCGGCCAGGTGGATGCCACGCAGCTCACCCGCGCAAGGTTTGCGCAGAGTGATGGTGCTGATGAGTTGATTGCCGCGCTGGATGGGGGTGTCGAGCTCAACGGTGTTTTCGTCGTGCTTGTTCTCTTCAGGCGCGGTCACAGTGGATTTTGCGGTTTCAGGTGTGGACATGGTTTTCTCCAGGAGGTGGGGTAAGCCCTCAATCGAGGGCCATTCGAGTTAGATACCCAGGGCTTTGCGCTGCTCTTCGAGCATGTCTTTGCCGTCGACCTTCTCAACGAAATTGAGCAAATCGATTTCGATAATCTCTTCGCCGTCGACGATCAGTTTGTAGTAGCTGCAGGTGGTGGTCATGCCGTGCTCGGTGTCTTCACCGGGCTGGGCATCGCCCATTTCGATGGTCTCGTGACGGCCACGCACAACCACTTCCACGCTGCTCATTTCTTCGGTGTCATCCTGCTGGAAAGCACCGGTAAAACGCAGCAGCACGCCGGCCGCCTTGACCATGCCGAACTGGCGCAGCGAGATCAGATCAAGGCCGCCGGTTTTCCATTCCAGCTGAATGCCGTCGTCGGAGAGGCCCAGATCCGCCTTGACCGGGCCGTTCATGCCGCCGCCGCGATAGGCTTCCATCTTGCGGCCGAGGGAGGGCAAGGTGACGGACTTGGCGACGGCCAGGTAGCTGTTGCCGTCGTTGAAAAGGTTCATGTTCTTGAGTTTGCGGGGCAGGGCCATGGCGGTGTTCTCCGGTCGGCTGGCGCAGGGTTACCTCCCCATGAGGGGAGGCCCGGGTTAGCTGTTGAGGCGGCTGGCAAAGTCGACCAGGTAACGGTCGGTGATGCGCTGACGCAGGGTGAGGTCTTCCAGCGGCGGCACAGGGGTGTAGTCGTAATCGATGTACAGCTTGCCGGCCTTGAGCGTGGTCGCGTCGTTGATGTCGTCGGGGTACCAGACGCTGCCGCCGATCAGGTAGCCGCCGGCGATCATTTCGCGGAACTTGTCGTTGATGCTTTCGATCATGTCGCGCACCAACGAGGGGTGCATGGGTTTGTCCATGGCCCACATTTGCGCGTTGGCGATGGTATCGGCCAACACTTGGGCGGTGCGGGTGTAGTTCTCGAAGGCAAACAACGGATCGTCGCTGCAGGTGCGACTGCCCCAGAAGCGATAGCCGCCCTCGTTGATCAGAGTGGTGACCTCGTTGCCGTTGAGGTAGTTGGCATCGGTGGCCGTGTTCTGCAGATCCCAGAATACGTCGGCGCTGATACCGGTGACGCCGTTGACGGCGACGTTGGACAGGGTTTTGTGCCAGCCCACTTCCTGGTCGATTTTGGCGCGCAGACCCAGCGCTCGCGCCACGGCCGGAGCGGTGACGGGGGCGTTGGTAACGGTGTTCCAGTTCTGGAAGTCCGGCCAGATGACCATGACTTCGCGGGCGCTGAAGTTCTCGCGGTAGGCGGTTGCCTCTTCCTTGGTCTGGCAATCCGAAGCGCTGACATAAGCGAAGGCGCGCAGCTGCTGAGCGATAGCCACTAGCGCAGTGGCCACGGGCAGGGTGTCGAGACCTGGCACACCGAGAATGCGTGGGGTGACCTGCAAGCGCGACTTGGCCGCGAGCAGGGCTTTCATGCCGGTGTACTTGCCGGCGGCGGTGGTGGTGCCGATCAGGTTGCTGGTGGTCGCGGCATCATCGGCGCCGGTGGCGACGCGGACCACGACGGTGACCGGTTTGGTCTGGTCGGCAATCGCCTGCAGGCTGGCAGCCAGCGTGCCCTCGGTGCCCGCTTTGCCGATGGCGGCTTGAATGTTGGTGATCAGGACAGGAGTGTCCAGGGGGAAAACGGTTGCATCAGCATCTTCGGCAGTACAGACCAGGCCGATGACAGCGGTGGAAACGGTGCGAATGGGGCGCGTGCCCTCAGAGATTTCGAGGACTCGCACGCCGTGATGGTATTCGTCGGCCATGGTGTTTGCCTGCGCAGTGGTGGAAAGACACTGCACAGGCTGCCGCGCGCGCGCCGGATGAGCGAGCGCGGGGAGTTGTAACGACGGGGGCTACAGGTTGTGAGTTCTTACTCAATCAACCAGGTGGGTGCTGCCGGACGATGATCGATCAGCGGAAACTCGCCATTTTCCGGCCAGTCGCGCAGTTGCTGCCGGTACAGCTGCAGGGCGGTGTATTGCTCGGCCGTGAGCGTGGTCGACAGGCCACTTTCCACTTCGTCACGATGACGCGAGACAACGCCGTCAGACAACGACAGTTGCAAGTCGCGCCAGGTCCGCTCGGCGCTCTCCTGCTCGGCCAGCGTCGCACCCTGGGGGGCCGCCAACATCGGGGCCCCGTGTTCATCCGCCGCGATGCGCTGGCCAGTGGCTTGCCCTTCCAGCAAGGCTCGATGCGCTTCCAGCGTGATCGTTAACCCGCCGTTGTCGCTGTCCAGGAACAGGAAACGCTGGTCTTCCTCGATCCACTTGGCCCAGATCATCGGTTCAGGGGGCTCCACCAGCACCGGGGCGCCATGCTCATCAGCCACCAGGATCATCCCGGCGCTGAGCCCTTGCATCAGTGCCGCATAGTCGGCCTGGTTGATTTCATTGCCGCCGTTGTCGACGTCCGCAAACACAAAGGCCTGATCCTCATCCGACCATTTAACCCATACCGTCATAGCGAGGTTCCTTTTGCAATGTAGTGACAGACCACCCCGCCAATGTTGCAGCGTCCGTTAAAGCCTGAGGGAGTCGGGGAATCAGCCCATGCCGACGTGGTGGTGGTCGAGGCATTCATCGCCGTCACAATGACTTCATCCACTCGCCCGAAACCTTGGGGGAAGGTCACCGGCATCGCTGCACCTGGGGTGACGTTGGAGGTGAATGTGCCCCGGCACTCTTGCTGCCCGTTGGGCAGTTTCTGATAACCGCTGACCGCGTTAGACCCGGCGAACATGGCGGAATAACGCGTCGCGACCGTGCCGCCGATTAGGCGCCACTGGCCACCGAGGCGGAGAAGTTCGGCGGTGTCGCCCAGCCCGAGCACGATGTTGCCGACCACGCCGCTCAGCGTGTTGAGCGTATCGCCCGCTCCAGGCACCACCGTGACCAAACCCGCCCCGGCATTCGCGACGGTGATAATCGCCGCCGCCGTTGCGGGGATGGTACTGGTCGCTGGAAGCGTACAGCCCAGCGGCGAAGCGCTGGAAAAACTGGTCAGCCCACCCACTTCGTTCAACGTCAACTGGGTGCTGGCCGTGACCGCAAGGTAACTGGAATATTGCAGGCCCTGGCGCCGCACGTATTCGGTGGTAGGGAAGGATTTGTCGTTGGAGAACTGCGCCGGCGTAGTCCAGTTCGGCCCGGACATGATGCCGGCGTATTTGAGCGCGGCCGTGCCGCCGATCAAACGCCACAAGTTACCAATGCGGACAAACTCGGCGGTGTCCCCCAGGGCCAGCGAAATGTTACCGACGAAGTTGATTGCGTCGATCTGCTCCGACGGGTCACAGGTGACAGTCAGCGAGCCCAGACCACAGAGAACGCCTACGGTCGCGCCGCGTGGAATGGTGCCACCGCCCACCGGCAGCGTCGCCACCATCGCCCCTCCACCCGCAAAGGCCGCTACTTTGCCGATGTCCGAGAAGGTCAAGACCGCCGACGCCGAGTAGTTGGTGTAGTCGCCGTATTCAAGCCCCATGCGTTTCAAGAACGCGGAGGTGACCAGCCGTAGCGAAGCGTCGAATTGTGGCGGTGTGTTCCCCGTGGGGTTGACCAGCGCCGGGGCGATGATCGGGGCAAAACCGGTCGTCACGTTCTGGAACGTCAGCGCCGTGGAGCCCAGGACAATCAAACCATCAGTGATCAACTGCCAACGGGTGTCGGCTTGGGTGGTGCCTTGTTCGACCGACGTCAACAGCGCCGACGTCACCTCAGCATTGATGTCGGCATCCGGTGCCCGGGTCCAGACCGCCGCCGCTGCCAGGTAAATACCATTGTCTTTAGGCACGGTTTGGTTTTTCACCAGCACCCGCGCGCCCGCCGGCACCCCCACGCCGTCGATCGTCTGAAGACCGGCCAGCGCGATGTTGGCCGTGGTCGCCGCCAACACCGATTGCTTGTTGTCGAGCTTGTTCAGTTCATCCAGGACTTTCGCGTCGACGTAGGCGCGGGTGGCCAGCACCACACTGGGATCGATCTTCAATTCAACGTTGCTGGAATTGCTGACGATCAAGTTCATCCGCACGACCTGCGTGCGGCCAGAACCTTGTGCCAGCAGTGGCTTGAACGACGGAGCGCAGTTGGCGATGGCGACCAGGTCGCCGTCAGCGTCATACAGACCGATTTCACGAATCCACCAGCCCCCCACGTCTTCAGGGATGACTTGCTCGGCAATGATGATTGCGCTGTTGGTGGGGTCGACCTTGAGCTGATTGAGCGGGGCACGACGACGCTCGTGAATCAGGGCGGTCTGCGCTGCTGACGGAATGGGGTCCGTTCCATTGGCATCGCCGACGCCCATCTGGGTGATGTTCCAGGCGATGCCCAGGGCATCGGCGTTGGCCTGCTTGGCGGTGCCGATGTTGGTCAGGATGGCGAAAAACTGAGAGGTCTGGTCGATCATGGGAATACATCCAGGGTGTCGATGGTGTGGTCGCGGCCGCCCCGGCCAATGACGCCGGTGACTTCGATGTCGCGCTGAGTGGGCGGATAGACGGTGATTTCGTCGCCCTCGTAGATCGCGGCGCCCATGTACAGGCGCCCGGTCGTTTCGAGGCTGATGGCCAGGCCTGTCATGTGCCGACTGCGGGGTTTGGCGTCATCGATGAGGAACGTCAGCTCCTGGTACATCTCATCGGTGATGCCGGTTTCCAGCACCCCGACCTTCAAGGCGAAGGTGCCAGGCACCCCTTCGGGGACCGTCTGCCACCACTCCAACACTTCGATCAGATAACCCAATGGCTCGACGACGCGGCGCAGGGCACCGATGGTGCCTTTGTGCGAGTGGATATAATACGACGCACGAATGGCGGCACGCTTGGTGGCTTCGGTCCACTTGCTGTCCCAGCGATCCACGGAAAAGGCCCAGGCCAGATACGGCAGAAACTCCACCGGACATTGCATGGGGTTCCACAGCAGGCGCAGCGGAATGGGCGTGCGCTCAATCTGCGCGAGCGCCTCGGCCGCCAAGTGTTCCAGCTGGCTGGCCTTGCGCGGCAACAACGACACGGCGCCCATTATTCAACCCCCTGCGTGAGGGTAATCTCGGTGCAATACGGAGCCTGGTAAGGCGTGGCGGTGATATCGATCCAGCCGTCCAGCTCGACCTTGCGCACCCCCTCGACGTGCAGTGCGGCGTGGACGCCTGACTCGGACACTTCCATGGCCAGTCGGCGGCGTTGATTCACATAAGCCTGCAGGCGCTGGTTGGCGGCGGACAGGATCGGCTCGGACTCGGGACCATTGGTTTTCAGGTACAAGCGGGCATTGACCTGGTACGGCAGGACGGCCGCACTCTGCACGGTCAGGCGATCCGCCACCGGTCGGCGATCTTCGTCGCTGAGGTAGGCTTCGACGATGTCGAGCAAGGCCGCATCGGCGCTGCCATTGCCCAACAGGGATTGCACCGTGACCACCACCACGGCAGGGCTTGGACTCTCCGCCGTGGCATCGGCCACACGGCCATCGGCAGCGCGGGCGTGAAAGATGTAGCTGTTGCGTGGGCCGGCGGTGCTGAGGCCCTCGAACGCCATCTGCGCACGTTCGCGCAAGCTGTCGTCGCTCTCCAGAATTTCGGGAACCGGTGGCACGGCCAAAGGATTGCCAGCCTGGACCAGCAGGCGCTCGACATTGTAGTTGGCGGCCAAGTTCTCCAGATCGGCACCCTGGGCGAGGGCGAGCATGTTGGCTACAGCACCTTCGTTGACGCGCTGGCGCCAGATAGTTTCGCGGTAGGCATTTTCTTGGAGCAGCTTGGTCAGTGGCTCGGACTCCAGCTCTAAGCGGGCGGCGATTTTCGCTTGTTCTTCAACCGGCCAAAGGCTGATGGCATAGGCCTTGCGCTCGGCCAAGATCAGCTCGAAGTCAATCTGCTCAACGATTTGAGGCGCAGGGAGCTGACTGAGGTCGATCGGGACAAAGGTGTTCATACGCTAGCCCCCAGTTGCAGCGGAATACTCAGGTTGTGTTGCTTGTTGCTGTCGACTTCGATGCCTTCCAGTTCCAATACGACCTGCCCCTGCAGGCTGACGCCGCTGAACTGCACGCGGCTGAGGCTGATCCGCGGTTCCCAGCGCATCAAGGCCATTGCAGTAGCGGCATACACGCGCAGGCGCGTGGCATCGTTGAAGGGATGGTCCACCAGCTCGGGCAACAAACTGCCGTACTCGCGGCGCATCACCCGGGTGCCAATGCGCGTGGTCAGGATGTCGGCAATGGACTGAATGATGTTGTCCTGGTCATTGATGGCGCCGCCGGTGTCTCTGTTCATTCCGGTTGTCCCGTTTTGCCGCCGCCGGACATCACTCCGCCGTGCAGGTGTTTGACCAGGCTGATGCCGGCTGCGACGACATCTACCGAGACGGTGACCTTTCCGGTGACGTTTTGATTGCCGGTCTGGGTGTAGTCGCCCTCATGGGTGATTGGGCCGACGATGTGAATGCCACCCTGACTGATCAGCTCAGTGGTGCCGGCTTCGGGCAGGACTGCGCGCAGGTGATGGGCAACGCTGTCGTATTCGATGACGGCGCCGTCGCGGTAGGTGCGGCGGTGCAGGCCGGCACGGTCACCGTTGGCTGCATGCTCGTCACTGAAAACGCCAGTCAGAGCCACGCCGTTGCCGAGTTGTCCGGAGGGGCTGAACAGAATGGCCTGCTCGTTTTCGGTGGGTGGGTCCCAGTCCTTGTCCAGGCCAGCGCGCAGGGCGATCCATGGCAGCCAGCCGGTGAGCAGTTCCCCGGTTTTTACGCGCACGCGCGGCGGCTGCATCTGGACTTCGGCAACGGTGCCGTAGCGGATGAGGTTTTCCAGCAGGCGGGAGAGGGCGGCGATATTGGTCATGCCGCCGATGGTGGCGCCACGCGCACGCGAGCGCAGCCGGGAGAACTTGTAGCGAGGGTGGTTACAGGGTGAGGTGGGCCAGCAGGGTGTCGCGGATCAATTCAAGATCGGCATCGGTGAAGCCCAGCACTTCCCGCTGGTCGTAGCGCACATCCTTGGCGCCCCGTTCGGCGCGGTCCTTCAGACCGTACTGGTGGACGCGGGCGATGCGGGCAATTCGCCCGGTGAAACCGACGCTGACCAGGTTGCTGTCGCCCCGGGCCTTCAGGTAACTCGCGGTGCGCAGCTTGCGGAACATTTTCAGTTTGCGCTGGATGCGGCCTTGTTTGCCGCGTAGGTCACGCTGCTTTCGCGGGGCGTACTGGCTGCCGTCCGGGTTGTGCTGTGCTGTGACGCGTTGCTGCTGACTGCGGCGCAGCTGTTGCGCAATGGTCCTGGCCAAGGACGTGCGGGCTGACGGCTCGATACGGTGCAGCAGTAGGCCGGCCCAGTCCTCCAGGGCTTGCAGGTCACTCATGGGCGGGGCGCTGCGGATGCGGGCTGACCAACGCCATGGCATCGGTCGGTTGTGGCGACTGCCATTCGGCGAGGAGTACGCCGTCGGCAAACACCTGGATCGGGCCTTCGATCTGCTCGTAGGGCGTGTACTGCGGCTCGGCCGCATGTTTGACGGTGAAGGTGCCGTCGTCCTGTTTCTTTACGATGACGCGCTCGGTCAAGGGCAAGGTCAGGCTCATGTCGACCTTGCTGTGGTCGATGACATCGGCTTCAAACTTGATGCCGTCGGCGGACTTGTCCAGGTTGACCAGCAGCTCTGACTGGTTCACGCGCAGCCAGCCCAGCAGTGGCAGCATCACGCTGTCGGGATGACCGGCGAAGTCGGTCAGGATGATCTGCAGGTCGTAGGCATATTCGAAGGAAAGGCCGGCAGCCCCGGTGCAGCGGATCTTGCCGTTGTCGATGAAGATCAACAGGCGGTCGGGGTTGTGCTTGAGTTCGGGTATGGCGGCCAGCAGATGGGCGCGGAGACTATCGGGCTTGTTCATGTTGCACCTGGTGTTGGTAAACCGTATCGACCTGGGCGGCGCAGTCTGCCCAAGCGGCCTCGGCGCGGTCCTGGTCAGTGAGCAATGCGCCGTTATTTTCCGGTCCGGTTGCCGGCAGGTGGCACGGCACCACGGCCGGACAACCACTGACGATAAGCGTCGGCGCCGGTGAGTGCGGGGCGCTCGCGCAGCCGGCGAGCAGCATCAGGCAGAGGCTGGTCAGCCCAATCACGTAGTTCGGTGTTTTCACGTTTCAATGCCTCGATCGTTCGTTCGCGGTTGGCCAGGCCCTGGCGCAGTTGATCCTGCTGCGTGCGCAGTCTGGCCTGCGTATCGCGCTCCTGTTGCAGCGTGTTGCGCAGAGTATTCGCGGTAGCCAGATTGCGACCAGCCTCGTCACGGGCAGCCGTGACTTCTTTCTCTGTCAGCTCGGTGTTCTTGTTGGCGATGGTTATCCGCTGTTCCTGGTTCCAAATCAGCAACGCCAGAGCGCCAAGCAGTGCGAAGCCATACAGCGCCTGGCGTAGCGTGCTCATGCGCGGTACCAGCCGAGCTTGTTCATCTCGCCGACATCCAGCTGCTGCACCGGGCCGCGAATGATTATGACTTTGCGGCCTGGCATTAGGACGTAAAGCGCATTGATCAGCAGTTCCATGTCGTGCTGATCGCTGTCCGGTGGCACCACCAGCAGATCGCCGTCCTGTACGTTCAAGCGTTTCACTGCGTCGATATCGATCATGCGGCCTCCGGTACAGGACAGCCGGTGGCGTGCCGTTTATAGGCGCGCTCCAGCTTGATGTCGTAGAGATTGCGTTGGTAATCGGAGCCGTTGTAGCCCTTGGCAAACACAGTCCATTTTTTTGCCTTGAGCGCCTTCAGCAGTGCCGGATCGGCCTCGAGGAAGCGCACGAAGGCTTCGAACTGCTCGTTTTCGTCCTTGGCCATGCGGGCGGCAAAGTCCTGCACACTGGAATAGCCCAGGCGTACCGCGTGATAGCCCATGATCTGAAAGGCGCCCCAACTGGCGGACTCCAGTGCGCAGGTGTCATCGATGAGCCGGGCGTGGGCCAAGCGCTGGTGTTCTGCTGTACCGCCGGCATATCCCCCAGCACGCGGGTTGACCAGGTTGGGTTGACTGGTGGCCAAGTCATCGGCGTGGGCCTGTAGCGCAATCACGTCGTCTTCTGGTGTGCGGGGATGGGCGAGTCGGCGGTACATGATGTGCCGCTCATAGAGAATCTTGGGCTTGCCGTTGTCGAGGAAACCCGCGCCCAGGCTCTCCACTTCGTTCACGGCGAGGATGGCCGCCAGTTCGACGCCCAGGCGCACCGTCGCCGCCGTCAGCGTGGCATGGCGCAGAAGCGCGGAGCAGTCAGTGCCGGTCAGCGCGGCGAGGGTTTTGGAGCCGGCGATACCGTCAGCGACCAACCCCACCTTGGATTGATAGGCGCGCACCGCAGTCTCGGTGGCATCACCAAACAAGCCGTCCACGAACAGGGAGGCGCCGGCCAGATTGAGGCGCTGCTGCAGCACGCGAACATCCTGGCTGCGATCGCCATGGCGAAGGCTCGTCATACTTGGTCCACCTTGCGCTTGAAGAATTGATTGGCCAGCGCCCGGGTGCCTTCAACACCGAGCAGCCCAATGACGCCGCCGAAGAACGGGCTGGTTGTTGCAGGAATTCCCAGCAAAGACAGGCCATGGCTGCCAGCCAAAGCGAGGGCGCCGCACAATGGGGCCTCCAGCGCAACGCGGCGCAGGGTGCCACCGCCATACATGATCCGCAGCGCCGCAATGACAAAGGCCAAACCGCCGGCGTAGAGGGCAGACCAGTTTTGTTCGAGCCAGGTCGCGAGCCAGGCCCAGGTGTCCGGTTTGTCAGGCATGCGCATCATTCCGCTGTCCGAGGTTGAGGGTAGGAAGCTGGTGAATGCCCTGGGAGGGGACGCGTTGAGTCAGTCCCATAGATTCACCATCTGTCGTTGTTCTGCTTGGGGAGCCACCTCCGGCAACTGCACCGGAGTGCCGTGAGGCAGGATCGTGCCGAGGTCGGCCAACCCGGGATTGGCGTCAAGCACGGCCTCGGTGACGCCTGCTGTACGGCCGTAGTGGCGCCAGCAAATGGCATCGACGGTGTCGCCTTGATTGGCGATCACTGCGGGCATCACAGCAGCTCCACGGTGGTGTGGCTGATACCAAGGAGGCTGCGCAGTGCCTTGCGCGAATCGCGACGCAGTTGGTCGGCGCTGCTTTCTTCCTCGGTGATCTTCTTCTCGCCGCTGTTGGTGGCATCAAAACTGCTGTAGCGCTCCACCAGCTCGGCCAGCGCGCTGCAATAAATGACTCGGCGGTAGAGGTGCAGCAGCTGGCTTTCGCCTTTGATTTGCTCGGCAGGTACGTCGGCCAAAGTGGCAAAGCCCAAGGCCTGCTGGGCAGCCCGGTAGCCAGCAAGCTCCCGGTTTGCTTCGATCATGGCGTTGACCGTCGCGACCTCCAGGCGATCGTCAGTGACGGCATCAGTGATACGCATGGCGGCGCGCAAATGCTGGCCGTCAATCTCTGGCCAGAAGGTGCCGTTGCCGATCGGGAAGGCGGTCGTTGGAATGCCGCCGGCAATGAATCCGCTCATGCTTGTCGCTCGAATAGGTCGGCGGTGGTCGGCGCTTCACAGACGGTAAGTAGTCAACCGCTGATCCGCCCCGAGCCGCCGGGGTTGCGTGGGAACGCTCGGTTAGCTGGCAGGGCCAGCGTGTTTCTTCAAGAGCCGATCAACGCGCTCCAAATCCTTTTTGCCGCCGCAGGAGGTGTGCAGCGCAATCGCGCGAGTGAGGTTTCCCCGCGCTGATCTGAGCGTTTCCATTTGCTCGGCGGTCGGGGATTCATCCGTAACCTGTGCAGCCAGCGCCCGGCCGATGGCCAGATGCAACTTGGCGCGGGCTTCGTCCGGCATGTCTCGCTCCCGCGTCAGTTGCTCGGTGTCGAGTAGCGTTTGCAGATCGAACACGCCGCCGGCTTTCTGCGCCTTGAGGGCAGCCTCGGCCACCTCTTCGGCGATTAGGCAACCAGTGCTGCGTGCAAAGCGGTCGGGCATGATCAGGTTGTGCTTGAGCACATAGGTCGCGATCTTCAAGGCATTGGGAAATGCACCGGCATCGATCGCCCAGACCATCAGGGTGGTGAGTACTTCGTCCTGGGCGCCGTTACCGCCAGCCAGGACTCCCTCGATATAGGGTTCGTAGGTCGGCAGCAGCTCGATCTTGAGCGCGGCTTTGCGCTCATTGCCCTCAATGTTTTTCAAGCGCAGCCGGTCCTGCAGCAGCTGAGCCAATTGAAGTTCGTAGGCCGTGGCACCGGCCATGCTTGTTAATGGGGATGTGGCGGCGGCCTCCAGCTCCGCGAGAACGCGGAGCCGGTGGCGCTGAGCGAGTGAGAGCGCCATGGCTTATGCCTCTTCGATGTTCTCGACCACAGCACCCAGACCGAAGTCTTCGATGACGTAGGCGTCGTTGGAAGACTGGTAGTCTGCAATGCGATCCCACTCCGGCTCGTCCTTGATGTGACGGCGGCGGGCACTGATCTGCCAGTAGATAGACAGGTTCTTCAGGGTGGTGACCATGATCGCCTTGTCCAGGAAGAACGGTGCATCTTCAATCGGCAGTCCACCGAGGCGAGCCTTGGCGATGATCTGAGACGCTGCCAGTTCGTTCTCGTTGTCCGAGGCACCTTCGATATTGGCCAGGAATTTGGCGTGCAGCAGGCTGCGATCGACCAGCACAACCAGGTCCGGGCGCTTGCGGTGCCATGGGTCGAGCAACTGGATGGCGTCATAGACCAGGCCGTCGAGTGTCTTGTAGTCGCCGCCGGCACCGATCGTGACCTTGCCCGCGACAGCACCATGGCTCATCACCCGTTCCGGGGCATTGGTACGGTACTTCTGAATCCAGCCGACGTTTACATCCTGCAGCAGCGGGTTGGTCGCGCGATTGGTGTCTGCGGCCGCACTGGTGCCGTTGAAACCAATCATGATGCGGTCGAGCGACTGCCGCTCAACGATGGCGCCAGACAGGCGTGCCTGGAAGTCCTGAAACTTGGCCCAGGCATCGAGCAGGGCATAGGGGATGGCAGTGTCGAAGTCGGTCTTTTTGCAGCTGTAGGAGTCTTTCGTCAGTGCATTTACATCACGCGGAGTGCGGGCCTTTTGGCTGGTGTCGGTGCGACCAGCGATGGAGCTGCCAACACCGAGGACGATGGCTTCGCCGTCCTTTTCATCCACGCCGATGATGTTGATTTTTTTCAGGAAGTCGCTGGCCTCCTGAATCGCGGTTTCCAGCTTCTGTTGCACCGAAGGGGTGACCGTGAAGGATTCCGCTGCTGAGCTGACGCCGTTGAGTTTGGCGACTTGTTGCAGAAGGCCGGTGTAGGCCTGGCGAGTTTCATTACGCATAGGGTTCTCCGAAGAAAGGCTGGGGTCAGAACTGGGTCAGCACCTGGTTTTCGCCACCCGTGACCTGAGGGCGATGCTGTTGGCTGTGATCAGCGGTTTTGCCGAGCTTGGCTTCGAGGTCTGCAAACTTCGTTGCAAGCGCATCGTGTTTGCCAGTCAGCGCCTGCAGATCGGATTGGGCTTTTTCATTGGCGTCGAGCGTGCTGCCCACTGCATCAGTCAGCTGGCTGATCAAAGTGCCCAGTTCGGCAAATTGCTCCTGGTCGGCGTCGTCCTTACCTTTGAGGCGGGCGAACAGACCGTTCATTTTTTCCTTGAGACCGGCGAACACCTGGGGTTGCTCGCTGACCTCTTCGAACTCCAGTGCGACCTCTTCGGCGGCAGTAAACAGATTGTCCGAGTGGACTTTTCGGCTGGCGAGGGTGCCGTGCTGGGCGCTGAACGAGAGCGCCTCGGTGCCCAGACTGGCCGGGGTGTCGGTAATGGCCAAGCCCACAAGGTAGGCTTTGCCGGTGTCGGCGAACTTCGGCTGAACCTCGATCGAGGTGTAGACTTTTTGCCCGGCCTTATTCAGGGCCAGCAGGGCGTCGTTGGGCTGGAGTTGGCCGAACAGGGCGAGTTTTTTGGCACCGTTGATATCGACCTCTTCAGCCTTCAGGGCCAGAACATCGCCATAGGCACCGAATTCACCACCCGGCCAATAGCCTTTGATGTGCTCGCAGTTGATCCGGGCGCCGTAGGTGTTGGGGTTGTACTGGGTGGCCATGTCTTCGATCCAGCTGCGCTCGATCTGACGGCCGTCGGTGGTAGCGCCTTCGACGGCGATGCGAGTCCACTTGGAGCGAAATTTCTTTTTCATGGTGAGAGGCCTCAATGCGTTGGCTGCGGTGGCAGGTAGCGTTGAGGCCATGGTCGGCAGCGCGCGCACGGCGAGCAATGATGCGGGCTTGTAGCTGGCAGTTTTACAGGTCTCGGAGTTAGGGGCTTCGCGCGCGTGACGGCAGCATCTGCGTCATGAATGAAGCCACCCACCCACCGATGGACCCTCGCCGCCAGGCCAAGTTTTTGTACTGGACGGGTTGGCGCGTCACCGATATCGCCGACTTCCTGAGCGAGAAAGAGAAAACTATCCACTCCTGGAAGGCCCGCGACGACTGGGACCGGGCGGACAACGTCGAGCGCATTGGTGGCGCGTTGGAAGCCCGCCTGGTGCAGTTGATCCTCAAGGAGGGCAAGTCCGGGGGCGACTTCAAGGAAATCGACCTGCTGCATCGGCAACTGGAGCGGCAGGCGCGTATTCAGCGCTTCCAGGGCGGCGGTACCGAAACCGACCTCAATCCGAAATTGGCTGCGCGCAACGCTGAAGCCAAGAAGCAACCCAAGCGTAACGATTTCTCCGAGGAAGACTTCGAGAAGCTTGAAGAGGCTTTTCGAGACGGTTGCTTTGAGTATCAGCTTGACTGGTACCGCTCGATGAACCAGCGCACCCGGATGCTGCTCAAAAGTCGGCAGATCGGTGCGACCTACTACTTCGCACGTGAAGCCCTGATCGATGCGCTCAAGACCGGGCGGAACCAGATTTTCCTGTCCGCCAGCAAGGCTCAGGCCCACCAGTTCAAGAACTACATGCAGGCATTCGTCAGCGATGTGCTGGGCCGGCAGCTGACGGGTGATCCGATCGTGCTAGCCAACGGCGCTGAGCTGCATTTTCTCGGCACCAACTACCGCACGGCACAGGGCAGATCGGGCAACTTCTACTTCGACGAATTCTTCTGGACCCACAAATTCGAGGAGCTCAACAAAGTCGCCTCGGGCATGGCGCTGCACAAACACTGGCGCAAAACTTACTTTTCGACGCCTTCGAGCATGGCCCATGAAGCGTACAAGCTGTGGACCGGAGAGCGTTTCAACAAGGGCAAACCGACTGCCCAACATCTGAAGCTGGATGTGAGCCACGACGCCTTGGGGCAGGGCCAGCTATGCGAGGACCGTATCTGGCGACAGATCGTTACGATCCTCGATGCCGAGCAACGTGGCTGCGATTTGTTCGACCTGGAAGAGTTGCGCTTCGAATACAACCCCGAGCAATTCGCCAATTTGCTGATGTGCCAGTTTGTCGACGACGGCGCTTCGATCTTCCCGCTGCAAATGCTCCAGCCATGTATGGTCGATAGCTGGGTGGAGTGGGGTGAGGATTACAAACCGTTCGCGGCACGTCCCTTTGGTGATCGGCAGGTCTGGGTAGGCTACGACCCGGCCGAAACCGGCGACAGCGCCGGGCTGATTGTGGTGGCGCCGCCGCTGGTACCGGGCGGCAAGTTCCGCGTGCTCGAGCGTCATCAGTTCCGGGGCATGGACTTCGCGGCGCAGGCTGAGGCCATTCGCCAGGTGACCAAGCGTTACTGGGTGACCTACGTCGGCGTCGACGTCACTGGTCTGGGCAGCGGCGTGGCCCAGCTGGTGCGCCAATTCTTCCCGGCAGTCACCACGTTCAGCTACTCGCCCGAAGTGAAAACCCGTCTGGTGCTTAAGGCATACGACGTGATCAAAAACGGACGCCTGGAATTCGATGCCGGCTGGACCGACATGGCCTCCAGCCTGATGGCCATCCGCAAGACCATCACCGCCTCAGGGCGGCAGTTCACTTATACGGCCGGACGTAATGACGAAACCGGTCACGCCGACTTGGCGTGGGCATTGTTCCACGCTCTGCACAACGAGCCGCTGGAAGGGCAGACCGCTGCCAATACCGGCATCATGGAGATTTGTTGATGACTACCGATCTGGTTGAGGCGCTGCCTGCACAGAGTCAAGCCCATGCATTCACCTTCGGCGATCCGGTGCCGGTGCTCGATGGCCGCGAGATTTTGGATTACCTGGAGTGTTGGTCGAACGGACGCTGGTATGAGCCGCCGCTGTCATTGGATGGTTTGGCCAAGTCGACCCGGGCCAGTGTGTACCTGCAATCGGGGCTGAACTTCAAACGTAATGCGCTGGCGCGGACTTTCATCCCGCACAAACTGCTGAGCCGCCAGGCCTTCGAGCAGGTTGCCCTGGATTTCATCTGGTGTGGCAATACCTACCTGGAAAAGCGCGACAACATGCTTCGTCAGGCGTTGGGGTTGTTGCCGGCAATGGCCAAGTTTGTGCGTCGTGGCATCGAGGAGGGGAGTTACTTTCAGGTGCGTGGCTGGCGCGACGAGCACGAATTTCGCAAAGACAGCATCTGCCATCTGCGGGAGGCCGATATCAACCAGGAGATCTATGGATTACCTGAGTGGCTTTCGGCACTGCAGAGCGCCCTACTCAACGAAGCGGCGACTTTGTTCCGGCGCAAGTACTACCAGAACGGCAGTCATGCCGGCTTCATTCTCTACATGACCGACGCGGCGCAGAACGAGGACTTCGTCACTGACCTGCGCGGTGCCATGAAGAGCAGCAAAGGCCCGGGCAACTTCCGCAACCTTTTCATGTACGCACCTGGCGGGAAGAAAGACGGCATCCAACTGATCCCAATCAGTGAGGTCGCGGCCAAGGATGACTTCGGTTCGATCAAGAACATCAGTCGTGACGATCTGCTCGCGGCTTTGCGTATTTATCCCCAACTGATGGGCATCGTACCGCAGAACTCGGGGGGCTTTGGTTCGATGCGCGAAGCTGCTCAAGTCTGGGGGCTGAACGAACTGGAGCCGCTGCAGGCGCGCCTGCTGCAAATCAACGAATGGCTGGGCGAGGAAGTTATTCGCTTCAAGCCTTTTGAGCTTGGAGAGGGGAAGTAAAACCCGCGCACTGAATAAACGAGGCGACGAGCCGGTGCGTCAACACCAGCTCGACGTCGTACCACTCGAGCATTCCGAGTGATCCAACCCAAGGCCTCGCCCCACTGCGCAGGGGGGCGAAGCCTAAGCGAATCCAATAGCAGAGACAAGGATCACTTATGTCTACACCAATTTTCCCTTGGATGGGCGGAAAGCGCCGCATGGCCAAACACATCCTGCCTGAGTTCCCGGAGCACGAATGCTATGTCGAGCCGTTCTGCGGTGGCGCAGCGCTGTTCTTCATGAAAGAGCAGAGCTATGTCGAGGTCATCAACGACTTCGATGGTGAGGTTGTCAACCTGTACCGGGTTGTGGCACATCACCTGGAGGAGCTGGTCCGGCAATTTCGCTGGTCGCTGGTCAGCCGCAAGATGTTTGAATGGACCAACATGCAGATCCCGGAAACGCTGACCGATATTCAGCGGGCGGCGCGATTCTTCTACCTGCAGCAGCAGTGCTTCGGCGCCAAGCCCACTGGCCGCACCTTCGGAACCGCGACAACATCGCCGCCCAGGCTGAATCTGTTGCGTATAGAGGAGAAGTTGAGCGAAGCCCACCTGCGGCTGGCCCGGACCACCATCGAGCACCTCGACTGGAAAGAATGCATCCGCCGGTACGATCGCCCGCACACCCTTTTCTATCTCGATCCGCCCTATTGGGAAACAGCAGGGTATGCACCTGGTAGCTTCAACTTCGATCAGTACCAGGTGATGGCGGAGCTGGCGGCGTCGATCAAGGGGCGTATGGTTATCTCGATCAATGATCACCCTCAGATTCGGGAAGTTTTCTCGGGCCTTCGTTTAAAGGAGGTACCGTTCCGGCACATGGTGGGGGGTAACGGTGGAAAAGCGGCCAATGAGCTGATTTTCTTCAACTGGTAGCAGTAACAGATTTACTGAAGTCGAAGCCGCTTTTTAGCGTGTTTTGACTCCAGTAGTCTGGAGGAATCTAAAAGGTTCTGGGGCGATGGTCGTCAATGTCTAAGTGTTACCTGAAGTGCAGATTTGATGGCATGGTGTTTGGTTACTGGGATTGCCAAGCTGATCGACTTTCTAAGGTTTGGTAGTGCCGCCCCTTTTATGTGGTCAGCAAAAAAGCATATAAGCAATAAATTTATACCGGTAATGGTAGATTTTTCCCTTGTGCTCCATGCTCCAAGATCAGCAGGCGAATTTAAATTTAAGCCGGTAACAATCCCGTCACGAGACATGCGGAATGATTTTGCAGAGCCGTGAACTGCCTTGGATAGAGTTGCATATTCTGCTTTTAAGATTTCAATTCCTGTAATTGCATCATCTAAGTCTTTCAGCTTTGGGTGGCGCAATAGATAAGAAGTTGTTTCGCTAAAGCCCAACTTGTGCTCGCCGCTCAACCATTGTTGTAGCTCTACAGGGTGCTCGCAGTAATATAACCCAAACACAGTATTTTCTATTAGGCTTCGAAGAGACATCAACGCCACACGCCAAGCGCCCTGTCGTGCTAGAGCGTGTGACATTAACGCGTCGTTGTGGGCCTCTTGGAAAAACTCCTCTGTGTCTGAAGTGAAAATATTACAGAAAAGCTCTGATC
>Ga0247818_10000517_pt1 | contig 24090 bp, 20 predicted proteins | sample 13C_Glucose_Day1_FD_192424 | JGI IMG/M metagenome (GOLD analysis project Ga0247818, IMG submission 192424) | Soil microbial communities from agricultural site in Penn Yan, New York, United States - 13C_Glucose_Day1 | ecosystem: Environmental > Terrestrial > Soil > Agricultural land | place... | reverse complement strand
CGCACCGCGAAACCGATCAGCAGGCTACCGAACAGCCATTGCTGTAAACGCTGGGCCGATGGACTGCGTTGCAGCCAGCGGCCGAGCGCGGCGCCGGCCAGGGCGTAGGCGCTGTCGAACAATAAGCCGACGCTGACCAGTATCACACCCAAGGTCGCAAACTGTGCGAGTACCGGGCCCGCCTCAGGATTGATGAATTGCGGCAACAGCACCGAGCAGAACAGCAGTGCTTTGGGGTTAAGCAGGTTGGTGAGCAAACCGCGCTGGATTGCTGCGCGCCAATGGGATTTCCCGGAGGAGGCTTGTGCACCATTCAAATTCGGCAGCAGTGTGGTTCGCAGACACTGAATGCCGATCCACAGTAAATATGCAGCCCCGACCAGACGGACGACGTCGAAGGTCCAGGGCGCAACTTTGAACAGTGTCGCCAGGCCCAGCGCCGCCAATGCCACATGGCAACCTCGGGCAACGCCCAAGCCTACCGCCGTTGCCAACGCGGCGCCTTTGCCCTGACGGGCGCCGGTCTGCAACAGCAGGATCATGTCCGGTCCAGGTAGCAGATAAACCACCGCCAACGCCATGAAAAACAGCCAGTATCCTGCCACCTTGCACCCCATTCGTTGTCGATTCGGTACGCTCAGTCTAGGGCTGAGGGGTAGGGCAGGTGCTTGCGTAGTTTGCTTACAAACTCTCTGGTATTGGCATAATCTTTCACTGTATACGCGATACACCATCAGGATCTGCCAAACCATGAAACTCGATTCCTATGACCGCAAGATACTCGCAGCGCTGCAACGGGACGGTCGCCTGAGCAATGTGCAACTCGCCGACGAGATCGGGCTGTCCGCATCGCCTTGTCTGCGCAGGGTGCGGATGCTCGAAGAAGCCGGGGTGATTCGCGGCTATCAAGCCACTCTTGATCGCGATGAAGTCGGGCTGGGGCTGACGGTGTTTGTCGGGGTCAAGGTCGAGCGCCACAACGATGAACAGGCGGAGTCCTTTCGTTTGGCCGTAACGGCATTGCCGGAGGTGATTTCGGCATTCCTGGTATCAGGGGAATCGGATTTTCTGCTGCAGGTAGTGGTGCCGGATTTGCGTGCCTATGACCGTTTTCTCACTGGGCGCCTGTTGAAGCTGCCAGGGGTGAGCGACATTCGCAGCAACTTTGCGATTCACACGGTGAAGACCCCGGGTGCGTTGCCGTTGGGCCATTTGCCCGCCTGAATTGTTAACGATCGACGACTGCCCAAGCTCCGGCGTAATCCCTGTGTGTCGAAACAATTCAAAATTTCTCCCATTTCGTTATATCGTAACGAACTGATGTGAAACGCTGAACACTGGGGTGGTATGCAAGTCGATCTGAATGATGATGGAGCTGAGGTAGCCGGGCTGCCGCGCTTTCAGCAGGCAGTTTTTCAAGGCCGGCGCTTGCGACAGTTCGCCATCGGCTTGGGAGCGCTGGCGGCGACAGGGCTGGTACTGGCGTTTTTTGTCGGGCTGTTCGCGCCGCAGTCAGTTTGGGCGGCAGTGCTGACCCATCAAAGCGCCGGTTTGCTGGTGCTGGTTGCCGGGCTTCAGTCGGCCTGGTGGGTGACGCAGTGGCGCGCCCAAGCGATGAGTCCGACTACTCCGGCGGCGGTTATTGAACAAGCGATTAGCCCAAACGGATGGTACGAACGGCTGCTGGATCGACTTCATCAGTACTGGCTGAGAATATTGATTCAGATTGGCGCGCCGACGTTGTGGCTGGGCGGGTGGGCGCTGTTGACGCTGTTGAGCATTGAACAGGCCTGGAACCTTGAGTTGCCGCCAGCCGCTCTCGGCGTCTCAGCCAGTGTCGGTGCTGCACTGTCGTTATTGCTGGCTTTCGGTTTGCTGGTGCTGGAACGTCAACTGACCCAGGAAAACCCAGGCCAATGGCCCGAAGCAGGGTCGTTGGCGCAGCTGACGCGTGTAGCAATCAGCTGCCTGTTGTTGAGCGCTCTCTGCCTGCTGTTCGCCAATGAGACCTCCGTCTGGCCGGTACGGCTGGCCGTCCTGATCGGCCTGTTACCGGGGCTTGTTGCCGTCGAAATGCTGTTGCGCGCCGTGTTGTCATTGTTCAGCCCCAGGCAGGAACGACTCGAACCGGCGATGCTGGCGCGAAGCTTCATTGCCGATATGCTGCGCTGGCCACCACAACCCTTGCTGGCGCTGCAGCATGAACTGCACAACCGTTTCGGCATAGATCTGCGGCAGATCTGGGCCTTCACCTACATGCGCCGGGCCTTTTTGCCAGTGATGGCAGTGGTTTCGCTCGTGGGTTGGTCGCTCACCGGCATTCACGAAATCCCCATGCACGGGCGAGGCATCTACGAGCGCTTCGGCAAACCGGTGGAGGTCTTCGGTCCTGGTTTACACGCGGGTTTGCCTTGGCCGCTCGGCCGAGTGCTGTACGTTGAAAACGGCGTGGTCCACGAGTTGGCCACCAGTGTTGGCGAAGCGGCACCCGCGGTCATTGCCGAACCTGCCGAAGGCCCGGCACCGGCGATTGCCAATCGTTTGTGGGACGCGAGCCATGTGAATGACAAATCCCAAGTCATCGCCAGTAGCCGAGCCAACAAGCAGAGCTTCCAGATCGTCAACATGGATGTGCGTTTCGTCTACCGCATCGGCCTGAGTGATCAGGCTGCTCTAGCGGCGACTTACAACACTGCCGATGTACCGACCCTGATCCGCAGCACCGCCAGCCGGATCCTGGTTCACGACTTCGCGTCACGCACCCTCGACGGTTTACTGGGTGACGACCGGGTAGGGCTCGCCGAAGAAATCGGCCGGGCGGTGCAAGCCGATCTGCAGAAACTCGACAGCGGGGTGGAAATTCTCGCCACCGTGGTCGAGGCGATTCATCCACCGGCTGGGGCAGCTAACGCCTATCACGGGGTGCAAGCGGCACAGATTGGTGCTCAGGCATTGATCGCGCGCGAACGCGGTGCGGCAGCGGAGGCCACCCATCAGGCGCAATTGCAGGCCAGCATCGCCCGCGACCAGGCGACAGCCAGCGCGCGTGAAATCAACGCCACCGCCCAAGCGGCGGATCTGAAGTTCAGCGCCGAACAAAAGGCTTACGCCAGTGCTGGCCAAGCGTTTGTGCTGGAACAGTACTTCAGCCAACTGTCCCAAGGCCTGGCCACTGCACAACTACTGGTGCTCGATCATCGTCTAGGCGGCAGCAACCATGCGCCGACCATCGACCTGCGTACCTTCACCCTGCCGGCTGACCCTGTGCCGCCGAGCCAATCCGCTCAACCAGGAGCTGCCCATTGAGCCAGACGCACGCACACGCTGACCACAGCGATCATGATCATGGCCATGGCGGGCATCACCATGGACATCACCACCACCACGGTGACCCTCAACAGGCTGGCCCGTTTCCGTGGCGACGCATGGGCTGGGCTGCGCTGCTGGTGGCGTTCGCCATCGCGGCAGCGAGCCTGGTGCAAGTACGATCCGGGGAGGCAACGGTGATCACGCGCTTTGGCAATCCATCGCGCGTATTGCTCGAACCGGGTCTTGGCTGGCGTTGGCCGGCGCCGTTCGAAGCGGCAATTCCGGTCGACCTGCGATTGCGCACCACCTCCAGCGGTTTGCAGGATGTGGGCACACGGGACGGTTTGCGCATCATTGTTCAGGCTTATGTGGCGTGGCAGGTGCAAGGTGACCCGGACAATGTTCAGCGCTTCATGCGCGCTGTGCAGAATCAGCCGGACGAAGCCGCGCGGCAAATACGCACTTTCGTCGGTTCGGCGCTGGAAACCACAGCGAGCAGTTTTGACCTGGCCAACCTGGTGAACACCGACGCGAATCAGGTGCGCATTGCCGATTTCGAAACGCAGTTGCGTCAGCAAATCGATCAACAATTGCTGACGACCTATGGCGTGCGGGTTGTGCAAGTCGGCATCGAACGCCTGACCTTGCCGTCGGTAACGCTCACCGCCACAGTCGATCGCATGCGCGCCGAGCGTGAAACAATTGCCACCGAACGCACGGCCATAGGCAAACGCGAAGCGGCTCAAATCCGTTCCGCGGCGGAACGGGATGCGCGAATCGTCCAGGCCGATGCCACGGTCAAAGCGGCCGAGATCGAAGCCCAATCCCGGGTCGAAGCCGCACAGATTTACGGTCGTGCGTATGCCGGGTCGCCGCAGCTGTACAACCTGCTGCGCTCGTTGGACACGCTGGGCACCATCGTCACGCCCGGTACCAAACTGATTTTACGCACCGACGCCGCGCCCTTCAGAGTGCTGGTTGACGGCCCACCGACCGTCGAAAACAAGACCGGGTCGCAGCCATGAGTTTGGTTCCACGTGGAACAAATGAGTTGAATAGCCCTTGGATTCAGGCAGGGCGATTAGCTTTCCTCGCCCTGTATGCGGTGACGATTCTTGCCGCACTGGCTTGGGCATTTTCCAACGTGCGGCAGATCGATCCGCAAAATCGTGCGGTTGTCATGCATTTCGGTGCCCTCGATCGCGTGCAGAATGCCGGGTTGTTGTTGGCGTGGCCGCGACCGTTTGAGCAGGTCGTTCTGTTGCCGGCGGCAGACCGGGTTATCGAGCGTCGAATTGAAAATCTATTGCGCAGCGATACTGCCATGCAGGCCGATCGGGTCGCTACGTTCGCCACACCTCTCAGTGATGCGCTGGCCGGCTCCGGTTATCTTTTGACCGGTGACGCGGGTGTGGTGCAGCTGGATGTGCGGGTGTTCTATAAGGTCAACGAGCCCTATGCCTTCGTCCTGCAAGGCGAACATGTGCTACCGGCCCTGGACAGATTGGTCACGCGTAGCGCCGTCGCACTCACCGCGGCTAGAGACCTGGACACCATTCTGGTGGCACGACCGGAGCTGATCGGTGCGGATAACAAGGCGGCGGAAAGACGCGAGCGTCTGCGTGGCGATCTGGTACAGGGGATCAATCAGCGCTTGGCGCAATTGACGGCGACAGGTCAGGGGCTGGGTATCGAAGTGGCACGCGTCGACGTGCAATCCAGTCTGCCGGGACCAGCGGTCAATGCGTTCAATGCGGTCCTGACGGCAAGCCAGCAGGCCGACAAAGCGGTGGCCAATGCGCGTACCGAAGCTGAGAAATTGACCCAAACCGCCAACCAGCAAGCCGACCGCACGCTACAGGTCGCCCACGCCCAAGCCAGCGAACGGCTGGCGAAAGCCTCTGCCGACACCGCCACCGTATTGAGCCTGGCTTCAGCGCAACAGCAGGGCCGCGACCCGCAAATGCTACTGCGCATCTACCGTGAGCGAATGCCGAAAATCCTCGGTCAGGCCGGGTCGGTGACGACGGTCAATCCGCAAGACGATTCCCGCCTGATCATCCAGGGAGCTGCCCAATGACCGCCTCGACTGCCGCTGCATCGAACCTGTTGTCCTCGGCTGAACAACGCAGCGCCGCTCGCCAATTGACCTTGGCGATGCTTGCCCTTGGCTTGCTCATACTAGGACTGATCTGGCGCTGGTTATTGCCGCAGCAAACGGGCATCAGTCAGTTACTGTTGGGGGTTGCTTCATTACTGGTGGCCGTGCCGGTGATGCGCTCCGCGTGGTACAGCCTGCGTTACCCGAGTCTGCACGGCATCACCGATCAGTTGATCGCACTGGCCATGCTCGGCGCCTGGGCGACCGGCGATCTGCTGACCGCTGCACTGCTGCCGATCATCATGATCTTTGGCCATGTCCTGGAAGAACGCAGTGTGATCGGTTCACAGGAGGCGATTCGTGCACTCGGCAAGCTGACACGCAGCCATGCGCGCAGGGTACAGGCGGACGGTTCAATCGTCGAAGTCGACAACGGCACGCTCAAGAGTGGTGACGTGGTCGAGGTAAGAGCGGGTGATCGGGTGCCAGCGGACGGTCGGGTTATAGCTGGCCAGGCGAGTCTCGATACTGCGTCTATTACCGGTGAGTCGGTGCCGCTGGAAGCGGCTGTCGGCATGCAAGTATTCGGTGGCGCGATCAACCTTGATGGCTTGTTGCGCATCGAAGTAACCCGCACCGGCAATGAATCGACCCTGGGCAAAGTCATCGCGCTCATGCAAAACGCCGAGCGATCCAAGCCGCCGATCACGCGGTTGCTGGAGCGCTATGCCGGCAGCTACATGGTTCTGGTATTGCTGCTGGCAGCCGTGACCTGGTTCGTGACCAACGATGCTCAGGCGATGCTCGCCGTGTTGGTGGCAGCCTGTCCCTGTGCGCTGGTGCTATCGGCACCGGCCACGGCAATTGCCGGTGTCGCCGTTGCGGCTCGTCACGGGATTTTGATCCGCAGTTCGGCGTTTCTCGAAGAGTTGGCAGACCTGACTTCGCTGGTGGTCGACAAAACCGGAACCCTGACCTTTGGCACCTTGCGTTTGCAGTCCATCGACAGCCCGCTGGCGGACCGCAACCACGTCCTGCAATTGGCTGCCAGCCTTGGTTCTGCCAGTAGTCATCCCGTCAGCCGCGCACTCGCCGGCCTGGTGACTCAAGAACATTTTATATTGCTCTCGGATATCCGCGAGCGTCAGGGCTTGGGTGTTGTGGCAATGACCGGGCAGGGCGAAGCAGCATTAGGTCGGCCGGAGTTATTCGCTCAGTTGGGCATCGACACATCAGCGGTTCCCGACCACGACGGCCCGATTGCCGGCCTGGCCCTCAATGGTGAATTTCTCGCCTGGCTGTTGTTGGCTGACAGCGTCAAACCCGAAGCGCGCTTTGCCTTGAGCGAATTGCGTGAGCTCGGATTGGGTCGGCAGTTGTTGCTCACAGGTGATCGACACAGCGTCGCGCACACGCTGGCGCGTGATGTCGGTATCAGTGATGTCGAAGCGCAGGCCCTGCCTGAGGACAAGCTCAATCGCGTGCTGAAAGAAATCGGCAGTGGCTTCCGGCCGATGGTGGTCGGGGACGGTATCAACGATTCCCTGGCGCTCAAGGCAGGCGTCGTCGGGGTGGCCATGGGGGCGGGAGGAGCGGACATCGCCCTGGCATCGGCCGACATCGTACTGATCGGCAGCGACCTGCGGCGGCTCGGTACCTGTGTGCGTTTGAGTCGCCAATGCCGGCGGACCCTGCAGGTCAATGTGATCATTGGTCTGGGCTGGACGCTGGCGATCGTCGTGTTCGCTGCATTCGGCTGGCTGGGGGCGGCGGGGGCGATGATTGCTGCGCTGTTGCATAACCTGAGCACCTTATTGGTGTTGGGCAATGCGGGTCGCCTGCTGCGTTTTCAAGAGCCTTTGCTCAAGCTCAAGGACGAGGTTTGAATGAAGCGGCTGGCACGGCTCTAAACCGCGTTATCACGGCGCTATGAACTGTGCGTGGAATTTGCAGTCATCTGGTTGAGGGCATAGCACTTTATGTACTCTCGGCGGCTGGTTGGAGCGCCGTGAGTTATAGAAAACGGCTATTAATTCGATAGCCAGCTATTTTTCCAGGATGGTCTACCCTCTCATCAGACGTCTGAAAAAGGGGGGCTCTCCCATGCTCGCGCAACTTCCGCCGGCCTTACAGAATCTGCAACTACCCTTACGCTTGCGACTCTGGGACGGCCATGAATTCAACCTGGGACCGACGCCCAGCGTCACGATTGTGGTCAAGGACCCACAAATGGTTACCCAGTTTACCCACCCCAGTCTCGACGCGCTCGGAGCGGCGTTTGTTGAAGGCAAGCTGGAGCTCGAAGGTTCCATCAGTGACGTGATCCGCGTCTGCGATGAATGGAGCCAGGCGTTGTTGGACGAGGACGAAAGTAATCAGCCGGTTCGTGCCGTTCATGACAAGGAAACCGATGCCAAGGCGATTTCCTACCACTACGATCTTTCCAACGCGTTTTATCAGCTGTGGCTCGACAGTGACATGGCGTATTCCTGCGGCTATTTCGAGACCGGTAGCGAGACCCTTGAGCAGGCCCAGCAAGCCAAATTTCGTCATCTGTGTCGCAAGTTGCGCCTGCAGCCCGGCGAGTATCTGCTGGATGTCGGTTGCGGATGGGGCGGGTTGGCGCGGTATGCGGCCCGGGAATTCGGCGCGAAGGTATTCGGCATTACGCTCAGTAAAGAGCAGTTGGCCTTGGCCCGGGAGCGGGTGAGCGCCGAGGGCCTGGACGATCTGGTCGAATTGCAGCTGCTGGACTACCGCGATTTGCCCCAGGACGGGCGCTTCGACAAAGTGGTCAGCGTGGGTATGTTTGAGCATGTCGGTCACGCCAACTTGCCCAAGTACTGCAAAACCTTGTTCGGCGCGGTGAAGGAGGGCGGCCTGGTGATGAACCACGGGATCACCGCCAAGTACACCGATGGCCGTCCGGTGGGGCGCGGTGCCGGTGATTTCATTGGGAAGTACGTATTTCCCAACGGAGAGTTGCCGCACTTGTCGATGATTTCTGCCGAGATCAGCGAAGCCGGGCTGGAGATCATCGACGTCGAGAGTTTGCGCCTGCATTACGCGCGCACTCTTGACCATTGGAGCGAACGGCTCGAAGACAATCTGGAAGCCGCGGGCAAATTGGTACCTGAGCAGGCATTGCGAATCTGGCGCCTGTACCTGGCGGGATGCGCCTATGCCTTCGCCAGAGGCTGGATCAATTTGCACCAGATCCTGGCGGTGAAAGCCCATGCAGATGGCAGCCATGAACTGCCATGGACCCGCGACGACATCTACAACCCCTAGAGTATGGGTGAAATCAGCCGGGCGATCCGCATGCCGACCTGTTGCAGGCGGCGGGTCTCCCGGCTTTCTTCTTTGGCGATTTCGTGGGCTTGGGCAAAGTCATCGTTAAGCATTTGTTCCACTTCCAGGGCAAAAGCGCTGTCCACTGTCAGTAGCATCACTTCGAAATTCAGCCGGAAGGAACGGTTATCCATATTCGCACTGCCGACGGCGCTGATTTCGCTGTCGATCAACACCACTTTCTGATGCATGAAGCCAGGCTGGTACCGGAACACCCGCACACCGGCACGCACCGCTTCGAAAGCATAAAGGCTGGAAGCGGCGTAGACGATCCGGTGATCCGGTCGCGACGGGAGCAGGATGCGCACATCCACGCCTCGCAGCACCGCCAGACGCAATGCGGCGAATACCGCCTCGTCAGGGATGAAATAAGGACTGGTGATCCAGACTCGCTCCGTGGCCGCGTGGATAGCTTCGACGAAGAATAACGAACAGGTCTCGTAGGAATCAGCCGGGCCGCTGGCGAGCAACTGGCAGAGCACGCCGTCGTCAGGATAAGCGTCGGGCAAGATCAGCGGTGGTAGAGAGCGGGCCGCCCAGAACCAGTCTTCGGCGAAGGATTCCTGCATGCAGGCCACGACGGGGCCCCGCACTTGCACATGGGTATCGCGCCACGGTGCCAGAGGCGGTTTTTCTCCCATGTATTCATCACCGACGTTATGCCCGCCGACGAAGCCCAGAATTCCGTCTACGACCACGATCTTGCGGTGGTTGCGGAAGTTGACCTGGAAGCGGTTGAGCCAGCCACTGCGAGTTGCAAACGCTTTGACTTCTACCCCGGCATCGCGCAACGGCTGCACGTAACTGTGGGGCAAGGAGTGGCTGCCAATTCGATCGTAAAGCAGATAGACCTTCACACCTTCAGCGGCTTTTTTCAGCAGCAAGCTGTGCAGACGTTGGCCGAGGCGATCGTCGTGAATGATGAAGAACTGGATCAGCACTGCTTGCCTGGCGTGGCTGATCGCTTGAAAGATGGCATCGAAGGTGGCTTGGCCGTTGATCAGCAAGCGCACCTCATTGTTGGCCAGGCATGGCATGCGCCCCAGTTTCGGCATCGCCCTGAGTGACGAATAGGCTTCGGAGGCGCGTGCGGTCAGTGCCTCTTCTACCCAGGGTCGCCAGTTCATCTCGGCGATGGCTTTGCGCATTTCCTCGTTGGCCTGACGTCGGGCCTTGATGTAACCATCGAAGGTACTGCGGCCGAAGACCAGATAGGGAATGAGCGTCAGGTAGGGAATGAACACCAATGACAGGGCCCAGGCGATCGAGCCTTGGGCGGTGCGAACGGTCAATACGGCATGGATCGCCGCGATCATGCCTAACGAGTGCAGAAGGGCGATCAGGTAACCGAAAATGTGCGGTCCGAAATAATCCATATGGGGCAACCTTACTCCTGAAGATTCAATGTTTAACAGACCATGTTCCGTGCAGAATGTCGCTAATTAATTGGCCCATGAACCGAAGCCCTTGGCTGACGTCTAACGGCCACTACTGATCAGGAGTTACTCGATGAACGTTCGTCTGCTGGGTTTGGCCGTGGTGTTTGGTTTGGCTCTTCCTGTGGCCGCTCAGGCTCAGATGCTGCAGCCGGGATTGTGGGAATTAACCTCGAGCAACATGAAAGTCGATAACCAGGACCTGCCCGATCTGCAATTGATCCTTGGGCAGATTCAAAGCCAGATGACCCCTGAACAGCGTGCACAGCTGGAGAAGCAAGGCATCACCATGGGTGGAAAAGGGATTCGGTCTTGCCTGACGCCAGAGCAGGTAAAGACCGATAATATTCCGCTGACGGATCCGCAATCGGGCTGCAAACAGGAAATTACCGAACGTACGGGCAACCAGTGGAAATTCCGCTTCAGCTGTCCGAAAGCGCAAGGTGCGGGCGTTGCTACATTCCTCAGCGATCGCGAGTTCACCACCAAGGTCAACGGCACGTTCAACGCCACCGGCATCCAGCAAAAGGGTAGTCTCGATACTCGCGCCGTGTGGTTGGGGCAGGATTGCGGAACGGTTAAACCCAGAGCCTGAAAACTTCGCCGGCAAGCTGGTCTCGCTCACACAGGGATCGTGTGGGTGGGCCGCTCGTGGTAGTTCGCTCAGGCTCTCCCGAGACCTGTTGATCTCAACCATTCACATACCGCTTCAACCGCCATTCTGCCGAAATCTTCCCCGGTGCGGCTGCGCACACTGACAAACCCGCCTTGCTTTTCTTTCTCGCCGATCACCACCAGATACGGCACGTGCTGACTGTGCTCGCGAATCTTGTGGCGAACCTTCTCGTTGCGTAGATCGGCACTGGCCCGCACGCCACTTCGGCGCAATGCCTCGGTCACCGATTGGGCATAGTCCAATTGGCGATCGTCCATGCTGACGACAATCACATGGGGCGGTGTGCGCCAATGTTCCAGTTCCTGTTGGCAAGACCAGCAGGTGCCGTAAATCCGTTGCGGCGAAGTACCGCTGATATGATCCAGGGCGAACGCCTGTAACACCTTGGTTGCGGGAACATGCGGGCCCACAGTCACACATTCGAAATCCCCGAGCAGGTACGGCGACAGTGTTTCGACAGGTGTTGACTGCAATGACGGATCGCGCCGGCGGATCGGATGATTAGTCGATGCCAGCGTCTTCATGCGCGCTTCGATACTGGCAAGGTCGACCAGAGTTAAAGGACGTTCGTAAACAAACTCATAAAAGAACCCGTCACCCAGCACCGATCCGGTTTGCAACTGCGCACTCGGGTAAAGCTGTTTGATCGCCATGGACAACATCAGCGCGCAGGAGCGGCGCAGAATTTCCAGGCCATCGGGTTCCCGGGGTGTGACGATACCGACTCGGGCGTCCGCCTCGATCATGAAGGCACAGTCCACCAGCACACCGTCTACCCGACCCGCGACAGCGGCCTTGGCCAACCCGCCGCCAATGCTCGCGGCAACCTCATAGACGGACAGGGGCTGGTCGTATTCACGCATTGAACCATCAGTCAAAGTGATCTGGATCATGGTCAGTGTCTCGAAGGTTTCGATCACATGCGCTAGCGCATAAACGCTAGGGGCAAACCTGGTAGCTGTCATTAAGACGTTTGTCGTGCCAGGGGATTTGCTTGTCCTGGGAGGGGCGTACGTTTTTGCTGATAACTGCTTTGCCAAAAATAACAGCGGTTTTATCAACGTAGGCAGATTTCGCGATTAGCGGTAGAGCAAAAAGGTTTCTTCCGGATCATTCGGCGTGCCAGTTCCAACGGCTTTCGGCGACGGCATCATGGGCGTGCAGGCTTTCGGCGTGGATGACCTGAACGTGAAACGCGTTAATGCCAGGCGAGCGTTTCAATGCCACATTCAAGCGTCGGGCGGCGTCTTCACAGAACATCAGGTTCTGACCGTTGGCCAAAGCGAAGGCTTGTTCGTCGGCCCGTTTCACGGCGGTTTGTACGGCGGTGCCGAGCGCCGCTTCCACGTCATTGATGGTTGCGATCAGCGGTAGATCGTCCAGATGGTCATCCAGACGAAGGCGCAATTTCGCAACGCTGCGCTGGCTATGGGGCGTCGCAACGATGCCTTTCGTGGAACCGAGCCATGCCAAGACATCGGCATGTTGCAGTGCCTTGTTGGCAAAGTCATCAACGAATTGCTGTTGGATCAACTGCCGGGACAGGGCCGCTGAGCACGGGCAGGTCGAAGAGTAGGGCACGTCAATTTTTAGTTCCACGTGGAACATCGCATTTTTAAGATGCGCTTCGATGCTGACCGGGTAGTTTTTCCAGCCCGACAATGGGCTGACCAACGCCGATCTTTTCAGCAGCAAATCGGTGTGAATGCGCAGATAAGCACTGGTGGACAGCCCTTCATGACTTTCCAGAAAGCGTTGCAAAACTTTCCGCAGCAATTCGGGCGTGAGGTTTTCCTGGTCGAGCATTTCCAGGGCCAGGTACAGCCGCGACATATGAATGCCACGCGCCTCACCCTCATCGAGGCTCACGCCGGCATCGGCCTTTGCGCCAAGGCGTTGGCCATCGAAGGAAACAGGAAGAGCAATGCCACACATGCCCACCCACTCCAGTGGCAGGGCTTGGCGTGAGGCTTGCGCGGCAATATCCGGCAGAGTCAGCGCGTTCATGAGCAGGTCCATCGTGGAAGTCGGTTTCGTATGTTATGTTATTACATTAACTGCGACCACGCCTTTTTCAAGCCCGACGATTTGATCGGGTAGGCCCTGTGAGGAATTCATGATGCCCAACCGCCTTCCTGTAACCGTCCTGTCCGGCTTTCTCGGTGCCGGCAAAAGTACATTGCTCAACTACGTGCTACGTAACCGCGACAACCTGCGGGTTGCCGTGATCGTCAACGACATGAGTGAAATCAACATAGATGGCAGCGAAGTCCAGCGCCACGTCAGCCTCAATCGCGCTGAAGAGAAGCTCGTGGAAATGAGCAACGGCTGCATCTGCTGCACGCTGCGTGAGGACTTGCTGGAAGAAGTGAGCAAACTCGCCAAGGAGGGTCGGTTTGATTACTTGCTGATCGAATCGACCGGTATTTCCGAGCCATTGCCGGTGGCAGAGACCTTCACGTTTCGCGACGAAGACGGGCAGAGCCTGGCTGACATCGCCCGGCTCGACACCATGGTTACGGTGGTCGATGGGATGAATTTCCTGCTCGACTACCAGGCCGCCGACAGTCTCGCTTCCCGTGGTGAGACATTGGGCGATGAGGACGAACGCTCGATCACAGATCTGTTGATCGAGCAGATCGAGTTCGCCGACGTGATCCTGATCAGCAAGATCGACCTGATCAGCAGTCGTGAGCGTCAGGAGTTGGTCGCAATCCTCGAGCGGCTCAACTCCCAGGCGGAAATCATCCCGATGGTGATGGGGGAAATCCCTTTGGAGAAGATTCTCGACACGGGTCGCTTCGACTTCGAAAAGGCCGCCCAGGCGCCTGGTTGGCTGCAGGAACTGCGCGGCGAACACGTGCCTGAAACCCAGGAGTACGGCATCGCCTCCAGCGCCTATCGAGCTCGTAGACCCTTTCATCCACAGCGTTTCTTCAGCTTTATCGACCGGCCATGGGTGAATGGCAAACTGCTGCGCTCCAAGGGCTTCTTCTGGCTGGCCAGCAAACACATGGATGCCGGCAGCTGGTCTCAGGCAGGCGGGTTGATGCGCCACGGCTTCGCCGGACGCTGGTGGCGTTTCGTGCCGAAAACCCAGTGGCCGCAAGACGCAGAAAGCACAGCCGGGATTATGAAAAACTGGACCGCCGCCGTTGGCGATTGCCGGCAGGAGCTGGTGTTTATCGGCCAGCACATCGACTTCGCACAGCTCACCGCTGATCTCGATGACTGTTTGCTGAACGACGATGAAATGGCGTTGGGCGTCGAGGGCTGGAGGCTGCTGGCCGATCCGTTCGGCCCTTGGCATGAAGAGGAGGCTGCGTGATGTTGGCGCTGAACCCTGTGGGGGCGAGCTTGCTGGCGAAGACTTCCAGTCGAACCCTGCATCAGCATCAGGGTGCCACCCCGGAAACCTTGATCAGAATCCTTGAAGACGATGTAAACCTCGCCGTCTGGAATCGCCAACTCCCGGCGCACATCGCTGATTTTGGCAACTTGCTGTTGTCCCTGAACGAACCGCTGGCGCAATCGCTTTCGTTTGAACTGGCTGACGATGACGCGCAACCCAGCCTTCAAGGATTGGCTTCGGGCTTCAGTGATCTTGAAGGCTACGAAGGCTTCATTGCCGACGTTTCGTGGCTGGTCAGCGCCTTTGCCTGCCTGTTGGGCGCCAAGCGTATTGGTCTGCGCCTCAGGGCCCTGGACAAGGCCATGTGCCCCCGCTTCCACGTTGATCATGTGCCGGTGCGGCTGATCACCACCTATGCGGGTATCGGCAGCCAGTGGCTGAAGGAAGGGGTGATGGATCGCCGCAAACTGGGCCAGGCTGAAGCCGAGCCTGACGTCGACTCGCAGATTCAGCAGATCGACAGCGGCGACGTGGCGCTGCTCAAGGGCGAGAAGTGGCATGGCAACGAAGGCTTCGGCCTGATCCATCGCTCACCACTGCCCGCGGCGGGTGAGCGTCGCTTGATCCTTACCCTCGACTGGCTGGCCTAGCGGCTCACGGCTTGAGCCAGGTGCCTTGGCTCTTGGCTTCGCAAAACGGTTGCAAATACGCCGCATCGGTGGCCACGCCGTAATAGTGAATGTCCTGGCGGTAAGGCATATTGGCTACTTGAGCGTTGCTGCACACACCGAAGGCACCGGTTGGACATTGGTCCACGTACTGCACCTCGACTTTCTGCCCGGGCAGGTTTGGTTGACAGAATCCGTCGGCGAACAGCTTCTGCGGGATGGTGCGGTTCTGCTGGCAGACTCTGACGTCGAGTCGTTCAGCCGTACTATGTACCACACATGCTTGGGCCAACACTTCGCCTGAACCGAGTGCCAACAGCAACGCCAATCCCATCAACCGCATTCTTTACCACCTCAGAAAAATACCGACCATGTTGCAGAACATCCCGACCCACGTCATCGCCGGCCCGTTGGGCGCCGGCAAGACCAGCCTGATCAGGCACCTGCTGGCGCAACGACCGCCGAACGAACGTTGGGCGGTGCTGATCAACGAATTTGGCCAGATCGGCCTCGATGCTGCACTGCTGACCCAGGACATCGAAGGTATAGCACTGGGTGAAGTGGCCGGGGGCTGTTTGTGTTGCGTGAATGGCGCGCCGTTTCAGATCGGGCTCGGGCGCTTGCTGCGTAAGGCGCGGCCGGATCGGCTGTTCATCGAACCTTCGGGGTTGGGCCATCCGGCGCAGTTGCTCAGGCAGTTGAGTGAAGCGCCGTGGCAAGGGGTGCTGGCTGTTCAGCCTTGTGTACTGGTACTGGATGCCCAGGCGCTTGCTGTCGGCAAGCCGCTGCCGGCGACTCAACAGGAGACGCTAAACAGCGCCGGCCTGTTGCTGTTGAACAAGTCGGAAGATCTCGATACCGCTGATCGGCAGCGTATCGCCGCGCAGTTGCCGGCACGTCGGTTGTACTGGACGCAGCAAGCCGAGTTGCCGTTGAGCGAATTACCCGGGCTTGAAACCCAGGCTGTGGAGGGTGTGGATAACTTCAGCGTGCCTAAGGGACTGGCGCAGATGCCGGCGGTCTGGAAGGATCCTGCATTACCGATTTGCCTGAGTCAGGAACAGGAGGGCGGTTGGAGCATTGGCTGGCGTTGGCATCCGAGTCAGGCATTCGAGGCGGCGCTCGTTGGGCGATGGCTTGAAAGCCTTGCCTGGCGGCGGGCGAAGCTGGTTATCCACAGTGTCGAGGGTTGGGTCTCAGCGAATGCGCTGGATAACTTTGTGCTGGAGTGGCGGCCCAGTGAGTGGCGTCGGGATTCGCGGATCGAATTGATTTTCAGTGAGCCGCAGGATGTTGATTCGCTGCAAAGGGCTTTGGCGGAGTGTCGTTTGAGATCTTGAGATTCTAAAGATCGCAGCCTGCGGGGGAATGCATTTCAAGGCAGGAGCCTGCGATCTTTTGATTTATGGGCGCCACTTGGTATGTTCCTGCCGCCACTGGCTCAACTCAATGACCTCGGCACGGGGCTTCACCACATCGACCACTTCAGGCGCATCGTCGAAGGGCATGGGGTAGGGCGCCAGTTCGATCTGTGCGCTGTGGGCGCCAAATTGAGTGATGGTACCGTTGTGACGGGTTTCGCCGGTCACGGTGAATTCGAAGTTATACACACGGGCCAGGCGCCGGCGATCGTTGGCGTCTTTGATGAAGGCGATTTTTTTCAACGCCACGTTGCCGTCCAGCAACTCGATTCCGAGCTTGCTGCAATGCTGCATCACCCGCTCCAGCGCCCGCTCGCGCAAGCCATGGTTGTGCCATAGCCACGCGCCACCGGTGGCGAGCAACATCAGCACGAAGATATTTCCGAGGGTCAGCATCAAAGGGTGCTCCAACAAGATAGTGTCAGCTTAACTGGGTCGCCGGTCTGTCGTACAGGCCGTGTTTCGTCGCATACTGCGCGGCTCGAATTCAATCGTTTTACGGAACTCACCGCATGAAACGTACGCCCCATCTGCTCGCCATCCAGTCCCACGTGGTGTTCGGCCACGCTGGCAACAGCGCCGCTGTGTTCCCGATGCAGCGGGTCGGGGTGAATGTCTGGCCGCTCAATACCGTGCAGTTCTCCAACCATACCCAATATGGCCAATGGACCGGCGACGTACTGGCCCCGCATCAGATTCCCGAGTTGGTGGAAGGGATCGCCGCGATTGGCGAATTGGGCAACTGCGATGCTGTATTGTCCGGTTACCTCGGCAGTGCGGCCCAAGGTCGGGCCATCCTGACAGGGGTGGCGCGAATCAAATCGATGAATCCCAAGGCGCTGTATCTGTGTGATCCGGTGATGGGTCATCCGGAGAAGGGGTGCAGTGTACCGGCGGAAGTGAGCGATTTCCTGCTGGAAGAAGCGGCCGCCGTGGCGGATTTCATGTGCCCGAACCAGTTGGAACTGGACAGCTTTTCGGGGCGCAGGCCGCAGTCCCTGTTCGATTGCCTGGCCATGGCGCGAGCGCTGCTGGCGCGGGGTCCGAAAGCGGTGCTGGTCAAACACCTGGCCTATCCCGGCAAGCCGGCGGACGTTTTCGAGATGCTATTGGTGACGGGAGAGGGTAGCTGGCACCTGCGTCGTCCGATGCTGGCGTTTCCCCGTCAGCCGGTGGGTGTTGGCGACCTGACCTCCGGGCTGTTTCTGGCTCGCGTCCTGTTGGGCGACAGCCTGGTGGCGGCGTTTGAATTCGCTGCGTCTGCCGTGCATGAAGTGCTGCTGGAAACCCAGGCCTGCGCCAGCTACGAGCTGGAACTGGTGCGGGCGCAAGACCGCATTGCTCATCCGCGGGTGCGGTTTGAGGCGATGGCGATCAGTCTCTGAGCTGATAACAGACTTCAGGCGTCGTCCTTGATCTCCTGATAACGCTTTTCCAGTTCCTGCCGGATCTGCCGACGCTGCTGGGCCTGCATGAAGCGACGCTTGTCTTCGCTGTTCTGCGGTTGCAGCGGCGGGACCTGGGCCGGTTTGCGCAGGTCATCCACCGCGACCATGGTGAAGAAACAACTATTGGTGTGGCGCACGGAGCGCTCGCGGATGTTCTCGGTCACCACCTTGATGCCCACCTCCATCGAGGTGTTGCCGGTGTAATTGACCGAAGCGAGGAAGGTCACCAGTTCGCCGACATGAATCGGCTCGCGAAAAATCACCTGGTCCACCGACAAAGTCACCACATAGCGGCCGGCATATCGGCTGGCGCAGGCGTAGGCCACTTCGTCGAGGTACTTGAGCAGGGTACCGCCGTGAACATTGCCAGAAAAATTGGCCATGTCGGGGGTCATCAATACCGTCATCGACAGCTGGGCGTTTCCGGGTTCCATAGCGTTCTCACGGATCAAGGCAGGTTTCGGAAGGGCGCACCTCTGCGGGTGCGTGATCGGATTTTTCAAACCACAGTTATCGGGACGCCGGGCGGAGGATCGCCGTCACGCCCCAACGATCTGTTTCCATATATTGCACCGCCTTTCTGCCGGAAGTCGCGGTGTTACCCTTCAAATGCCCCATCCTGAAGGCAATTCCTACATCTAAATCGGATTTTTCCTCTGCTCAATCAGACCTTTCCCGGGCTGGTGTTTGAGCAATCGTTACTCAAGGAGCCCACACCATGCACGCCATCAGTTTTATCCAGGACTTGGCAGTGATCATGTTGGTCGCGGGTGTGGTGACAGTTCTATTCCATCGCTTCAAACAGCCCGTGGTTCTTGGCTACATAGTCGCCGGCTTCATTATCGGCCCGCACACGCCGCCTTTCAGCCTGATCCACGACGAAGCAACCATCAAGACCCTTGCCGAGCTGGGGGTGATCTTCCTGATGTTCTGCCTGGGCCTGGAGTTCAGCCTGCGCAAGCTGTTCAAGGTGGGGGCCACGGCGTTCATCGCAGCGTTCCTGGAAATCGTGCTGATGATCTGGATCGGCTACGAGATTGGTCGCTGGTTCGATTGGAACACCATGGACTCGCTGTTCCTCGGGGCGATCCTGGCGATTTCCTCGACCACCATCATCGTCAAGGCCCTGAATGACCTGAAGATGAAAAACGAGCGCTTTGCCCAGCTGATCTTCGGCGTGTTGATCGTCGAAGACATCCTGGGCATCGGCATCATCGCCTTGTTGTCGAGCATCGCGGTCAGCGGCACGGTCAGCTCCGGCGAAGTCTTTTCCACGGTCGGCAAGCTGTCGCTGTTCATGATCGTCGCACTGGTCATCGGCATCCTGCTGGTCCCGCGACTGCTGGCCTACGTGGCCAAATTCGAAAGCGACGAAATGCTGCTGATCACCGTGCTGGGCCTGTGTTTCGGCTTCTGCCTGCTGGTGGTCAAACTCGAATACAGCATGGTGCTCGGGGCATTCCTGATTGGCGCGATCATGGCTGAATCCCGGCAATTGCTGAAGATCGAACGCTTGATCGAGCCGGTTCGCGACCTGTTCAGCGCCATCTTCTTTGTCGCGATCGGCTTGATGTTGGATCCGATGATCCTGCTGCAATACGCCTGGCCCATCGCGGTAATCACCGTGGCGGTGGTGCTGGGCAAGATGCTGTCCTGCGGCCTCGGCGCTTTTATCGCTGGTAACGACGGACGTACTTCACTGCGGGTGGGGATGGGGCTTTCGCAGATTGGCGAATTCTCCTTCATCATCGCGTCGCTGGGCATGACCTTGCAGGTCACCAGTAACTTTCTCTATCCGGTGGCTGTGGCAGTTTCGGTCCTCACCACGCTGATGACGCCGTACCTGATTCGTGCCGCCGACCCCTTGTCGATCAAGCTGGCGGCGGTGATGCCACAACGCCTGAGCCGGGTGTTGGGCATGTACGGCGAATGGTTGCGTAGCATTCAGCCACAGGGCGAGGGCGCGCTGCTGGCGTCGATGATCCGGCGGATCCTGTTGCAGGTGGGGGTCAATCTGGCGCTGGTGATTGCGATCTTCTTCTCGGGCGCGTACTTCGCCGAGCGCATGTCCGCTTACCTGCAAGACTGGATCAGTGACCCGAGCTGGCAGAAAGCGTTGATCTGGGGTGGAGCGTTGCTGTTGTCGCTGCCGTTTCTGATCGCCGCCTATCGCAAGCTCAAGGCGCTGTCGATGCTATTGGCGGAGATGGGGGTGAAGCCGGAAATGGCCGGGCGGCACACAGAGCGAGTGCGTCGGGTGATCGCCGAAGTGATCCCGATTCTCTCGCTGCTGGTGATCTTCCTGCTGTTGGCAGCCTTGTCGGCCAGTATTCTGCCGACCAACAAGTTGCTGGTACTGATAGTCGTCGTCGCGGCCGCCGTGGCGGCGCTACTCTGGCGCTGGTTCATCCGCGTGCATACGCGCATGCAGGTGGCCTTGCTGGAAACCCTGGACAACCACAAGGATTCGCCGGGGCATTGACCACCTGGAGCGCGTCAGACGGCTCAGCTTTCCAGCCAGACGTCCCGCGCCCAGTGCCATACCGATTCCCAGGTTTCTTCGGCAATCAGCTCTTCCTCGGCCAGCCACAGCACCACGGTGCCGTCTTCTTCGACGAGGTAGTAGTTGTCGCCGTCCTGGCAGATCGGGATCATGCTGCGATCGACGCCGGCATCCCAAGCGTTGGCAGCAACGTCCGGCAGGTAGGTGTGGGATTGCGGGTCGGTGACGGTCACCGGCTCCAGGCTGCCGTAGACCACGTCGCTGACGGTCAGCAGAAACTCTCTGAAGACAAACGGGATATCGATGAACAGTTGTTCCTCGATTTCCACGATCTGGTCTTCGTCGGGTAATTCCAAGGGGACCGGTACCGGTTCGTTGGCTTCACGCAGTTGTTCGATGATTTCTTCCACGTCCGGGATCCTCTTGCTGATGGCGCGGTTCATATGGGGCGGTTTATACAGTAGCTCGCTATAGATGCAACCGCGAAATAGAAAACCCCGGCCAAGGCCGGGGTTTTTTTTATGCGACACGTTTAACGCAAGTCGGTTCAGCCGTTCTGGCGGATACCTGCGACCAGCCAAGGCTGGTTTTCGCCCTGCGGACGTTCCATGTTCCAGCTTTCGCTGAACACTTCGCCCTGGTCGAAGCGCGAGTTCTTCGACACACCGCTGAAGGTCAGGGTGGCGATGGTCTTGTCGGCGCGATCATCCACGCCATCCAGCTGTACATTGAGGTTATCAATGTAGGTGGACTGGAAACCTTCGCCCAGTTCCGCACGTTCGCGCTTGAGGAACTCGAGCAGTTGCGGGGTCACGAACTCGGAGATCTTGTCCATTTCATTGGCATCCCAGTGCTGCTGCAGGGACTGGAAGTGGTTGCGGGCCGCTTCAATGAAGTTCTTTTCATTGAACCAGGCCGGCGCATTGATCACCGGACGAGCGGCGACAGGTGCTGCCGAGCCGCCGAAGATCGAGCCCATGGCGGCTGGCTTCTGCTCGAACGCTTCACGCTGCATCGGCGCGCCGGCCGGAGCCAGGTGCTCCTGCTGCTTGCGGCGACGGGCGGCGATGAAACGGAAGACCAGGAAGGCGATGACCGCCATGATCAGGATGTCGAAGATCTGCATGCCTTCGAAACCGCCACCCATGAACATGGAGGCCAGCAGGCCACCGGCAGCGATGCCGGCCAGAGGGCCGAGCCAGCGCGAAGCACCGCCGGCCTTGGCGGCAGCGCCAGCGGCACCGGCGGCACCCGCAGTGGCGGCAGCACCGCCTGCGGCAGAAGAAGGAGCCATTTGGCTGGTCTGGTGAGTCGGCGCAGCGCCGGAGCTCTTGCCGCCACCAAAGCGCTTGGCGTTGGCGTCGAGGCTCATCGTCAGGCCGATGCACAACGCCATGGCGATGCTAAGAAAACGTTTCATAAAGGGAATTCCCATTTGTGGAAGGCACGCGCGCCATGTTGCACAGGTGAAGTGTTACTGGCTAGCGGCAGATTGTTTCGGGCTTTTGCCTGACAGGGTTTGTTCAGCTTCAATCAGCGCAATAAGGCCTGTGTACTTTGGTCTGTAGGAGTTGTGATTTAGTTCGGTAGGAATGAACCCTGTAGGAGCGAGCTTGCTCGCGAAGGTCGTCAACGGTGACGCTTTCATTCTGAATGAATGCGTTGTCCTGACGTTTTTCGCGAGCAAGCTCGCTCCTACAGTAAGCCGATCGCTGGCGTCAGATCGCTTCCAGCTTGGCGTAGCCGAGCATCAGCCACTTGCTGCCTTCAGTGAAGTTCACCTGGACCCGGGCCTGAGCCCCGGCACCTTCGAAGTTCAGGATCACGCCGTCGCCAAACACCGAATGCCGGACGGTCTGGCCCAGACTGAACCCGGTGTCCGGGATCTCGCTGCCACCAAACAAACTGCTGGAGCTCTGCTGCTGACCGCCGCCGAACGGACGGCTGACGCTGTTGGACAGCCGCACTTCCTGAATCAGGCCTTTCGGTATTTCCCGTACGAAACGCGACACCTTGTTGTAGGTCTCGCTGCCGTACAGGCGTCGGGTTTCAGCATAAGTCATCACCAGGTTCTGCATCGCCCGGGTGATGCCGACATAGGCCAGGCGGCGCTCTTCCTCGAGACGGCCGGGTTCTTCCAGGCTCATCTTGTGCGGGAAGAGGCCTTCTTCCATGCCCACCAGGAATACATAAGGGAATTCCAGGCCTTTGGCGCTGTGCAGGGTCATCAACTGAATGCTGTCTTCGTGCTCGTCGGCCTGGGTATCGCCCGCCTCCAGCGACGCATGACCGAGGAACGCTGCCAATGGCGACAAGTCTTCATCTTCTTCAGCGTTTTCGAAATTGCGCGCCGCGCTGACCAGTTCCTCAAGGTTTTCTACCCGGGCCTGGCCTTTTTCGCCTTTTTCCGCTTCGTGGTAAGCAATCAGCCCCGACTGCTCGATGACCGTCTGGGTCATCAGGTGCAGGGGCATTTCCATGCATTTGGCGGCCAGATTCTCGATCAGCTCGATAAAGGCCCCCAGGGCGCCTGCAGCGCGCCCGGTCAGGCCTTTATTAGCGACCAGCAGTCGCATGGCTTCCCACATTGACACATCACTGTGACGGGCATGGTCGCGGATCGCTTCGACGGTTTTTTCGCCGATACCACGGGCCGGAACGTTGATCACCCGTTCCAGCGCCGCATCGTTGCCACGACCTTCCAGCAAACGCAGGTAGGCCATGGCGTTCTTGATTTCAGCCCGCTCGAAAAAGCGCTGGCCACCATAGATGCGATAGGGAATGCGCTCGCGCAACAAGGCTTCTTCCAAAACGCGCGATTGGGCGTTGGAACGGTACAAAATCGCAATATCACTGCGCGCCAGGCCGGTTTTAAGCGCGCTTTCAATGGTTTCCACCACGTAGCGTGCTTCATCGTGTTCATTGAAGGCTGCGTATAGATTGATCGCTTCGCCTTCACCGCCGTCGGTCCACAGCTCTTTACCCATGCGTCCGGCATTGTTGGCGATCAGGGCGTTCGCAGCCTTGAGAATTCCGGCGGTGGAGCGGTAGTTTTGCTCCAGCCGAATGGTCTCGGCGTCCGGAAAATCGTCCGAATACTGATAAATGTTTTCGATTTTCGCACCGCGCCAGCCGTAGATGGACTGATCGTCATCGCCGACCACCATCAGGCTGTCGCCGCCCTTGGCCAGCAGACGTAGCCAGGCGTACTGCACGGCGTTGGTGTCCTGGAACTCGTCCACCAGAATGTGGCGGAAGCGCTTTTGATAATGCGCAAGCAAGCCCGGGTGATCGCGCCACAGGTCGAGGGCACGCAGCAACAGTTCGGAGAAGTCGATGACGCCAGCGCGCAGGCACGCGGCCTCGTAGGCTTCGTAGATGCTGCGCATGGTGGCCAGGAACAAGTCGCCGCTGGCCTGGATGTGTTGCGGGCGCAGACCTTCGTCTTTCTGCCCGTTGATGAACCATTGGGCTTGACGGGCCGGCCAACGTTGCTCGTCCAGGCCCAGTTCGCGGATCACCCGCTTGACCAGTCGCTGCTGGTCGTCGCTGTCGAGAATCTGGAAAGTCTGGCTCAGCCCGGCTTCTTGCCAATGCGCCCGCAACAAGCGGTGCGCCAGGCCGTGGAAAGTGCCGACCCACATGCCGGCCGGGTTGATACCCATCAACTGCTCGATGCGATGGCGCATCTCGGCAGCGGCCTTGTTGGTGAAGGTCACCGACAGGATCGAGTGGGGCGAGGCGTTTTCGACCTGGATCAACCAGGCGATACGGTGCACCAGCACTCGGGTTTTACCGGAACCAGCACCGGCCAGGACCAACTGA
>Ga0247818_10000515_pt1 | contig 24111 bp, 33 predicted proteins | sample 13C_Glucose_Day1_FD_192424 | JGI IMG/M metagenome (GOLD analysis project Ga0247818, IMG submission 192424) | Soil microbial communities from agricultural site in Penn Yan, New York, United States - 13C_Glucose_Day1 | ecosystem: Environmental > Terrestrial > Soil > Agricultural land | place... | reverse complement strand
GGACTTCATGGCCTTGTGCGACCGCTTTCCGGCGATCCTGGTCAGCGGCATTCCGGCCCTGGGCGGGGTCCAGCAGGCCGGGCGAATTGCCCGCGGTACCGAGGATGGGGCCACCCGCGTCGAGGCCGGGGACCGCCAGTTGCCGACACTGGCGCCGAAGGATGACAGCGTTCGGCGCTTCATCGCCCTGGTGGACGAATGCTACGACCGTCGGGTGTTGTTGTACCTGGAGGCCGAGGTGCCGCTGGAAGCGCTCTACACTCAAGGGTATCTGGCGTTCCCGTACCAACGGACCCTGAGCCGGCTACGGGAGATGCAACTGCAACGCTTCGCCTGAAGGAGCCGACCATGGAGCCGCTGTCGCATCATCTGCTGACCCAGGCCTACAACAATGGCTGGGCCAACCACCGCCTGTACAAGGCTTGCCTGCAACTGACCCAGGACGAGTTCGTCGCCCCGCGCTGCAGTTTCTTCCCGTCGATCAAGGCCACCCTCAACCACCTGTTGACGGTGGACTGGTTCTATCTGGATGCACTGGAGTGCGAGCAACGCGGCCAAACGCCGGATCCGGACGGCGAGCGCTTCTTCCAACCCGAGCAGCCCTTCGCCACCTGCACCGACCTGCAGGCCCAGCAGGCCCAGGCCGACCAGCGCCTGATCGCCTATTGCCGGCAATTGCGCGACGACCAGTTGCGGCGCTATGTGAGCATCGTGCGACCGGACCGGGTGCAACAGGAGCAACGTTTGCGCTTGCTGTCACACCTGTTCGAGCACCAGATCCACCATCGCGGCCAGGTGCACGCGATGCTCAGCGATACGGCGATCAGGCCACCGCAGTTGGACGAATTCTTCTGCGAAGAGGAGGCCTCACTGCGATCCGAGGATTTTGCCGCGCTGGGTTGGAGCGAGGCGCAGGTCTGGGGGCAGCCCTGAGCGGCGTTCAGGCTGTTTCATCACCTGCCAGATCGTGGGCGGCCTGCACCAGTTGCTCGAGCTGGTGATGCACCATGGCGCGGTCCAGCTGCGCCAGGGGCTGGCGATTCCACAGTATTTGTATGTTGGTGAGCGGGTCGAGACCGATCACAGGCTTGCAGGTGTCCTGGCAGAACAGGTTCTGTTCACCCCAGCGTATGTCGTCGATTGCGGGAAGTTCGATGAACATCAGCAAGTGGTCCGCCGGGTGCTCGGTAACGTTGCACACAAAAGACCCCACGCGCAGGCTGATCACCGGCTCGAAGGTCAAGGGGGGCTCCAGCTTCAGGGCAGCGTATAGCTGGGTCAATGCGTAGTCATAGTTCGTGCCTGACATGGCGAGCTCTCGATCAAAGGGCTTGCCACGGTAGTCAGTGCATAGCCTGCAAGATACTGGGTGTAGTCGCCATTTTTTAACTGCTGGGCTTCCTGCGGTTCGGCGAAGGCTTGCTTCGCATTGCCTTACAGAGTCGATAAATTTCCTACAAGTGATGGCGAATAGCCTCCCTCTCGGTAAGGACAATCCCTGCGTTCATTCGTGGGAAGGCGCCGTAGTCTGTGGTCCTGGCTGCATCGCGGGGGGCAAGGGCTGCAAGGTCATTCGAATCTTGCACGATCTGCTGCTCGATGGTGCGTAAAGGGTCCTACGGGAAGTATGGCCTCGCGTGGAAGGGATTTCTCCAGTTGAGGGCTGGTGTGTGCAAGGTCGGCAGTTGGATGTTGTCGGGGCGGGGTTCGCGTCCCAGGGGCAGGAAGGCTTCTACGCGGTGATGGTGGGGGAGCTGACGCTTCGCGAAAAGGACGACATCATTCACCTACAGGCAGGCGAGCTGCTGTTCGTCAAGCGCGGCACCTATCTGGTGGCGAGCCAATGGCAGGCATGCGAAGTGCTCTGGCTGCCGCTGGATGTGAATTTCGTGCAGGCGTTCGTGAAACGTCATGGCAATGACCTTGCCCACCTCGAACGCCGTGACGAGCCAGGTGTGGGTACCCTCCGGCTGCGACCCTGCACGATGGCGCAGGAATGCGTGACCCGCCTGGCGGCGCTCGGGGGCGAAGGTACCTCGTCGATGCTGGCGATGCTGCGCCTGGAGGAGCTGTTGCTGCTGCTCATTTTCGGAGCGCAGGGGCGGACCTTGCTGGCGGCACTGCGGCAACAGGGCAATCGCCATGTCGATCGCCTCCACGCATTCATGGAACAGCACTATCTGCGCGATTGGCGCCTGGACCAGTACGCCCAGGCCTTCGGCTTGGGCCTGACGGCGTTCAAGAGTTTGTTCAACACCTTCTACAACTGCTCGCCCCGGGCCTGGATCACCGAGCGCAGGATCGTCCATGCGCACCATCTGCTGCTTAACACGCGCATGAGCATTGTCGACATCGCCATGGAAAGCGGCTTTTCCAGCCAGTCGTATTTCAGCCAGAGCTACCGCCGACGGTTCGGCCGCACCCCCAGCGATGCTCGCCGTGGCTGACAAACTCTTCTGTTCCCCCGTTGCACGGACGATGCCCGTATGAACACACTTTTGCAGCAAATGGCTCGACGGTTGGGCATGCCTCCCTGGTTGGCCAATGAGCGCGGTGGCTACCAGTTGTGCATCGAGGGGCGTGCCCTTTCGCTCGAGCCGCAAGGCACGCAACTGGTTGTTCGCAGCTCGCTGTCGTCACTGGCGGGGCAAGGCGCCAGCCTCGACCCGCAAGCCTTGCGCCGCTTGATGAGCATGCTGTCGGTGTGGGCGCAGCACTGTCCGCAGCGACTGGCGCTGACACCTGCGGGAGAGCCGCTGCTTGAAGCGCAGGTAGACCTGGCCCAGGGCGATCTCGACATCGTGGATCACGTGCTGGGTGTTCAGGTCGACCTGCTCGCTCTCCTGTGCGAGCAACATGCCGATCCCGTGCCCGCGACCCACCGGGGAGCTCGCATATGGCTGCCTTGAGGTCGCTTGCCGCCGGTTTGACGGCGCTGTTGGCCAGCCTTGCGGCCCAGGGCGAGTCACTGGATTGGCCCCAGGAGCCGTTCCACTACGTTGCCCAGGGCGAGAGCCTGCGTGACCTGCTGGGCAACTTCGCCGCCAACTACCAGGGGGCGGTGGTGGTCAGCGACAAGGTCAGGGACCAGGTGAGCGCCACGTTCGAGCAGCCGGACCCGGAGGCGTTTCTGGAGCAGGTCGCCGTACTGTTCAACCTGGCCTGGTACTACGACGGCGCAGTGCTGCATGTCGGCAAGTCCAGCGAACTACAGACCCGCCTTGTTCACCTGGACAAAGTGCGCGAGCCGCAATTGCGCGCCGCCCTGCAGGAGGCTGGCGGCTGGACTTCGCGCTTCGCCTGGCGCGCCGCGGCGGGTGGGCAGCTGGTGTATGTCTCGGGCCCGCCGCGTTACCTTGATCGCGTCGAGCAGACCGCCAAGGCCCTGGAGCAGCAGGCGGTGTTGCAGGACGAACGCGGTGGCAGCCTGAGCGTCGAGGTGATCGCGCTCAGGCATGCGGTAGCCGAAGACCGTGAAATCGATTATCGCGACCAGAAGGTGGCGGTACCCGGGGTGGCCACGCTCCTCTCTCGGGTACTGACGAACGCCGATGTACGCGCGGTCGAAGGTCAGGCTGTGGCACAGGGGGCGCCCGTTCGCTCCAGTCAAGCCGTGGTCCAGGCCGAAGCGTCGCTCAATGCCATCATCGTGCGTGATCACCCAGAGCGCATGCCCATGTACCGGCGTTTGGTGGCGGCGCTGGACCGTCCGGCGGCGCGCATCGAGGTGGGGCTGACGATCCTCGACATCAACGCCGAGCACCTGGCGGAGCTGGGGGTGGAGTGGCAGGTTGGCATAGGTACCGGCAAGCACCAGTTGATCGACATTCGCACCAGCGCGGGCCAGGCGCAGGGCACGCTTGCCGGCAGCCTGGTCGACAGCCGGGGCGTGGACCGGCTGCTGGCCAAGGTCACGTTGATGCAGGGCGAGGGGCGCGCCCAGGTGGTGTCGCGGCCGACCTTGCTGACCCAGGAAAACACCCTGGCGGTGATAGACCACAGCGAAACCTATTATGTGCGGGTGCTGGGTGAACGCGTCGCCGAGCTCAAGGCGATCACCTACGGCACCCTGTTGAAGATGACCCCACGTCTGATCCGCAGTGCGGACCGGCCGGAAATCAGCCTGAGCCTGCATATCGAGGACGGCAGCCAGAAACCCAACAGTACAGGGCCCGATGGTATACCCACCATCAGTCGCACGGTCATCGACACGCTGGCCCGGGTCGACCTGGGGCAGAGCCTGATGATTGGTGGCATCCACCGCGACGAGTCGAGCGAGAGCCTGCGCAAGGTCCCGCTGTTGGGGGACATTCCGTTCCTGGGCGCCTTGTTTCGTTATCAGTCCAGCAGCACGCGCCGATCGGTTCGGCTGTTCCTGATCGAGCCGAAGCTGATTGACCCGGGGCTCGCAAGTGTCGGCAATGGCTTGAAGTCAGGTCCTGTCCGTGATGAGCGCTCTTGAAATGACTTGGAAACTGCGGGTCTACAGTGGCCTGAATGCGGGGGCCGAGGTGTCCCTGGCACCTGGCCGGGTAGTCATCGGCGCCGACCCGGCGCAAGCCGATCTGGTGCTGGTGGACGCAGGGATCGCCGCTATCCACCTGGTGCTGATGGTCGGGCCTGGCGGGGTACGCCTGCTGGAGTGGGGCTCCACCGAACCACCGACACAGGCCGGCGTGACGTTAGCGGCAGATGTCGAGTTGCAGGCACTGGCCATCCAGCGTTGTGGCCCGTTGTGCTGGGCATTCTGTACAGAGGGCGAGGTCTTTGCCGAGCGGCTTCCCGAGTCGATCCCCCGGCCCGGATTGCGGGCCGGCTGGTTCATGATCCCGGGCGCCGGTTTGCTGCTGTTGCTGGCGCTGCTCACACGCCTGCTGATCCCGGAGGCCGAAGCACAGGGCAAGACGAACGCAGCCGATCCCCAGGTCGTGGCACACAGCCTGCCCGTTCCACAGGCCCGGACGCGCCTGGCCGAACTGCTGCGCGAATGGCGCCTGGAAGATGCCCTGACCGTGGAGGACCGCGGTGACACCCTGGTGCTGCGTGGGGCACTGCATGACCGCCAGCATCAGGACTTTCTCAACCTGCAACGCCAGTTCCGCAAGGCATTCGCCGAGCATCCGCTGTTGAAGCTGGTCGATGAGGGCAGGGCCGCTGTGCCCGGGAAACTCGATTTCCCGGTGCGCGCGGTGTCGCTGGGGCGCGTGCCCTATGTGACGCTGACGGACAACCGCCGTTATCCGGTAGGCGCGCTGATGCCTTCCGGTATCCGCATCCTGGCGATCGATGGTCAGGCGATCACTTTGCGCAAGGGTGGGCAGGACTACTCGATCAATCTCAAGGAGCGTCCCATTAATGATGGATGAACTGTTGCAGGAAACACGTGACCGACAAACACGCGCCTGGATGTACAGGGTGCTGGAGCAAGCGCGGCAAGCCCGCGCCGAGCAGATGTCGCGCCCTTTGCCGCCCACGGCATTCCAGGCAGCGCACGACGAGCGAACGGCCCTTGAAGCGGCCTTGAACATCCTGAAAAAACTGAAGGAACATTGAAATGACAGGCATCAGCAGAGAATTCCACGATGGTACCAGCAACACCATGGACATGGTCCACGAAGGTATGGTCAAGCAGGCGCGAGAGGCCAACAAGGCCGTCCTCGAGTCGCTCAGGAAACTCAACGAGAAAAGCGACGACCCTGCGTTGCTGGCCGACATGCGCCACCGTTCGAACATCTGGTCCAACGTGTTTCAGGTCGATGCGACCTTAGGCCAGACCTTCAAGAACACCATCAGCAGCATCCTGCAGAAGTTCTGAGCATGGAGTACTCGGTGAACAATCTGATGGCGCGCCTGGGCTTGCTGGGTGTCGAGCACCATCACCATGACGAAGCGATGGCGATCGCGCGTTGGCTTGCCCGGCAGCCGGAAACCAGGGAAGCCGCCTGCGCGATACGCATCGCCGGCCTGATGGGGGCGGGACGCTGCGAGGAGGCCCTGGCAGAAGGCAACAAGGCGCCCTGGCCATCTCTCGGCCCATGGCTGGCGCTATGCGAGCGACAGCTTGGCTACATGGCGGCGCTGGAAAAGCGGCTTGAGCGCATGGTGCAGAGCGAAGATTGCGATCTGATCCGGTTTGCCGAGGGTATGCGCGCCCAGGTGCTGGCATGAACGGGTTGACCATGTCCGTGTTGACGAGTGCGCAAACAGCTTCGATCTCGCAGCCAGTTCCTGCGGATCGGGACGCTGCTGCATTTCAGGCATGCCTGGTCGAGCAGCCGTCAGGCGCCCCGGAGCAGAGGCGGGGCCCGGCATTGGCAGAGCAACAGCGTCTGCAAGTGCTCGCCATGGCGATGGACTTGCTCAACGATTCCTTCACCGTGGAGAGCGACACATGAGTGGCATTGCCGAGGTGACCCGTGTGATCACCGATCTGCAGTCCCTGGCGCCATCGGACGTCGACTCCCGCCAGGTGGCCGAGTTCGAGCAGGCGCTATCCAGCAGTGCCGGCAGCCCTGAGGAGGGGGTGTTGCACAAAGTCGCACAGCTCGGCCAGCAGCATGCCGAAGCCAGGCAGGGCGCGCATGCCAGCCTGGTCTCGGGGGTGGGTGATCCGGTGGCATTGATGGATGCCCATTGGGCACTGATACGCACCAACCTGCAGGTCGAGCTGATTGCCAAGGGCGTGGGACGCACCACGCAGAACATCGAAACCCTGATGAAAGCCCAGTAGGTGCACTGTGAAGAATCCATGGCAGTGCTTGCTGCTTGTGACGGTACTGCTGCTGGGCGGATGCAAGGTCGAGCTGTACCTGGGCCTCGGCCAGCGCGAAGCCAATGAAATGCTCGCGGTGCTGGATGCCGAGGGCATCGATGCGGTGAAGGCGCAGGACAAGGACGGCAAGGTGAAGATCCTGATCGATGAGGCTGACATCGGCCATGCGGTAGCCGCGCTCAAGCGCCAGGGCTACCCACGGGAGATGTTCTCCACGGTCAGTGATGTGTTCCCCCGGGATAGCCTGATTTCGTCGCCGCTGGAGGAGCACGCGCGGTTGGCCTATGTGAAGTCCCAGGAGTTGTCACGCACCCTGTCGGAAATCGATGGCGTGCTGGTGGCGCGGGTGCATGTGGTGTTGCCTGAGCCCCGCGACAGCCTGCGTGCAACGGCCCGTGCGGCCTCGGCGTCGATCTTCATCAAGCATGCCGCGGACGCGGCGCTGGACCTGTACATCGGGCAGATGAAACAGCTGCTGAGCAACAGCATCGAAGGCCTCGACTACGACCGCATCAGTGTGGTGCTGGTGCCTTCCACGCAGGCTCGCCAGCTATGGCCGGGGGAGCGTCATGCGACGCTGTTGTCGATTCATGTGATGGAGGGTTCGCGCCTGCGTCTTCTTGCGCTGATTGGGACATTGCTGGGGGTGCTGGTACTGAGCAATCTCGCGCAGTACCTGTGGTGGCGCCAGCGGGCATGAGCATGACCCCGTTTCAGCTTCGCTACTGCCCGGCGCGTTACCTGCATCAGGCTCATTGCCCGGAACCGTTGCGGCAGGTGGCCCAGGCCTTGCCAGACTGGCGCCGGGACAGCTCGATCAATGGTTGGTTGCTGTCGGCGCTGGACCTGGCCGAACCCTTTGAAATACCGGAACGGCTGGGTGGGCTGGCCCTCTATCCGCAGCCAGCATTCGAACGTGTTCTGGCCACTGTTGGCGGCTTGTTGCATGGCCAGGCCATTGTGCGCCTTCTCGACCGAGCCGGCCAGATGCGCTTGCGCCAGGTGCTCGACGATCAAGGCCAGCGCTATTGCCTGGAGAAATGGCGGCTGATCATCGGCCCATGGCCGCCAGGCTGGCAGCAGGCGCTGCCAAGCGGCGCCCTGGACGTGGAGCTGCCCGTGCAGGGTCTGGCGTTCTGGCTACAGGCCAGCGGGTGTACCGATCCCGGTTTTGCCCGGCGCCTGGCCCTGCGACTGCCTGGCACCGGGGCATTGCCGACCTGGCCGATGAGCGACGATCAGCGCGTCCTGGCGCGCACCCTTTGCCTGAAAGTGGCCCGAGACAGGAGCCCGGAATGTTGCCATTTATTGAACTGAATGATTGCCGGCCGATGGTCGAACCAGGCTGTACCGTGTTGCGCGGCGCCGACTACCAGCGCTTTCTCGAAGCCGACGCATTGACCGAAAGCGCCCACCAGCGGGCCAGCGACATCGATGCCCAGGCCGATGCAGTGCTTGAGGCACAGCAACGGCTTGGGCGGGAGGTCGGGCTGGAAATGGCTGCGGTCGAGCAGGCGGCGCTGATGCACAGTGTGCGGTTGCGCTGTGCCGAGGTCTATCGCCGGGCCGATCGACAGATGAGCGAGGTGGTGTACCAGGCGGTGGCCAAGGTGCTGGGGGCATACCCGGACATCGAGCTGACGCTCGCGGCCACACGTCAGGCGATGGCGCAGGTTCGCCCACGGGAGGAGTTGATCCTGCACGTGCGTCCCGACCAGATGTCCGAGGTTCGCCTGCGTATCGATGAAATACTCGCGCAGTTTCCCGACACGGGCCCCCTGGAAATCTGCGGTGATGCTCGGCTTGCACGCGGTGGTTGCCGACTGGAAACCGAAGGTTGCGTCATCGACGCCAGCATCGAGGGGCAACTGAGCGCTTTGCAGCGGGCGTTGTTGCAAGGAGTTCCTGAAAATGAGGCTGCATACGCATGAACCCGCTCGAACATGGCAATGGGGCGGTGCTGGCCGCCGCTGCGCGGGCTATCCGCGATGACCAGGAGCGTGATGCGCTGCTCCAGGTATTCTGGGCGCAGCTTCGTCAGCCTGCTCGATCGTCTGTGCGGGAGGACATCTTGCCCGTGCGCCGGCCATTGCCGCAGCGTGGGATCTTGGTATAGCACCTGCCCCCAAAGCCTGCAGGAACGGGCAAATCCTGCTCAGGCCGGCGGCGCCTGCTCTTGCGCCTGCAACCAGCGGATCACCTCGGCGACCGGCTGGATCAGCTCGCCGGGGATGTATTGCTCCTCCAGGCTGTCCGCGAACAGCGCCCGCGCCAGGGGGATGCGTTCCAGCACCGGCACGCCTTCTTCCTCGGCGATCCGGCGCACCCGCAGGGCCTGCTCGTCGGTGTACTTCAGGGTGACCAGCGGCAACGGGGTTTCCCCGGCCTTGTAGCGCAGGCCCACGGCGATGTGGGTCGGGTTGGTGACGATGACCGATGAACGCCTGACGTCCGCACGCAACGTCCCCTGCTGCAGTTCACGGTGGCGTTTGCGGCGCTCGCGCTTGAGCTCCGGCGCGCCTTCCATCTCCTTGTGCTCACGCTTGACCTCATCCTTGCTCATGCGCAACTGCCGGTGATGCTGCCTGCGCTCCAGGCCGTAGTCGGCCGCTGAAATCGCCATGAGGCCAATGGCACAGACGCCGATCAGTTGGCCCAGCAGGCTGCCCAGCACAGGCAGGATGCAGCCGATGCCGCACAGTGGGACCCTCAGCAACGCGTGCAGGTTGTCGCTGAGCAGGCCGAGCACCAGTGCGCCGAGCAACAGCACCTTGAGCAAAGACTTGAAAAAGTCGAGCAGGTTCCTGACCGAGAAGATTCGTTTCATCCCCTCCACCGGGCTGACCTTCTTGAGGTCGGGTGAGAGCGATTGCGTGCTGAACACCCAGCCGGTCTGCAGCAGATTGCCCGCGCTGGCGGCAATCAACGTGGTCAGCAGGAACGGCAGGGTGAGCCACAGCAGTTCGTGCAGCAACTGCTGCAGCATCAGCTCCAATGCCTGGCTAAAAGGCAGGTGGAGCAGGGGATCGGGTAGCAGCATCAGCGCTTGCAGGTGGCCGAGGAAGTAGTTGGGAAAGCCCAGGGGCAGCACGGCCAGGCTCAGGATCAGCATGCTGGATACCAGTTCCTTGCTCTTGACCACCTGGCCGTTATGCCGTGCATCGCGCAATTTGGCCCGAGTGGGATGTTCGGTCTTCTCCGTGCTCATGGCTGCTCCAGCAAGGGACCGAGCAGGCGCACCGCGTGCAGCGCGCTGAACAGCTGATCCTGGGCCTGCTCCATCAGCAGGTACAGGTAAGGCACCAGCAATGCGCTGCAGACCAGGCTCTTGATTGGCATGGACAGGATGAACACATTCAGCGACGGGGCGAAGCGGCTGACCAGCGCCAGGCCGAACTCGGCGAGGAACATGGCGATCAGCAAGGGGGCGGCGAATAGCATGCACAGGGTCATCAGGTAGCCGAACTGGGCCAGGAAGAACGCGTTCCACTGTCCGCTGATCTGTGGGTAATAGCTTGCCACCGGCCAGCTGGCGTAGCTGCCCAGCAATGCGCCGAGCAGTCCCAGGAAGGCGCCGCCAGTGAAGAACAGAGTGACCAGGGTCTGCAGCAGCAGTGCTCCGGTGGGGCTGGTCTGGCTGCCCAGCAACGGGTTGAGGGTGGACGCCAGGGTCGCGCCGCGTTGGTTGTCGATGAGAAAGCCGCAGGCCTCCAGCGCCCAGAACGGGATGCATACGATGAAACCGAGCAGTAAGCCGAGCAGCACTTCCTTGCCGATGAGCAGCCCCAGTTGCAGCCCATCCAGGCCTGGCGGCAGCGTGCCCGCCACGCTGGGGTAGATGAATAGTGCCAATGAGCATGCCACGCCATTGCGTACCAATGCGCCGCCCAGTACCTGCTTGCCGAGGATCGGCAGCACGATGAAGCAGCTGAACAGCCTGGGCAGGATCAGGCTGAAGTTCAGCAGGGCCTGTTCTAGGGCCTGGGCAGTCATCGCACCCACAGGATCCGCTCGAGCACAAGGTCGGTGTAGCGGTAGAGCTCGCTGCCCATCCAGTCGGCCGTGACGAACAGGGTAACGACCACCGCGACCAGCTTGGCGACGAAGCCCAGGGTCTGTTCCTGCACCTGGGTCAGCGCCTGGACCAGCGACACCAGGGTGCCCACCAGCGCGGCCATCAGCACTGTCGGCAGGGACAGGATCAATATCAGCCACAGCGCCTGGCTGGCGAAGTGCAGGACTTCGGTACTGCTCATCTCAGCCCCCGTAGCTCAGCACCAAGCCGTGGGAGAGGCGCCCCCAGCCATCGAGCAGGACGAACAGCAGCAGTTTGAACGGCAGCGAGATGGTCACTGGCGAGACCATCATCATGCCCATGGCCAACAGTATGTTGGAAATGATCAGGTCGATGGCGATGAACGGCAGGTAGATCAGGAAGCCGATCTCGAAGGCCCGGGTCAATTCGCTGATGGTGAACGCGGGCAGCAGGACCAGCAGGCTGTTGCCATCGACCTGTTCGGCGTAGCGGCTGGGCCACAACTGGCGGGTGCTGTCGAGAAAGAAGGCGCGTTCGCGTTCATTGACATGCTTGTCGAGAAACGCGCGAAACGGTGCCAGGCCCTCGTCGAGAAAACGTTCGATCGAGGGTGCGTCACCGAGGGTCGTCTCATGGGCATTCAGGTAGTCGTAGGTGGCCATGCCTACCGGCGCCATGACGTAGATACTGAGGATGATCGCCAGGCCATACAAGGCCATGTTGGGTGGGATCTGCTGCACACCCAGGGCGTTGCGCAGTAGCGAGAAGACCACGGTCATCTTCAGGAACGAGGTAGCCATGACTGCGATGAAAGGGGCCAGCGACAGCAGCGCCAGGCCAAGGATCAGGCTCAGTTCGTCCGGCAGCTGGATCATGTCGGGTCGTTTTCCAGCAGCCGGGTCACACGCACCCCGAGACGACCGTCGATGCGCACCAGCAGGCCGCTGCCGATACAGCGCTGATTGGCAAGAATGCGCACCTCGGCCGCCAGCGGGCTGTGCAGCTCGATCAGGGCGCCTGGTCCCAGGGTCGACAGTGTGTGCAGGTCCAGGGTCTGGCGACCGACTTCGAAACTGACCGCAATGGGCAATTGCTCCAGTTCCCCCAGTGCGGTATCGGGCAGCGGTATCGAATCGTGCATGCGGACTAGCTCCAGATGTGTGTCGTCGAGCAGCAGTTCTGCCCAGGGGTGGCCGTCGAGCACGCCGAGCAACCGGGGTGATACTGGCGCGGCGGCGGGTAGCAGCAGGATGTCGCCGGTGCCGAGGCCACGCAGCTCGTGCAGCGACAGTTCGAGGGGGCGCCATTGCAACGAGAGGTTCAGCGCGATGTTCAGCCGTTCGCGCATTGGGCGTCTCGGCAAGGTGGCCAGCAGGCGCTCAGAATCGCCCTGCAGCCAGCAGGTCAGCGTGCTGGCGGCATGCTTCAGCGATACTTGCAGGCAGGGCGTGCCCTGGCAGACACCTGCCGGTTCTATACCCAGGCATTGCAGGCCAGGAAGCCAAGGGCTGTCCCGTTGCAGCAACGCCAGTTGCACTGGCGCCGGCAGGCTGGCGAAGTCGGCTTCCTGCAAATGCGGCGCCAGCCATTGCGCCAGATGCTGCCGCCGGCAAAGCAGGCGCACCGGCACGCCCTGCCAATCGACCAGCACGGCCAGGTCGGGGTCGCCCTCGCAAGCGGCGATGTCCAGCAAGGCCTGGCGCTCTGCGTCGCCATAGTTGCGTTGGCGATGGCTCAGCAGTCGCTGCAGGTGCAGCTCCTGTTGGGCAGCGGATGGGAAATTCGCAGGGTTCATGGTTCGGGCCACCACTCGTCGAGCACGTGGCGCCGGTTGCGTGAGCCCTGCTCACCGCCGCCATTGGTGGCAAAACCGAGGCTGACCTGCTGCGCAGGATCCAGCCGTTGCAGACGATCAAGCAGGTCCGCGCAGGCCACCTGCAACTGTCGCAGACTCGCTGGCGCGGCCTGGACCTCTACCTGCAAGCCTGAGCCGACATGGCGCATCTGCACCTCGACAGGGCCCAACTGCGGCAGCCGAGCACGCAGCAGGGTCAGTTCGCGGTTGTCGGCTTTGCAACCGAGCACTTGCAGCTGCAGACGATCCACCAGTGCCTGCAGATCTTGGGTGGGTGACACGCCTGGGCAGGACAGCACCCTCTCAACCACTGCACGTTCACAGGTCATGGCATGAACCGGGGCCGGCATGGCGCTTTCATGGGGTTGCAGACGACCCGGCAGGCTGTCGGTGTGCTCGCGAACATCTTGATGCCTGGCCTCGGGCAAACTTGGGCCGGTCGGCTGGTGCGTCTCGGTCTCCTCGGGCTTCGTCGAGGTGAACGGATGACTGACCGAGTCCTCGGTTAGCGCGGGTGGTTCGAGCACAGGTGGGTAGTGGTCTGCCCGGGCCAGGGCGGGCGCCAATGGATAGCCAAGGCCCAGATGGTCTGGCTCCCGAGGGATGCCCTGCCTGTCTGGCGGGGGTAGCAGCAGCTGTTCGAACAACAGCCGCTGGCTGTTCCGGGGAGGCGAGCGAGGCGTGTCAGTCGAGGGGGGTAGTAAGGCAGGCACAGGCAGGGTCTTCATGGTTGCAAGCCACCGTGTAAACAGTGCTCCTCCAACTCGAACTCCTGCCTGCGCTCCGCCAATCGAGTGGCACGCAGGTGTGCCTGGTCCCGCAGTTGGACGAAACTGTCCCTTTTTTTTCGGGTCTGGGCGAGCTGCGCTTGGGCCTGCTGATGTGCCGTGTACTGGCGCGCCAGTGCAGCCTTGCAGGCAACGACTTGCCCATGCAGGCTCGCTTCGCGCTCACCGAGCAGGCCGACCTGCCGGCGCCAGTGCTCCAAGGCACGACAGTCGGTCAACTGGCCGACATGCGCGGCGAACAGGCGTTGTTGCTCTTCGAGGGACCCGCGGCAAAACGCCAAGTGCGCATCGACGGCCTGTGCCTCGGCTTGCTCTGTCGCCTGTAGACGGGCCAGTTGGCTTCGCGCTTCACGCTCGGCCCGCTCAAGTCTGCGTTGCTTGATTTTCGCAAGGGCGGTCAGGGGCATCGGGTAATCTCCAGCAGTTGGTCGAGGCTTTGTCGCAGCGAGACATTTTCGTCGCAAGGCTGGCACAGCCAGGCGCGGATGGCTTCGCGTTTGCTGATGGCCTGGTCCGCGAGCGGATCCTGGCCCTGCGTGTATTCACCGATCCTGAGCAGCAGTTCGACTTCCTCATATCGGGCCATCCATTCGCGCAGTCGGCCGGCGGCGGCACGGTGTTCGGGGCTGACGACCTGGTTCATGACCCGGCTGACCGAACGCAGCACGTCGATGGCCGGGTAGTGGTGGGCGGCTGCCAGGGCCTGTGACAGGACGATATGGCCATCGAGGATCGAGCGGGTTTCCTCGGCGATCGGTTCGTTCAGGTCATCGCCTTCCACCAGCACCGTGTAAAGTGCGGTGATCGAGCCCTTGGCCGATTGCCCGGCGCGTTCCAGCAGGCGCGGCAACTGGGCGAACACCGAAGGCGGAAAGCCGCGCCGGGTCGGCGGTTCGCCCGCGGCCAGGCCGATCTCCCGCTGGGCCCGGGCGAAGCGGGTCAGGGAATCCATCAGCAACAGGACCTTGTTGCCCTGGTCGCGGAAATATTCGGCGACGCTGGTGGCGACGAAGGCCGCCCGGGCGCGTTCCATGGCCGGGCGGTCAGAGGTCGCGACCACCAGCACCGCACGCCGCAGGCCGTGCTCGCCGAGTTCGTGGTGAATGAATTCACGTACCTCGCGGCCGCGCTCGCCGATCAGGGCGAGCACGATCACGTCTGCCTCGGCGTTGCGCAGCAGCGTGGCCAGCAGGGTGCTCTTGCCGCCACCGGCGGGGGCGAAGATGCCTGTGCGTTGCCCTTCGGCACAGGTGAGCAGGCCATCGATACAGCGCACGCCCAGGCTCAAGGGGGCATCGACCAGCTTGCGGCTCAGTGGCGATGGCGCGTCCCTATGCACGGGGTACCAGGCTTGTGGTGCAGCCGGCGGGCTGCCGTCGAGCGGGTTGCCCAGGCCATCCAGCACCGTCCCCAGCAAATGCTCGCCTACACCCACGCGGTGCATGCCGCCGGTGGGGCAGACCTCGGTGCGCGTGCACAGCCCCTGCATGTCGCTCAGCGGAGCGAGCAGCGCCTGGTCCTGCTGCAGGCCGATGACTTCGGCCAACAGTTCAGGCAGGCCGCCCGGCCTGCGCAGCCGGCACAGTTCGCCGACCTGCACGCCGGGCGCCAGTGCACGGATCAAGGTGCCGGTGACCTGGGTGACCTTGCCGTTGGCTTGCACCAGTGTGGCGTTGTTCACGGCGGCCAGCAGGGTATGGGGAGTCTGGAGCAGCGATGGCGGCATGGGAAAGGTTGCGGCGCGAATGATGGGCGCCATTCTAGGTAGCCTGCCCCGCAGCGGATTTCACTGTGAGGCGCATGTTTTTAGTTTTCGGTCGGTCACTGCCGCGTCTGGCGACAGGCTAAAAAGAAGCGGCCAGCGGCAACAGTGGGGCGCAGGGCTTGCCTCTAGCATGGTGCTCATTCTTTGATGCGACGACGAGGTGGAGATGAGCGAAGGCGTCGGCTTTTTACGGAGTGAACCAGCGCTGGTCATGGTGCCCGGTTGGGAGGCGCAGGGACAGCCGGCTTTGCAAGCGCGGCAGGTGGCGCCGATGGCGCAGCAGGCCAGCATGGCGGAGGAGGTGTCCATGGCGTTCTCGTCGCTGGCCAACGCGCGGCTCAGTACCCGCAGTCGCGTCACCGATTCGCGCCAGCTGGGATTGCGCGCAGGCCAGGAGGCCGAGGCCATGCTGGCCAAGGTGCCGGATGTGCAGCGTCGATCACTGGATGAGCTGGTGGCCTGGTTGCGCCAGCACCCTCAGCTGACTCCGGGTGAGCTGCAGGCCCGCCTGGATGGATTTTCTGCTGAGGCCTGTCATCGCTACCTGGCGTTGGCCTATGCCCGCAACGCGTTGGGCACGACGGTCGATGCGCATGGCTTGGCCGGCCAGCTGGACCAGGCCATGGCAGCCTTGACGCAGACCCATGGCCAGGCGATCGAGCTGGGCATCGAGATCGGTCCGCTGGCCCAGGCAACGCAGGCGCAGGGGGTGGCCGAAGTGGTGGCGCTGCGCGGCGTGTACTGCGATTTCCTGTGCGACTATCGCGGGCTCAGGCATGCCTGGGATGAGCTGCGTGCGCGCTTTGGCGATGCCGCCATCGACGACATCGCGCAGTTCATGCTCAACGGCCTGGCCAGCCATATCAATGGGCCGTCCTCGAGCCTGGACAGTAACCGGCTGCAACAGGTCATCAGCGACATGAAGCTGGTGCAGGCGCTCAAGAAACTGGAAGGCGACACTGTCGCGCTGTTCCGCCAGCTTGCCGGAGAGCCCAGTGGCGTACGGACCTTCTGACCTGGTCAGCGACTTGCTGGCGTTGATCGACAAACGCTGGGCAACGGTGCAGGACATCCAGCGCCTGCTCGCGGCGTTGCCGCTTGGCCCGCAGGTGCAACGTATCCAGTGCCTGCGGGAGTTACAGCGGATCTTCCGTCTGCTGCCCGTGCAAGTCTTCAGCGACGAGGCGCAACGCGAGCATCTGTTGGCAGTCTGGCAGTTGGCCATGGACCAGGCCGTCGACGATGAGGAGGCGATGCTGTGCGGCGCGCGGGAGGCATGAGCATGGGCTTTTGCACGGCAGCCGTGGCCCAGTTCTGTCGCGACTTGGGTGTGGCGCCAGCGCAACCGCAGGAACCTTTGCTGCGCCTGGAGTTGCCAGGTGCAGGCGTTTTGCAGCTCGAACGGCTAGCAGGGCAGTTGACGCTGTGGCTGGATTTTTCCGTGCACGGGGCGATGTTCGAGCGCGCCATGCGGTGTGCGCTCAGGCAGGTGTACGAACACCAGGCCTGTGGTTGCCTGCTGCGCTGTGGTCTGCTTGCCAACGATCGTCTGGTGCTGCTGGCAGGCCTCGACGAACACGGTTTGACCGAGCAGGCCTTGCATCGGGCCTATCGCTTGCTGACGCGGGTACGCACCGAGGTGTTGGCAGCATGAGCGTTATCGAGCTGGCCGGGCAGGCCCATGATTTCTCGCTGCCGTGGGCGCCAGCCGACGCGGCGCTTGCCGAGCCAGAATGCGACGTTCTGCCTATGCCGGGGCAGCCGGTGCAGGCGCACTTGCGTGAGCTGTACCCGCAGCATCAGGCGGCACGCCTGCGTCTGGCGTACGCCAGGCCCGAACATGAACTGCGCAGCCTTTACAACCCGCAGCATTTTACCCGAGCACTGGGCTCGCTGGTGGAACAGCTGCTTGCCTCGCAGGCCCCCGGGTGCCCAGAGGCGGCGGCACTGGTGCAAGCGCTACTGGCCGACCGCCGTACGCTGGAGTGCTGCGTTAACGTCCTGCTCAAGGTGTGAATACATGAAATTGTCGAACGAACAGCAGGATGTCTTGCAGTTGTTGGCCTGGTTGCATCTGCAATGCGGTTGGCCCGAACGGGCGCGGGTGTTGCTGGAGGTGCTGTTGCGCGCCGATCCCCAGCATCGCGCCGGGTGTCGAGCCGCAGTGGTGGTGGCGCTGGAGCTGGGCGATTGGGCGGGGGCCGAACGTCAGTGCCTGGCGCTGCGTGACGCGGGCGAGCTGCAGCCGCCCTTGTGGCTGTGCCTGAGCCAGGCACAGCAAATGGCCGGCCGATTGGAGCAGGCCCAGGCCACCTATGCCGAGTACCAGCGGCGCAAGGCATGCCCATGAATCAGCTGCCCCGAATACTTGGCCAGATCGGCGCCCGCAAGGACCTGATGCTGGCCGTGATGTTGCTGGCGGTGGTGTTCATGATGATCCTGCCGCTGCCGCCCCTGCTGCTGGACTTGCTGATCGCCCTGAACATCACCATCGCCGTAGTGCTGCTGATGATGTCGGTGTACGTGGTCTCGCCGCTGCATTTCTCGGTGTTCCCCTCGGTGCTGCTGGTCACCACGCTGTTCCGCCTGGCGCTGTCGATCAGTACCACGCGGATGATCCTGCTGGAGGCCGATGCCGGGCAGATCGTGCAGACCTTCGGCGACTTCGTGGTGGGCGGCAACCTGGTGGTGGGCTGCATCCTGTTCCTGATCATCACCATCGTGCAGTTCCTGGTCATCACCAAGGGCGCCGAGCGGGTGGCGGAAGTCAGCGCGCGGTTTTCCCTCGACGCCATGCCGGGCAAGCAGATGAGCATCGACGGCGACCTGCGCGCCGGCGTCATCGACGTCAACGAAGCCCGTGAGCGCCGCGGCGAGGTGGAGAAGGCCAGCCAGATGTTCGGTGCCATGGATGGCGCGATGAAGTTCGTCAAGGGCGACGCTATCGCCGGGTTGCTGATCATCATCGTCAACCTGCTGGCAGGGCTGGCCATCGGCGTGATGCAGAAGGGCATGAGCGCGGGTGACGCGCTGCAGCTCTACGCGGTACTCACCGTCGGTGACGGTATGGTCAGCCAGGTGCCGGCGTTGTTGATCGCCATCACGGCGGGAATCATCGTCACCCGTGACGGTCAAGGCGCCCATGACCTGGGGGCGAATATCGGCAGCCAGGTCATGGCGCAGCCCAAGGCGCTGCTGATCGGTGGCGCCTTGCTGGGGTTGTTCGGTCTCATCCCGGGCTTCCCGACAGTCACGTTCTTCATTCTCGCGTTGATGGTCGGGGGCGGTGGCTGGTGGGCGCTCCGCCAGCGGCGTGTCGAAGAGGCTGACCAGCAGCACAGTGGCGGTCTGCCGGCGTTGCTGGCCAATGGTGCCGGCGCGCCAGCGCTGAAACCCGCAGGCAAGGCGAAGATGGGCGCGGACCCGCAGGCCTTTGCCCTGACGGTGCCCTTGCTCATCGATGTGGACAGCGAGTTGCAAGCCGCCCTGGAGGCCGCCTCGTTGAACGATGAACTGGCACGGGTCCGCCAGGCGCTCTACCTGGACCATGGCGTGCCGTTCCCTGGTATCCGCCTGCGTTTCAACAGCGCGCTTGGCCCTGGGGAGTACCGCATCCTGTTGCAGGAAGTGCCGGTGGCGCGAGGCGAACTGATGCCTGGGTATCTGCTGGTTCAGGAGCAGCCAGCTCAGCTGGCGCTTGTCGGCGTGCCCTACGTAGAGGGCCAAGCGCTGTTGCCTGGGCGTGCCAGCCTTTGGGTGGAGCAGGACCTGCGTGATTGCCTGGAGCGTGCCGGCTGTGCCTTCCTGGCAGTCGACCAGGTACTTGCCTGGCACCTGTCCCATGTCTTGTGCGAATACGCCGGGGATTTCATCGGCATCCAGGAGACCCGCTACCTGCTGGAGCAGATGGAGCAGGGCTATGGCGAGCTGGTCAAGGAGGTACAGCGGATCCTGCCGTTGCAGCGAATCAACGAGGTCTTTCAGCGGTTGGTGGGCGAGGGCATCTCGATCCGCAACATGCGTTCGATCCTCGAGGCCCTGGTCGAATGGGGGCAGAGGGAAAAGGACGTGGTGCAGTTGGCCGAATATGTGCGCAGCAGCCTCAAGCGCTACATCTGCTACAAGTACGCCAGTGGCCACAACCTGCTGCCGGCCTACCTGCTCGACCCGGCGGTCGAGGAGATGATCCGCAACGGCATCCGCCAGACCAGCGCCGGCAGCTACCTGGCCCTGGAACCTGCGCAGAGCGATGCCTTTCTCGCCCAGGTCAAAGCTGCGGTGGGCAACCTGCATGAAGCCCAGGCAAGGCCCGTGCTCGTGGTGTCCATGGACATCCGGCGCTATGTGCGCAAGTTGGTCGAAGGCGTTTATTCCGACTTGCCTGTGCTGTCCTTTCAGGAACTCACCACGCAGATCAACATCCAGCCACTGGGGCGCATTGGCTGACGCCATTCTGGCGTCAGAAACCGTACCCCTGAACTACAAAATCGCGGCCGGGCCTGACGGAACGACCGCCACCGCCTCATTAGACTGCATCTGTCGGTACCTCGACCTGGTCATGGCCAGGCTCACCTCGAGACGGGGTAACCAGCCAATCGGAAGCAGATGATGAGCAGTTCTATCGATGTATTGAATCGCCCTGCGCCCTTGCCGCCTGTCGATCGCGTGGCCCCCCCGCCGATCTGGGTGGACATTCAGAGGGTCGAGCGGTTTCTTGACCAAAACGCGATCACGGCAGCGGATGGTCAAGGCCTGCCTTTGAGCCGCGAGTACCGGCATCAGGTCATATTGACCTTGCTGGGCCCCGAGGGGCAGGCGCGATTGGCGCAGAGCCGACCCTACTTCGACAACCTGCTGCCGCATCCGCTGCCCGACCAGCCTGTCGATGCGCTGATCCAGTTGCTGGAAGCCTATGCGGCGTGGTTGCCGGGCGCACCCGTGCAGCTGGTGAACCTGGGCGAACGGCTACGCATGGACGAGCTGGTAATGGCGGCGATGGGTTTGCGCATGCGCAAGCAGAAAGCCGAGCGTACCGAGCTCAGCGAGCAACTGAAGAGCCTCACCGCGGAGCTGAAGATCTTTAGCGTGATCCAGTCCAAGGTCAACGTGGTCATGGCAGCCAAGGGCACCTTCGATCTTCAGGACCCAGTCTTCAACCTCTTCGACCCGAAGTTGTACGACCTGGATGCGGCTGCCTGGGAAACCAGCCCTGAACGCCGATTGCTTGCGTCGTACGGCAGTGCAGCCGTGACGGTGCGGCAGTTCCTGGCAGACACGACCACTGGCATTTCGCCCAACGGCAGTGATCGTCGTCCACACAGGGTCAGTGGACCGATGGATGGCCTGGAATCGCAATACACCTGGCACAAGGACAACAACCCGCTGGCCAACTTCTCCCAGGCCTTGAGCGATCGCACCCGCATCGTCAACGACAAGGTGACCGAGCAGACCACCCTGCTCAATGACGTGGGGTCGCGGTACACCACCTCCACCGAGGTGATGATGAAGTTCGTCGAGACGTGGTTCTCGATGCTGTCGAAGATTATGCAGAACTGAGGTGATTGATGACTGCAGCACAACAGACAGGCGCAGATGCCATCGAGGCCGAGGCGATCGAAGGTTTCTTCGCTGAGGGCGGCACGTTCGCCATGTTGCGCGGGATTGGCGCGGCACAGCTAGAAACGCTCTATGCCCAGGCATTCGGCTTCTACCAGGCGGGGCGGTTGGAGGATGCCTTGACGATGTTCAAGGGGCTGGCGGCGCTCGACCACTACGACGCCCGGGCATTTCTCGGGGTAGCAGCCTGCTACCAGGCGTTGCAGCGTTATCAGGAGGCGTTACCGGCCTACGCCTACGGCGCAATGCTTGCACCGCACGACCCACGTTTCTGCTTGCATGCCGCTGAATGCCAACAGCATCTGGGTGACCTGGTTTCGGCCCGCAGCGGCTACGAACACGCGCAGGCGCTGGCAGAGAACGGTGAACACGGTGGTTTGGCGAGCAGGGCACAGGGGCTACTTGAGGCGTTGCGACAGAAGGAGGCTGCGAGCCATGCGAACTGAACACTTCGTCACTGAAGCGCGGGTGATCGCGGCTGCAAGCGAGATTGAAACGCCAATGACGGGCACGGCCGTCCGCTTGCCAGGCGATACCGGTATGGCCTCGGTAGCCACGCCATCCCGGCCTGATCGTAATGTCAGGTTGGACCCTCCGGTGATTCAGGAATCCCTGGCAACCGGACGCGACCTTCACGGCCTGCTCGATAAAAGTGTCGACCCCGGGCGCTTCATGCAGCCGGCATTGGCCACGCTACCCGATGTCGGGGCGTTGATACTCGGGCAGCTCGCCGGAGAGATTTCCGATGCCGAGCTGGATATCCGCCTCACTGAACTGCTGAGCCGGTTGGGCACCCGCCAGACCGAACTCAACCTGCAGCAAGTTCGGCAGATGACCGAGCAGAACCGCCAGCAGATGGCGCTCAACGCGCAGAAAATGGCAGAGGTGAGCCAGCGCCATCAGGACGCCGGCACGGCGAGTGTTTTTGCCAAGGTCTTCGGCTGGGCTGCGGCCATCGTGTCCATCGTGGTCGGCACGGTGATGGTTGCGACGGGCCTGGGCGCCGTGGCGGGCGCCCTGATGATCGCCGGTGGCGTCATGGGGGTCGTGTCCATGTCGTTGAACCAGGCAGCCGAGGACGGGCATATCTCCAAAGAAGTGATGAAGTACCTCGGGCCTGCGCTGATGGCGGTGGAAGTCGCCCTGGCCCTTGCCTCGGTGGTGCTCACCTGTGGCGGCAGCCTTGCGGTGGTCGCGGCCAAAGTGGCCGGCAGGGTGAGTGGCAAGGCTGCGCAGGTTGCCCTGTCGGTGGGCCAGAAAATCCAGAGTGTGGCCTCCAGCGGGGGCTCCTCGGTTGCCAGCGCGGGCAACCAGGCCAAGCTGCAGATGACCTTGACCGGTGCCGGCATGGCGACCGCCACGCTGTCGGGCGCCTGTGAGGCGGCCAGTTCGGTGATGCAAGGGCTGGCGCTGCGCAGCGAGGCCCAACTGGCCGAAATGCGCCTGGTGCTGGAGCAGGGCCATGGCTATCTCGAGCAACTGGCCAAGGAACTTGAACAACTACTCGCAAAGAAGCAGCAACGCTTCGAGCAACTGCTGGAAATGCTGAGCGCACGTCACAAAGCCTGCGCGGATATCGCCTGTCGAAACGTCATCGCTTGATCAAGGAGCAATCATGAGTCTGTCTATTACCAACATCGATCATTTGTCCGCCCTGGACTCCCCGTCATCGCTCATCGAGGGGCAGAATGCCGCGAAACCCTTGTGGGCGATGCTGGCCATGCCCTGTCCGGCAGCGCAAGCGACGACCGGCGAGCGGCCAGGGCAAGTCGGCCTGGATGCGCCACAGGCGATGCCCTGCAGCCAGGATCTCCAGAGCCTGCTGGCCATTCTCCGCGCTGCCATGCAGGTGCGCGACGGTAACGCGCAAGGGCGCAGAACCCAGGCTGAGGTCAGCGTGCAGGCCAGCAAGGAACAGATCGGCTGGATGAGAACCGCCAGCAACACGCTGTTCGTCTCGGCGGTTGTCAGTGGTGCTTTGAGTGCTTTCACGTTGGCCAGTGGCGCCATCGGCATATGCCGAAACCTGAATGATGCGCGCACGATCAAAAGCCTGGAACAAGCCAACCATACCGCCAGATATGGTCAGCCTGGCGAGGTGACAATGGCCTCGAAAAAACAGATCGACTCGAATCGTTCCGAGGTCAAGCATCTGCAGAACGGCATCGATACCCGCAACACCACCCTGCACACGCTCAATGGTGTGGCACAAAGCTGGGCTGCATTCGGCACCGGCATCGCCCACGCCATCAAGTCGTTGCAGGATGTGTGGGCCAAGGAGGAGGAACTTGAAGCAACGGTTGCTGGCAACCAGAAGGAGCTGTTCCAGCGCTGCACCGATGACCTGGCGAAAGTGATCGACCAGCTTCGCCAGCTCATCCAGGAGATCCTGCGTAACGACACCCAAGGATTCAGGGCTGCGGGCGTGACGGTTTGAGCGCGTCGCGCAGCATGAACATCGACAGAGGCCGCGGTCTTTTCTTCCGGTATTTTGATAGAGGTTTGCAGAATGATTGAATCGGTTTCCACGGGCTGGGTATATGGTGCCAGCCTGAATCCACTCAATGAGCGCAGTGACTGCGCACAGGTCAAGACCAGCGAGTCCGCGGAGCGCTTGGCCGGTCACGAGGAGCCGCAGAAACATGGCATCCTGATGCGGCTGTTTATCAGGGTTGCCCAGTTTTTTGGCTTTACATTTCAGTCGGGCGTTGGGGCAGAAAGGCGGGCGAATAAAGCGCCTGATTCGAGCGTCAACAATGACGGTAAACCGCAGTACTCTGCGCAGGCCCTCAATGAGGCCTTTGACTGCATGTATCACATTACATGCGGCAAGGTGGCCAAGGCCAAGTTGCAGCTCGAGAGTCTGCCACTGACTGCCTTCATGAGCAATTATTCTAATATTCTGGACGGTGACAAGCTCGTTCGAAACTTGACCGGTATTCCGTCAGATCTGACGAAGCTTGCGGCCTTGCGCCCGGAGCTCGCATCGCTAGCAACCGTGGCGGCGAACATCAACAATATTGAAATTGTTGACGGGTTTAAATTTACTAATTGTAACATCGAGGCAAACAAGTCCAGGATGGAGCAAGACCCTCTGGCAGCAGCCAAAGTCTACGGTGCCATGCAGTATCTGGTGGAGCAATTTGCCGGGTTGCCGAATCCGAGCGAAACGGATGCTCGGACGGTGGTAAGTTTTGCCGAGCAGGTTGAGGCAAACTTCAAAACGTACGTGGCAGCACAGCGTACTGAGGAGAAATCTCCTGTTGCACAGTCTAACGA
>Ga0247818_10000514_pt1 | contig 24147 bp, 24 predicted proteins | sample 13C_Glucose_Day1_FD_192424 | JGI IMG/M metagenome (GOLD analysis project Ga0247818, IMG submission 192424) | Soil microbial communities from agricultural site in Penn Yan, New York, United States - 13C_Glucose_Day1 | ecosystem: Environmental > Terrestrial > Soil > Agricultural land | place... | reverse complement strand
CGCCGAACAACTCGAAGGGCTGCCGGCAGCCCTGGTGCAAACAGCCGAGTTCGACGTATTGCGTGATGAAGGCGAAGGTTATGCCCGCCATCTGGATGCGGCCGGTGTGCCGGTCACCTCAGTGCGCTACAACGGCATGATCCATGACTTCGGCCTGCTCAATCCGCTGAGTTCGATTCCCGAGGTCAAGGCTGCGGTGCGTCAGGCAGCACTGGAGCTCAAAACGCATCTGAACTGAGCCCCCAAAAGAAGCCTGCCGTGTGGCAGGCTTCTCAGTGATCTGGCCTCACTCAATACAAAGCACAAGGAGGCGAGCCTGGCAAAGTCGAACACTTCAAAGTCATTGGGTAGTTCACTGACCAAACGGGAGCGAAAACCTCAATAGATCTGGTTGCGGTGTTTCAGCATCAGTTTCACCATGGTCTTGTACGCAAGCTTGCCCTCGCTTTGCGAAAAATAGTGGTCGATGTCTACCACTCGATATTCCTCTTCGTCGGTGGCCGTCCTGCCCCAGGCAACGTCAAGACCTACGTGATTGAAACGATCACCTATCGACACAGCGGGGAAGGGCGTTGATGCTTCAACGCTCCAAACAGGGGCATTGGTGAAAGACTCCTCGTAGACCTCGAAATGGTACTCAATTGACTGCGCGCTCATAAAACCTCCTGACACCTGGTTTGTTCGCAAAATAGGCAGTTCATCAATACCTGCCGTAAAAAAGTCTGCCCATCAAGTTGCCACCTCTGTCCAGTTCAAGGTTGCTGTCTTGCGCCATGTCACGTCACTGATCCCGTACTTCTCGGCTTGAGGCTTGGAGACGACCTTAAGCGGCGGCCTTCCCGGTTTGGGTATGGGTGCCACTCCTGCATCACAACTTGCCCAGTGCCATGCATCAGCGCTGCGCTTGATCGTCGTCCTGATAATGAATGACTTGGGCTCCCCATGAAGCTTGTATTCAATGACAAAAAGACCCGTGTTCATGAGATCCCCCTCCATTCGCTCATAGACAAAGGAGTGGCGGTGTCAGAAAAAATTCAAAGAAATTTCGAGAACGACATGGCCTGTCAGATCATGGTTTTGGCGGGGGCTGGAATAGTGGTTCCCACTAACAACGACTCGCTTATTTTCGTGAAAGCCGCTCTCTGTGCAGTGCTTGGAAGTAGAGGTCGGCAGCAACGCTTAATTCATTGTTTCCGATGCCGAGCACATCGAGCGACTGTCCGGCAGTCGTGATTCTCAATGGTTTGAACATCTGCCGGTTTTCGCCAGTTCGCCTATTCTCACACTCCAGCCAAAACCCATTGACCTTGAAGTTGTCGTTAGTCCCAAGGTGTTTTGGCGGCCAAGCGGTGTAACCTTTCATTGAGGAGACGCGAACATGGGGTATGTCACAACGCAGGACGGTGTCGAGATCTTTTACAAGGATTGGGGGCCGCGCGATGCCCCGGTGATCTGGTTTCATCACGGATGGCCATTGAGTGCCGACGACTGGGATGCCCAGATGCTGTTTTTCCTGGCGAACGGCTACCGGGTGATTGCCCACGACCGGCGCGGCCATGGGCGCTCCAGTCAGGTATGGGATGGGCACGACATGGATCACTATGCCGATGACGTCGCCGCCGTGGTCGACCATCTTGGCGTGAAAGGGGCCGTGCATGTGGGGCACTCCACCGGCGGTGGGGAAGTCATCCATTACATTGCCCGCCACGGCGAAAGCCGCGTGTCGAAGGCGGTCATCATCAGCGCCGTGCCACCTTTGATGGTGCAAACCCCAGGCAATCCGGGCGGCTTGCCCAAGTCGGTGTTCGATGACCTGCAGGCGCAGCTCAAGGCCAACCGCGCACAATTCTACCGTGACATTCCGGCGGGGCCTTTCTACGGGTATAACCGCCCGGGTGCGAAACCGTCCGAGGGCAACATCCAGAACTGGTGGCGACAAGGCATGATGGGCTGTGCCATTGCCCATTACGACGGGATCGTGGCCTTCTCCCAGACCGACTTCACCGAGGATCTGAAGAGCATCACGATCCCGGTGCTGGTGATGCATGGCGATGATGACCAGATCGTGCCTTATGAAGACTCCGGGCCGTTGTCAGCCAAGCTGTTGCAAAACGGCACGCTGAAAACCTACTCCGGCTACCCCCACGGCATGCCGACCACCCACGCCGATACCATCAACGCCGACCTGCTGGCTTTCGTCAGAAGTTAAGCAACACGGATCTGCAGGAGCCGGTTTGCCGGCGATGGCGTCGTTGGGATCGCCATCGCTGGCAAGCCAGCCCTTACAGAATCAATCCTGCCCCTGCCTTGTGCGGCAGTGGAATTTTGAACTCCCGATCCTGGGGCTGACTCCTAACTCACAACGCACTGCACATGACCCGTTGTGGCGATGACCCACCAACAAGCCGGCACGATATTCGAAACCGATCTTCCAGCCCGCCTGGACCGCTTGCCGTGGGGCCGCTTTCATACCCTGCTGGTGGTCGCGCTGGGCATCACCTGGTTGCTCGACGGCCTGGAAGTGACGCTGGCCGGCTCGGTGTCCGGCGCGCTGAAAAACAGCCCCGACCTGCGCATGAGCAACTTCGATATCGGCCTGGCCGGCGGCATCTACATCGCCGGCGCGGTGATCGGCGCGCTGCTGTTCGGCTGGCTGACCGATCGCCTGGGGCGGCGCAAATTGTTCTTCATCACCTTATGGCTGTACGTGGGCGCCACGGCGGCCACGGCGTTCTCCTTCAACCTGGAAAGCTTCCTGCTGCTGCGCTTCTTGACGGGCATGGGCATCGGGGGCGAATACACGGCGATCAATTCGACCATCCAGGAATTCACCCCGGCACGCTACCGCGGCTGGGTCGACCTGACCATCAACGGTACCTTTTGGTTAGGCGCCGCGCTGGGCGCCGGCGGGGCCATCGTCCTGCTGGACCCGCAGGTGGTCGGCGGCGACCTGGGCTGGCGCCTGTGCTTTGGCATCGGTGCCATGCTGGGCCTGGTGATCCTGGTGATGCGCCTGTGGCTACCGGAAAGCCCGCGCTGGCTGCTGATCCATGGTCGACACGATGAAGCGCAACTCATCGTCGAAGGCATCGAAGCGCGTCTGCGCGAACAAGACCATGAGTTGCCGGCCGTAACCCATCAACCCCTGCGCCTGCACGCGCGGGACCATACGCCGCTGGCGGAGATCTTCCATACCCTGTTCGTCAGCTTCCGGCGCCGGGCGCTGGTGGGGATGACCCTGATGGCCGCGCAGGCCTTTTTCTACAACGCGATCTTCTTCACCTATGCGCTGGTGCTCACCGATTTTTACCAGGTGCCCGCCGAGCAGGTCGGTTGGTACGTCTTGCCCCTGGCACTGGGCAATTTCTGCGGGCCGCTGCTGCTTGGGCGTCTGTTCGACCTGATCGGCCGACGGGTGATGATCAGCTTCACCTACGCGACATCGGGAGTTCTGCTGGCGCTCAGTGGCTATGCCTTCCAGCAGGGTTGGCTGGATGTTACCCAGCAAGCCGCGGCATGGATGGTGATCTTCTTTTTCGCTTCTGCAGCGGCCAGCTCGGCCTACCTGACCGTTGCAGAAACCTTCCCACTGGAAATCCGCGCCCTGGCCATCGCCGTGTTCTATGCGTTTGGCACGGGCCTGGGCGGCATCATTGGGCCGATGCTGTTTGGCCAACTGATCCAGACCCAGCAGCGCAGCAGTCTGTTGATCGGTTATCTGATCGGCGCGGCGCTGATGTGTGTGGCGGCGCTGGTGCAAGCGGTGTGGGGCGTGGCGGCTGAGCGTCGGGCGTTGGAGCAGGTGGCCAGGCCTTTGTCCCAGGCTAAAGGCCCATGAACAGCGTCAAAGCCCACCGCCGAAGCGATACTGCCAGACCATGCCAACCGCATCGAAATCGCTGCCCGTGCGGGTATAGCCCCCCTTGCTCGCGTTGAGCTTTATGGAATGGTTGCGGTTCAAGGGCAGCGTGAGGGTACAGCCGTAGCGGGAGTTTTCCTGATAATCGTGGTTACTGACCCCATCGACAGCGCTTTTCCCACCTTCGAACCAGGTCGCATCCAGCGAAGCCCAGATCCCGTTTTCAAACGCATAGATAAGATGCCCCTGTACCTGGTAAATCGGGTCCTGGGACAGTACGTGGTTGCCGAGCAGCTCGTCATTGTCGGTGAAAAAGGTTCCCGCACCGGACAACTCCAGGGTCACTTGCCCCACACGCTTGGACACCCCGAGTTCAGGCTTGAATGACCAGCGATTGTTGCCGAGATTGATCAGCCTGCTGTCGTCGTATTGGCCCAATGGCGCCGTGATCGCCAGGCTGGTGCCGATAATCACATCCTGTTGGTAACTGGGGAACTCGGCCAGGGACATCGCCGGGGCGCCATACAGGTTGACCGAGAAGCGAAATCTTGGATCGATCAACCCGGTGACATCACGTTTCCTGGGTTCACCGGCCAGCAAGGCTGAGCCGGTCAATTTCGCCTCGGGCACGACGATATCGAACTTTCCCGAGCGGCCCCAGACATCCAGGGACCTGGCGTAGGCAAACACGACTGTCTGGATGTTGAGCTTGGCATCCTCAAGCGGGATCGAGGGATTGGCCGTCACGTTGCCATGGAGATCGCTGTAGCCCATGAGCAGGAAATTGATACCGACCGGTGTATTGGCGTAGGACCTGGGTTCGAGATCCTCTGCCACTGCACCGGTGGCCAGCATGACGAGCGAAGCGGATGCGAACCGGACACACCTGACGACGCAGAGATTGCGTTTCATCCACATTCGCTCGCTTTCTGTGAGGACTCCGACGTTCTATGAGTTGTAGCGCATCTGCATTTGTTTGGCACACGCAGTGACCACTTGCATTGCGTGGGCGCACCTGCAATTTGAGGACCAGGCCTGCACCTGATCAAAGGCCTGCCGCGGTGCTTTGACATTCCTGGTGGGAATGCAGTGGATAAAATTAATGAATTTTTATTATCGATCTTTATGACCTAAGTTAATTCAAGGACATGGAGAACCGCCTTGAAATCACCACTTGAATCAGCTGAAAAGTTTGATAGCGCTCGGGCCAATGAGTACGGACGACAGAGCCGTATTGCACTGGCCGGTTATGACGCCTGCCAGGATTTGGTGGCGTGCATGCTCGCGGCAAGCCTTGAAAATGTCGGCTCGGCCAAAATACTGGTCGTCGGCGCTGGCGGTACGGCGCAGGAGATCATCGCGATGGCCAGGCTTGAGCCGGGCTGGCGCTTCACCGCCGTTGATCCATCTGAGCCGATGCTGCAAACCGCGAAACAGCAGTTAGCCGTAAACAACCTGCTTGAAAGAACGGACGTGCACCTTGGGCACGTTGAAGACTTGCCCGCCGATGAGTCCTACGACGCAGCCACTTTGATCGGTGTACTCCATCATCTCGATGGGGATGATGCCAAGAGAGAAATTCTGCGATCCATTCGGGCTCGACTCAAACCGGGAGCTGCGCTGATTGTCGCCGGCAATCATTATGCTTATGCCAGCCAGCCCTTACTCCTCGCTGCCTGGGGGCAACGTTGGCGGCAGCACGGAGCCAGCCCGGATGAAGTGAAAGTCAAACTTGGGAAAATTCTTCAAGGCGCTGACCCTCCACATTCTGAGGCGGCTGTTCAGAAGCTTTTGCATGATGCGGGTTTTGGGGACGCTACCCGTTTTTTCAGCAGCCTGTTCTGGGGTGCCTGGTTAACGTGTAAAACAGTCTGAGCGGCGATCTGGGTGGCAACTCCTGGGCGATTAACGGCCTGTCTGAAGGGGGGAGTCGACCCAACGCGAACGCTCGACAGAAGCCTGGTGATAGGCGGTTTTACGATAAGCGCTCGCGGAGAAAATCGATGAATGCCATCGTCCGCGCTGAACGTCGTCGCTCACGACTGAGCACAGCGCTGACAGGCAGTGCGGTGGTCTGATAATCGTCGAGCACGATACGAACGCTGCCCTGTTCGACGTCAGCTGCAAACAACCATTCTGGAGAAAGGGAAATACCCAAGCCGCAGAGAACCATTTCACGGATGGCCTCGCTGCTATTGCTGGTGACGTTGCCTTTGATGGCTACATCGAGCTCTTGCCCGATGTGCGTGAAATGCCAACTGTCGTAATGCTCCAGCAATGTGAAACCGATGCAGTTGTGGCCTGTCAGCTCATTGGGCTCGCGTGGCAGTCCGTGTCGATCCAGATAGGTGGGCGCGGCATAGACCCGCCGCGTGCTGGTACCCAGTGGCACGGCCACCAATCCCTCGTTCTTCACCGCGCCAATCCGGATGGCCAGGTCGATATTTTCCTTGAGCAGATCTTCGTTGTGATCGCTCAGCCGCAGGTCGATCCGGACATCTGGATGGCGCTGCAGGAAAGTCCCTATGAGCGGTGCTATGCACAACCTCCCATAGCTGACCGGTGCAGCGACTCGCAGAGGGCCGGCGATCTGCTCCTGACCGCTGGTAAAGCTGCGTGTGGCGGTTTCGAGGTGGCCGAGAATCTCCTGGCAGTGGCTGTAGAAGCGTTGCCCTTCGTCGGTCAGGGCCAGGTGCCGGGTGCTGCGGGCGAACAATGGCCCGCCCAGATACTGCTCCAGAGCGCGCACCTGCTTGCTCACTGCCGGCTGCCCCATGTTCAGCTCGCGAGCAACTGCAGAAAACGACCCGCGTTCCACGACCCGTACAAAGATGTGCATGCTGTCGAACAAGTCCATCGGCGATTAGACCTCTTTGTGGAATAAGTTATATGCCAATTTAGTCTCTTATCGGAATGATGAACGCGCGGCAATCTGTAAGCGTCCACTTGATCAGAGGTTGCCCATCATGAATCACTCCATGCTTGCTGCTATCGCCGAGTCCGCTCAGGCCCCTCTGGCTGTCCGCCAAATCGATCGCCCTGTACCCGGTAAGGGGCAGGTGCTGGTCAGGGTTCACGCGGCAGGGGTCAACCCTCTCGATACCAAGATCGCCGCCGGCGCAGGGGCTCACGCCCGTCAGGCACTACCCGCAGTGCTCGGCCTGGATCTCGCCGGCACGGTTATCGAGTTGGGCGAGGCGGTTGAAGGTTTCACCCTGGGCCAGGAAGTCTTCGGCATGCCCGGCGGGATCGGCGGTGCCCAGGGTACTATGGCCGAATACATTGCCGTGGATGCCCGGCTGATCGCGGCAAAGCCGACCACTCTCGACATGCGTGAGGCGGCTGCATTGCCTTTGGTATTCATTACCGCATGGGAAGGTTTGGTAGATCGTGCCAATGTCCGTGCCGGTCAGCGTGTGCTGATTCATGGCGGCGCAGGTGGGGTCGGCCAAGTGGCTGTGCAACTGGCCAAGGCTCGCGGTGCCGACGTCTACGCCACCGGTTCGGCGGCGAGTCTCGACTTCATTCGCTCGCTGGGGGCTACGGCCATCGACTATCAGGCGCAGAGCGTAGAGGACTATGTCGAGCACTATACGGCTGGTGAAGGTTTCGACATCGTCTACGACACCGTAGGCGGTAGCACGCTGGATGCGTCATTCAAGGCCGTGAAGCCTTATACCGGGCACGTGCTGAGCTGCCTGGGTTGGGGGCAGCACAGCCTGGCGCCGTTGTCGTTCAAAAGTGCAACCTACTCGGGTGTATTCACCCTGGCGCCTTTGCTCACCGGCAAAGGACGCGAACACCATGGCGCTATTCTGCGCGAGGCCGCCGCGTTGGCCAATGCCGGTCAACTGACGATCCGCGTGGATCAACAGCACTTTGAGCTGTCAGAAGTCAACGAGGCATTTCGCCAGGTCGCGCAAGGCCGCGGCAAGGGCAAGACGGTAATCCAATTGGTGAGTGAATAATCCTCGCCCTTGACCAGGCCGGCGTCGATGCAGCGACGCAGCAGATCGATGTCATGCCTGTGGGTGAAATCCGCAGTTGAAACTAATGTCGATCTCGACGCTGGCGTTCGAACTGTTCTGGACTCACCCTTCTGCGAAAATCGCGATCAGCTCCGCCAGGAATGCACCCACCAACTCCCGTTGCCGCGCCGAATGGCGAACGGCCGCATGAAAGCCGACTTCATAGCGCAACAGCTCAGGATTGAGCGGATGCAATTGCCCCAGTTGTTCATGTTTGGCCGCGTAGTGCTGGGGCAAAAAGCCCACATGCTGGCCCGACAGGATCAGCAGAGCCGCGCCGTCCATGCTGTCAGTGAGCACCGTCAAGCGTTCGATGCTGGTGGGTGGGGGCATTTCCGGCAAAGGATGACTGGGCCAGACCCAGTCGTAATCGCGCACGTCATCGCGGGTCAGTGCACCCACGTGGGCGAACAGCGGGTGCGCAGGGGCGCAGTAGGCGATTTGGGTTTCCTTGAACAAGGGGTAGTAATCGATGTTGGGCAAGCGGTGCCAAAAGTAACCGATGGCCAGGTCGATGTGGCCGTTGATGATTTTCTCTTCCAGCAAGGAGGACGACAATTCAGTGAAGTGGAAGTACAACCCCTCATGTCGTGATCGCAAACGGGCAATGGCGAGGGCGATGTTTTTGTTGGCGGACGGATCGATTTGACCAAGCAAGCCGATGTTGATATTGCCCGATACCTTGCGATTGATGTGCTGAACCTCAACCCGAAAGCCCTCGGCCGCCGCCACTAACCGACGCGCCGCGTCGATAAATTGCCCACCCTTGGGTGTCACCGAAAATCCGCCGCGCCCACGCTCGCACAGGCGAAATCCCACCCGCGCTTCCAGCGTCGCCAATTGCGCGCTGATGGTGGGTTGCGTGGTATTGAGCGCTGTCTGCGCGGCCGAGATACCGCCCGCCTCAACTACAGTCAGAAAGACCCGGATTAGACGCAAATCCAGTTCCGATACAGTGCCCAGCATGTATGCCTCCGAGTTTCGCTACATAGGCGCGAATCTATGTAAACAGTGCGCCTGCGATATTTTACCGCCCAGACCAACCTCCTACATTGCAATGAAACCGGCGCATTGCCCAGAAAAACAACAATTGCCAGCATAGGAACATTCATATGTCAGGGTCCCCACAGTCTGCGCACGCCCTTGAAGCGAGCGGCGGGTTGGCCATCGAAGGCCACTCGATCGATTACATTCCGGAAAACGAACGTCACGCCAAACTCAGCAGCCAGGGACCTTTCTGGTTTCTGGGCAACTTCCACTTCTTCACCATCTCGATCGGTTTCGTCGGCCCAAGCCTCGGCCTGTCGGCGCTGTGGACTATGTTGGCCGGCGCACTGGGCATCATGTTCGGCACCATCTTCATGGCCTTCCACGGTTCGCAAGGTCCGGAAATGGGCCTGCCGCAAATGATCCAGTCCCGTGCACAATTCGGTTATCGCGGCGTGATACTGGCCCTGATGGCGACGATGTTTGTGTTCGTCGGCTTCAATGTGGTGAACATCTCGCTGATCATGAACGGCCTCGAACATGTGTTCGGCATCGACCCGACCATTGTCGCGGTGGCGGTCGTGCTGATCGGCGCATTGCTGTCGATCTACGGCCACGACCTGATGCACAAAGCCTTCAAATGGGCGTTGCTGGCCACGTTGCCGCTGTACGCGCTGGTCACCATCGCCCTGATGTTCGGCGCTGGCCAAGAGGGCGTCACCCCAGCGGCGGACCTCGGTTTCAACTGGGTAGCGTTCGCCACGCTGTTTGCCATCGGCGCCAGCTACAACATTTCCTATGCGCCCTATGTCTCCGACTACTCCCGCTACCTGCCGAAAAACACCAGCAGACCAAAACTGATCGCTGCCGTGTTCATCGGAGCCTCGCTGTCCGGCAGCTGGATGATCGGCCTCGGCGCGTGGCTGGCGCAGCAGCTTAAAGCGGTGGACGCGCTGGTGGCGTTGAGCCAGGTCGGGTCTTCGATGATTCCTGGGTTGGGCAATGTGCTGGTGATCGTCTCGGTGGCGGGGTTCCTGCCGATCATCGCGCTCAACACCTACAGCGCCATGTTGACGCTGCTGACTGGCGTCGACTCAATCAAAAAAATCACCCCGACACCCCGCGCCCGGATCCTGTCCATCACTGCGATTAGCGTGGTGCTGCTGACCTGCGTGCTGTCGATCAAAGGCGACGGCATCGCGTTGCTGAACACCTTCCTCGTACTGCTCCTGTACTTCCTCGTGCCCTGGACCGCCGTCAATCTGGTCGACTACTTCTTCGTGCGCAAAGGCCGCTACGCGATCCCGCACTTTTTCACGCCGAAGGGCATTTACGGCGCCTGGCAATTTCGCGGCATCGTCTCGTACCTGATCGGCTTCGCCGCGATGGTGCCGTTCTTCTACATCTTCGATGCCGCGGCCAACAAAGAAGTATTTGTTGGCCCGCTGGCACGCATGCTCGAAGGCGTGGACATCGCTTGGCTGGTGGGCTTGATGGTGTCGGGCCTGACGTACTTTATCCTCAGTCGATCGCTGGACCTTGCGGCGGAACGTCGGGTCATCGATTCAATTACCGAGGGCGACATCATCTCCATGACCAAACTCACTGTGGAGGAGGTGCGTTGAACACTGCAAAAAATACTGTAGTTGCTTGCTGCCAGGTGGCGCCGAAAATCGGCGACCTCGCGTTCAACCGCACACTCACCGAACGCATTATTCGTTCGGCGGCGCGTCAAGGAGCGCAAATCGTGGTGCTGCCTGAACTGGTGCAAAGCGGCTACGTGTTCAACGACCGTGACGAAGCCTTTTCCTTGGCAGAAACAACCGAAGGACCGACCTTGCGTCTATGGACGGCGCTCGCCCGTGAACTGAACCTGGTCGTGGTCGGCGGTTTTTGCGAGCGGCTGGAAGGTGATGAACTGGCCAACAGCGCGGCGATGATCGACGCAAAGGGTTTGCGTGCCGTGTACCGCAAAGCGCACCTTTGGGATGCTGAGTCTGAAATTTTCAGTGTGGGTAACGCCGCTCCACCGGTAGTCGAAACGGTTCATGGACGAATCGGGATGTTGATTTGCTACGACCTGGAGTTCCCCGAGTGGGTGCGACTTCCGGCATTGGCGGGTGCTGAATTGCTTTGCGCGCCGGTTAATTGGCCGGATGGACCGCGGCCACCTACTGAACGTCCGGCGGAAGTGGTGCGGGTTCAGGCGAATGCTTCGGTTAATCGGATGTTTATTGCTGCGTGTGATCGGCATGGGCATGAACGCGGTGTTGGTTGGGTGCAGGGTTCGGTGATTGTCGATGCGGATGGTTATCCCTTGGCAGGGCCGGCGGAGCAGGGGAGTGAGCAGATTTTATTGGCAGCACTGAATCTTGGTGAGGCGCGCAATAAGCGAATCAGTGCACGCAATGATTTGCATCGGGATCGGCGGGAGGGGTTGTATGGAGGTGTCAGGGAATGACGTGGCAGCCCGATCCTGTTCGGTTACCAGGTGCCTGAACTGTTGACGACGTGAGCATTGCACCACGTGAGAACGTGAGAACGTGAGAACGGGGACGGATCTATTTTCCACAAGGTGGCGATAGAATAAATCCGTCCACTTGTTCGCGCATCCAACCCATTGCCGGCAGTCAGGAATGTCTGCAAAAGCGGTAACTCGCCTGAGTGGGGAGGCCACACCTCAGATTATTAAAACGATGTGAAGAGGTAAGTTGCTATTAAGCGTGTCTCGTCGATATCTCTGGCGTCGTCACTACGATAGGTTGCGTTTCTCAACCGTACAGAAAAGCCTTTAAGCTTTCCCTGGAAGGCATAGCTCACATCCACATCGCGCTCCCATTCCTTTTCAGTGCCGACTTTCTTCAATCCATCTCCATGGGTGTACGCGGTAAAAAAGTTCAGCCCAGGAACACCCATGGCTGCAAAGTCGTACCCGTACCGAAGCTGCCAGCTACGTTCGCCTGCACTTGCGAAATCGTGGTATTGCACGTAGTTCGGTAGGTAGGGGTTATTGATGTAAGGAAAGCCGGTTGCGCCCTCCATAACCTGATAGGCCGCTAAGACGCTATGCCCATTGCCTAAGGTGTAGCCCAGCGAAGCAGCGTATGCACGGTTATCAACTTCTCCGGCTTTGGCTGCGCCAACATCACTGCTTGCGAAAGCACGCAGATCAGTAGTCAACGTGCCTGTTCCGATTCGCGTGCTGTGTATCAATCCAGCGAACTGCTGACGGTAAACATCATCAAGTTCGCCATAAAAGTACGTCGCACTCAGCTCGGGTGTCAGCTTGTATGTGCCGCCGCCATATCGGTAGTAGTCGCCGATGCCAGTTGCACGATATCGTCCGTCCTTTACCGCAAGGTTGATGTCCTGAAGATCGGTTGAGTCAGGTGTGATCGTCTTATCGAACTGGGCCAAGTTTATGGTAAGGCGGTCGACGTCAGTAGAGGTAATCTGCCAACCTTGAAACGTCTGGGGGAGCAGCCGGCTATTGTTGTATTGCAGCACCGGTACCTTTGGCAATGACATCCCGTAGCGCAACGAAGTCTCGGATATCTTGAGTTTTGCGCCATAACCTGCTTTTGAGTATTCGTCAGCGGCCTCACCGGAAGCTCGTTTGGGGAGGAGGCCGCTACCAGAGCGATCTGGACTCGAATCCAGCTTGTAGCCTGCAAAGATCAACGCGTCAGCGCCGAAGCCAATGATTCCTGGTGTGTATCCTGATTCATAGTTGAGCAAAAATCCCTGAGCCCATTCTTCTTTTTTCGATACGCCAGCTCCCTGGCGATAATCACCGTTGTAATAGAAGTTTCGGGCTTCTAAACGAATTTTACTATCAGCGATGAAGCTGTCGGCCATAGAGGTGTCGATGTAGAACGATACGGATGCAAGCACAGCTACATATAAGGCGCGGTTCATTTTTATTATTTTCCTGACGCAGGGAGTCGCTGCTCGGTAGTAGACCGAACAGAGACTTTCTAGGGATGTTGTGATCGATAAGGCAGAAGGGTTACTGCTTAGTACCAAGTTCCTTGGCGAGTTTGTCGCGATCTAGCTCCTTCTCCCAAGCTGATACAACCAGTGCCGCGACACCGTTGCCAACCAGGTTAGTCATGGCAAGGCCGGTACCCATGAAACGGTGGATTCCCAGAATCAGCACCATGCCTGCTACAGGGACAAGTGGGACCACCATCAAGGTGCTGGTTAACATGACAAAGGCAGCACCTGAGACACCGCTGGCACCCTTGGAGGTGAGCATGGCCACGATAACCAATGTCAGTTGCTGCGAAAGTGACAGGTCGATGTTCAGCGCTTGTGCGATAAAAAGAACCGCCATCGTCAGGTAGATGTTAGTGCCGTCGAGGTTGAATGAGTAACCCGTAGGAATGACCAGGCCAACAACGGGTTTTGAGCAGCCCAGACGCTCCATCTTTTCCATAATTTGTGGCAGTACCACTTCAGAGGAGCTGGTTCCGAGAACGACCAACAGTTCCTCTTTGATGTAGGAGATGAAGCGAAGAATACTAAACCCACAGACTCTCGCCACACCGCCCAAAACGACGATCACAAACAATGCGCAAAGCACGTAGAAGCTGCCTACCAGTTTCATCAGTGGCAGCAGTGAGCCAACTCCGTAAGTACCTACGGTGAAAGCGATGGCGCCGAATGCGCCGACAGCGGAGAGCTTGGCAATGATGTGTACGATGCGAAAGAACACGCCGGAGAGACCTTCGATCATGTCGTAGACCGGCCGGCCCTTTTCACCCATAGCTGACAACGAGCATCCGAAAAGCACTGAGACCAGCAATATGCAAAGGACGTTGCCCTCGGCAAATGCCTGCACAAATGTCGAGGGGATGATTCCCATCAGGAATTCGACCATATGCATGTGTTGTGCTTTTTCAGCGAATCCGGTGACCGCCGATGCATCCAGGGTATTGACGTCCACATTGAAGCCACCACCTGGATTGAAAAGGTGACCACCGATAAGGCCAATCAGCAGCGAAACGGTCGAAATCACTTCGAAGTAGAGCAGTGCTTTGCCACCTACTCGACCAACCTTTTTCAAATCGCGCATTCCTGCGATGCCAGTGACGACTGTGCAGAAAACTACTGGGCCGATGATCATCTTGATTAGCTTGATGAAAGCATCACCCAGCGGCTTAAGGTCAGCGGCAAAGGTGGGCCAAAAGTGGCCGACGGCGACGCCTGCGATAATCCCTAGAAGTACTTGAAAGTACATTGCGCGATAGAAGGGCGGCTTGGTCTTCACCTTGATCGGAACGGTTACTTCGACCTGAGCGGTTGCTGGGCTAGGATTCATGGCGGTCACTCACTGAAAGTCTTATTTTTGGAGGTGCAGCGAAGGCTGTTGCGGTTATCGTCCGTAAAGCTTCATGGGGTTCTCGACCAATAGCTTTTGACGCAACTGAGGGTCGGTACAGAACTTGAACATCAGATCTACTAACTCCCCGTCGTTGGGCATATCTTTGCTAATGTTCGGATGCGGCCAGTCAGTGCCCCACAGCACGCGGTCTGGAGCGATTTCAATCAGTCTCTCTGCAAAGGGAACCGCGTCTTCGAATGGGCGACGGCCCACTGATACCCTTTCCGCGCCACATACCTTCACCCACGCCAATGGATTCTCCATCAGTTGCTGCAAGGCAATGAAGGACTGCTGCTCAATGCCATCCTGAGCTTTGACCCGCCCCATGTGATCGATGATGAAAGGTACGGGGATACGCGCGAGTCTTTCCGAGTAGGTCAGGATGTCTTGCGCATCAAGGTGTAGGACTACATGCCATCCCAGATCAGCCAGGCGATCAACAGTGCTGTCAAAGACATCCAGGTCTGGCGCGCCACCCAGATGTGCAACGAAGTTGAATCGCACCCCACGAACACCTCCAGCGTCCATCTCGGCAAGCTGCTCATCGGTTTCACTGCCGTCCACGATGGCTATCCCTCGATACCGCCCTTCGCTACGAGCGATAGCGTCCAACATCGCGCGATTGTCGCTGCCATGACAGCTGGCTTGGACAATCACACCACGAGTGAACCCCAGGTGGTCGTGCAACGCCCGCAAAGTTTCAAAAGGTGCGTCGGGCGGTGTATAGCTGCGATCTTCGGCATAGGGAAATTCAGCCCCGGGGCCAAATACATGGCAGTGGGCATCCCAAGCACCCACAGGAAGTGACTGCATAGGTTTTGTAGGATGGGAATCAGGTGCGAGGCAGGTTTTCATCTCGTGTCCTTTGGTCATTGTTAGCGGAAGCGATAGCCCCGATGGTGGCGGTCTCTACGCTCGACAACAACCAGATGCGGGCTCTAGCAGTTATGCTGATTTAGCATGCGCTTGCTTAGGCTATGCAGATTTCACGAACCAGAGCCATTGTCTCTACTGCCAAGCGAGACAAGGGGCGTTGCTCAAACGTGCCGATGAATAGATGTGTCTGGATAGATGGATCAACGATCTGCGCAGCTTTGAGCCCCTCCAGTTTCCCGTCGCTATTAGCGAGAGCCGAGCGAAAAAGCACACCGTAGCCCATGTTGAGGTTGATGAGTTCCAGCAGTGACGGAATGCTATCGATTTCCAGACATACGTTGAGGTGCACTTCGTGACGTGAGGCTTCACTTTCGATGAGACGACGTATGGAGTGAGGTTCGCTGGGAGTGATCAAAGGGTATTGACCCAAGTCTTTCATCGCTACCTGGGCGGGAAGGTTCGAGTGCTGGCCACCGATGAGCATCAGTGGCTCTGAATGGATGTGCTCATACTGCAATTGAGCGCTGTGGCCAGGATTGAAGAGTAGGGCGAAATCCAGGCGACCGAGTAGCAGCCACTCGCGCATCGAGTGAGTCAGACCCTCTTTGATCCCTAATATGCAGTCGGGAAAGCGTTCGCGAAAGGCCGATACCAGTGCCACGGTGTGTCGTCGGGAAATGCTGGGAGGAAGCCCGACGACCACTTTGCCCGACAAGGTATCGCGTTGTTCGCGGAGATCCTCACGAGCCACTTGCACTTGACGCAAGATTCCTTTGCCATGATCGAACAAGCGTTGTCCGGAAGCGGTAAGCAATACCCCTCGACCATTTCGCAGCAGTAGATGCTCCTGCAGTTCGACCTCAAGTTGCCTAACTTGACGGCTGACAACCGACTGGGAAATGTTCAGTACAGCCGCCGCCTTGGTGAAACTTCCGAACTCGGCCACCCTTACGAAACATTCGAGCTGTTTTAGATCCATGAGCGCGACTCTGGTAAAAGGCTATGTTACCGCTTTTCCTATATAGCGCTTTCACGGGCTACTGGACTGCCATACAACGTGTCGATTAGGTTTGGCCAGTCGAATGGCTCAAGACTTGGGTAACCGATATCAGCGTCACGCATGGCGTCGACGAGCCCTTTTTGAGCATCGACGATGGCAAGACTCATGTTCGGAACAACGTCTACGTCGCGAGAAGTTTTCGCCACCTCCTTCATTTCCTCAGATCGACGCCGACCATGTTCGGCCACACGACTTATCAAGTAGTGAGGCAGAGTGTCGTCCCAACCCATTTGCGGGAAACTTTCGTGCAACGACGCCAGCACCTCATCCTCGGCATGGTACTGGCGAGCAGTACTCAGGCATTCGGTTGTGAGCGCTTCCAGGCCTTTAATCATGATGCTTCGACACATCTTGATTGCTGATGCTACGCCGATCACGTTGGCCACTACCCGCACGTTCATTCCTAGCTCGCCCAATCGTTCGGCAACCTGGTCAGCACGTTCGCCGCCCAAAAGAATGGGGGTTTTCAAGCGCTGGGGGGGGACTGGTGCCATGACAGCCGCATCGATGTAATCGATGCCGTATTGCTGCATGGCCGTAGCCGCTGCACGCTTCGTAGAGGGGGCGACCGAGTTGATGTCGATGAACAGTTGTCCACGCCTCATCAGTGGCGCCGCGTTCAGTGCGACTTCGAGTGCGTTATCCGCCGTGACTGCTGATATTACCCACTCGCCAAGCGCTATCGCCTGAGCCGCACTTTCACATAGTTGAACGCCACACCGTTGAGAGCGAACACGCAGTGCAGTTCGTTGAGCAGGATCTTCAAGGAGTCGATCATAGGCGTAGATTTTTACATCCAGCGCGGCGAGGTCTTGGCCGAAAATAGCGCCTGCTTCGCCGAAACCGATTAGAGACAAGGTTGTGGTCATTATGATTTCACCGAGTTTTGCCAGATATCGCCAGGGATGAGAACGTTACCGTCGAACAGAAGTCGGGCCGTGCGCACCAATCCGCACCCGGCTACCTGACCGGCAATCAAACGAAGCTCGACCGTAAACTCTCCCGTTGGATGCTCAACAGACAATTGCACTCGATCAGCTGTTTCCACTTGGGCTAGGTTGCTTGCAACTGTCCCCCCAACCTGGCAAGCAGAGGCGACACTGACAGCGCCGAACACCCCGATCGATGTGTGACAGCGATGAGGAATGAAGGTACGGCTGCAAATTGCGCCACCATTGCGAGGGGCAGCTATCAATGACATTTTCGGTACTGTGCGCTCGCGGACATCCCCCAGATTCATCAAAGGGCCCGCTTGCAGTCGGATTGATTCCAATAACGCTTTGAGCTCGATGTTGGCGTCCAATTGCTCGGGGAGCTCGTAACCCGTGCAACCCACATCAGCGGCCCTGATCAGTACAACAGGCATCCCGTTGTCGATACACGTGACTTCGATACCGTCGATGCGATCAATGGCGTGACCAGTCGGTAGCAGTGTTCCGCAACTGGAGCCGGCAATGTTTTCAAACTCGACAATCAGTGGGGCACTGGTGCCTGGAACACCGTCGATTCGAGTCTCACCAGCGTACTCAATGATGCCGCCTGGCGTGGGTACATTAGCTACAGCGATCTGGCCGGTATTGACCATGAAAATCCGCACGCTTGTCTGCGATTTGTCGGTGTTTATCAGCCCACGCTCAATCGAAAATGGGCCGACGCCAGCGAGGATGTTTCCACAGTTCTGGCCGTAATCAACTTGAGCTTGATCGACTGAGACCTGGGCAAACAGGTAATCGACATCCGCATCCGGACGATCTGAGCGACTGATGATTGCGACTTTGCTGGTCAGAGAGTTTGCCCCACCGATGCCGTCGATCTGGCGTGCATCGGGAGATCCCATGACGGCCAAAAGTACTCGGTCACGCAGCTTGCCTTCGGGCGGCAGGTCGTCGGCCATGAAGTAAGCACCCTTGGAGGTACCTCCACGCATCAAGAGACACGGAATACGAGTCTGGTGCATGAAGGTTATCCTTGCAGGTCAGTGAGACTGTCGTGGTATCTCAGGCCTCGGTCAGCGAGCTTCTGACGCATCTCGTAGATATCCAGCCCCAATTCACCCGCTGCCAGGCGTACGCGTTTCTCTTCTTCGAGCCGAGCGCGTTTTCGGCTGGTTTCAAACACTTCGGGTAACTCGTCTCGGCGGACAACGACTACGCCATCATCGTCTGCCACGATAACGTCTCCGGGCTCGACCAATTGGCCAGCGCAGATGATTGGCACATTGACTGAGCCCAGGGTTTCCTTGACGGTACCCTGGGCATGAACTGCCCGCGACCATACCTTGAAGCCCATGTCGCGTAGTGTTCGGGTATCGCGTACACCGGCGTCAATGATCAGGGCGCGTACTCCCCTGGCCATTAACGAGGTGGCGAGCAAGTCGCCGAAGTAGCCATCGGAGCAGGGCGACGATGTCGCGACCACAAGAATATCGTCGGGTTGGCATTGTTCGACTGCTACGTGAAACATCCAGTTGTCACCAGGCGCGACCAACACGGTTACCGCTGTTCCGCTAATGCTCTGGTTTTGCTGGATCGGGCGAATGGCGCAATCTAGCAGGCCTTTACGCCCCTGGGCTTCATGCACGGTGGCAACCCCAAAGCGATCCAGTTCGTCGATCAACGCCGAGTCAGCACGGGGAATATTGCGTACGACAATGCCGGTTTTTCCGATCAATGTGCTCATGCCAAGTTCTCCGTTACCCGTGGGAAGATGCTTTGGTAGCCCTCTGCGTAAACGATGTTGCGGGTGGAGGCGATGCCCACGTTGCGTTTGGCCTGCACTCCACGTTGCAGCGCAACACGGGTGTAGTACTCCCAGAGATGTTCCTGGCCTGCCATGCACTGGATGGCGGCATATTTTTTGTCCCAGACCTCAGTGATATCCAGCAGTACATCCGGGCGCCATTCACATTGCTCAGGCTGATGGGGTTCGAAACTGTAGACAGGCGGGGCCCCCACAATTTTCTCGCCAGGTTTGTAGCCTTCAGCCTGGGCGATGATGCGGGCTTCCTGCGTCAGGTTCATCGCTAGCGGGTGATCATAGTTGTAGGGGTCTTTGATCGAGTGACTGAGGACAAACTCCGGTTGAACGCGACGAAATACATCGGCTAAGCGAAACAGCGTTTCTTTGTCGGCCCGCATCGGGTAGTCGCCGATATCGAAAAACTCCACGCTCGCGCCAAGGATCTCCGCTGCGGCTTCAGCCTCGCTGCGACGCGCTGTTTTGACCTTGTCTTCAGACATATCGCCTTTGCGCCAGAGCTTGGCCGACTCACCTCTCTCTCCATAGGAAAGGCACACGATGTGAACAGCGTGACCTTGTTGAGCATGCAGGGCTATGGCGCCACCAGCGCGCCAAACGAAGTCGGCAGAGTGGGCGCTGACAACCAGTGCGGTTTTTGTTTTTTCGATCATTGGAGGGCTCCTTTTGCGGTTGTTTGATAGAGCCCACGTTCGCATTTGAGGAGGGAGTTGAATAATGCGTTCGGCGGTAGTGGGTATACGTTTTACTTATCGCGATGGGTTCTGCATGTTGTGCATCTGCTTCCTCGAAAATTCGGTAGATGCACATGCACAGTCTTGAACTACCGAATCTCATGCAGATTCGGGCGTTCCTTCGTGTCGTCGAATACACAGTGTTTCCAAGGCATCCGCTGTCCTTTTTCGTGGTCAGCCTGTTGTGACGCAATCCATCCATTCTTTAGAGAAACGGCTCGGTATTTCGCTGTTTGAGCGACACGTCGATGGTATGCGTCTGACTGAGTATGGTGAGTGCATCGTGCCTCGGACTAGCAGGGCAATGGATGCGTTTTTCGCCCACATCGGCATCACTGTACCTAGCCCAGTGATTGAAACGGGCGATTTGGCGATTTTGCGCGGCGTGTTGTTACGTTCAGACATGCTCGCCGCCAAACAGCTTGAGAGGTTCATAGCTTGCATGGCTTTGACTAGCCTTCAGACATGGCAGCCATTCGTCTGCAAGACGACTCGACCCTTCTTGACAGCCGAGTCGTCTGGGGAAATACTCGACGCAAAATTCATATAGATGACTATATAACAAGGTGAATAAAGTCCATGAGTTCTCTCCCCAGTGATACTCGCCTGCCGCTCTACCAACGCCTGCGTGACCAATTGGCTGAGCAGATCGCCAACAATCGCTGGCGTCCTGGTGAGGCGATTCCTACCGAGGCTGTGCTTTCAGCGGAGTACCAGCTGTCTACCGGCACGGTGCGAAAAGCAATTGATGCGTTGGTCAGTGAGGGCATTCTGGAGCGTCAGCAGGGGCGAGGGACTTTCATTCGCCGACCGCAGTTTCAATCCTCTTTGTTCCGCTTCTTTCGTTTCCAAACTGCTTCCGGTGAGCGCCAGGTACCGGAGAGCCGCATCCTCTCGATCGAGCCAGTTGCCGCACCCTCGGCCGTAGCGCAAGCGCTAGGATTGCAGGTCGATGCGCCGGTAATTCGTATTGTCCGTGTGCGTCTGCTCGATGTTAAGCCAGTGCTCGCTGAAGAAATCTGGTTGCCCCGCAACCGCTTTCAGCCGCTTCTGGAGATCGACCTGAGTCGCAAAGGGCCGCTGCTTTATCCGATTTACGAAGAGGTGTGCGGACAGGTTGTCGCATCGGCCGAAGAAACGCTGACCGCTGAATCAGTGAATGACCTGCATGCTCGATTGCTGCAAGTACCCGTAAACAGTCCGGTGGTGGTGATTGAGCGTCTGGCCCGGGATTACGCCGGTACGCCACTGGAGTGGCGCCGTTCTCGCGGGCACGCAGAGCACTTCCGCTACAGCGTGGATATTCGCTAGCGCCTGCCCGTGTAGCGAATTGTTCAGCGACGCCCAGGTCGTCGCTGGTTTCCTGATTGTTTGCCAAAACTGGCCCTGTAGCGGTGCGGTTCGCTCTCGGCTGCCTTACGTTCTACTTATAAGGATAAGAATCATGTTTAGCTGGTATCGCCAAGTCACTCCTCGGGAGCGCAAAACGTTTTGGGCCTGCTTCGGCGGATGGTCGCTCGACGCATTGGAAGTACAAATGTTCGGCCTGGCGATTCCAGCGCTGATCGCCGCTTTCGCACTGACCAAGGGCGATGCGGGGCTGATCAGCGGAGTTACGCTGGTGACATCAGCCATCGGCGGTTGGGTAGGGGGGACATTGTCCGACCGTTACGGCCGTGTGCGCACGCTGCAGTGGATGATTTTGTGGTTCTCTTTCTTCACTTTTCTTTCCGCGTTCGTCACCGGATTCCATCAGTTGCTGGTCGTCAAGGCACTGCAAGGCTTCGGTATTGGTGGAGAATGGGCCGCCGGCGCAGTACTGATGGCCGAGACCATCAACCCTAAATTTCGTGGCAAGGTGATGGGCACAGTGCAGAGCGCCTGGGCTGTGGGTTGGGGGCTGGCGGTCGGTGTATTTGCGTTGATTTACTCGTTCGTGCCGCAGGATATGGCCTGGCGTGTGATGTTTATCGTTGGCTTGCTGCCGTCGTTCCTGATTATCTGGGTACGGCGCAATGTTGAGGAGCCTGACAGTTTCCAACGTCTGCAAAAAGAAAAAGCCATCCCGCAAAGTTTCTTCAAATCCCTGGCAGGTATTTTCCGTCCCGAACTGATCCGCGTGACACTATTCGGTGGCCTGTTGGGCTTGGGCGCGCACGGTGGTTACCACGCGGTGATGACCTGGCTGCCGACGTTCCTCAAGACTGAACGTAACCTTTCGGTGTTGAACTCTGGTGGTTACCTGGCGGTGATCATCTTCGCCTTCTGGTGCGGGTGTGTGGTCAGTGGATTTTTGATCGACCGCATTGGCCGTCGTAAAAACATCGTGCTGTTTGCGTTGTGCTGTGTCGTCACTGTGCAGTGCTATGTGTTCCTGCCACTGACCAATACCCAGATGCTGTTCCTGGGATTCCCGCTCGGATTCTTCGCGGCAGGCATTCCAGCCAGCCTCGGGGCATTGTTCAACGAACTGTACCCCGCTGACGTGCGCGGCGCCGGTGTGGGTTTCTGCTACAACTTTGGCCGGGTGCTCTCCGCGGTCTTCCCATTCCTGGTCGGTCACATGAGCGACTCCATGTCCTTGGGGTCTGCGATCGGTATCGACGCAGGAATTGCCTATGGTGTAGCGGTGATCGCGGCGCTTTGTCTACCGGAAACCCGTGGTCGTGCCCTCGAAGCCTCGAATACTTTGGTGCAATCCACGGTCAACGGTAACGAGAGTGCGCGGGCCTGATGACCCTTACCTTCGAATGATGAAAGCCATGCCTGATACCTGTAATACGCCGATCACCGGCATCGATTCCCATGCTCACGTGTTCAATCGTGAGCTGAACCTGGCCGCCGTGCGGCGTTATACCCCTGGCTACGACGCCACGCTCAAGAACTACCTGGCGCATTTGCGAGCCCATGGTCTGAGTCATGGTGTGTTGGTGCAGCCAAGTTTTCTGGGTACCGACAACAGCTACCTGCTAGACGCGTTGCGCCAGGCGCCGGAGGCGTTAAGAGGGGTCGTGGTGCTGGATCGTGACATCAGTCGCGATGCATTGAACGACATGGCTCGGATTGGTGTGGTGGGCGTTCGCTTGAACCTTATGGGGAAAGTCTTGCCTGACTTTCGCGACGCTGCTTGGAAGGACTTCTTTGGCCACATCGCTGAACTGGATTGGCATGTGGAGTTACACCGCCACGTGGAGGATTTACCGAAATTGATCCGTCAGCTGATGCCATTTGGCATCAAACTCGTGATCGATCACTTCGGTCGTCCGGATGCCCGTTTGAGTGTTGATCAACCAGGCTTTCGCGAGATGCTAGAACTGGGGGTAAGCGGGCAGGTATGGATGAAAGTTTCCGGCATCTATCGATTGGAAGGAACGGATCAACAGAACCTGAAATTTGCTCGGATTGCCTTACCACTACTGTTGCAGGGTTTCGGTGTGCGCCGTTTGGTTTGGGGCAGCGATTGGCCACACACCCAGCATGAAGACAGCATTGGTTTCGGTACGGTGGTGGAGCAGTTTCAAGCGCTGGAGTGTTCGACTCAGATTATGCGGTCGTTGCTAGTGGAAGCTCCCGGAGAGTTATTCGGTTTTCATTCCGGCTGTGAACTGTTGACTCCCGGCGGTTAAGGAGAGGGCTATTAAAGCCCGAACACCGGCGAATTCGTCGAAAGGGCCCTTTGAGGGGCCCATTTCATTAAGCGAAATGAAGCGAGTCCACATGAAACCATGCCTAAAGCCCGCAAAAGCGGGCCTTGGGTTGCAAACCGGAATTACGATTAGCGTGCAGTCAACGCCGAGTAGCTGTTCATCAAGTTGCGATAGTTTGGAATGCGCTGGGACAAGAGATTACCCAGGCCTTCGATGTCGTTGCGCCAGTCGCGCTGTAGCTCACAGGCCACCGAGAACCAGTTCATCATTTGCGCACCCGCCTGTGTCATACGGTTCCAGGCTGCCTGTTGCACAGTAGTGTTGAACGTACCGGAAGAGTCGGTTACTACGAACACGTCAAAACCCTCTGCCAGTGCCGACAAGGTCGGAAAGGCTACACAGACGTCAGTGACCACACCGGCAATGATCAACTGCTTGCGACCGGTGGCCTTGATTGCCTTGACGAAATCTTCGTTATCCCACGCGTTGATTTGGCCTGGGCGGGCGATATAAGGCGCGTCAGGAAACATCTCTTTCAGCTCCGGCACCAATGGACCATTTGGGCCTTGCTCGAAGCTGGTGGTGAGAATGGTCGGCAGCTCGAAAAACCTGGCTACGTCTGCCAGGGCCAGCACGTTGTTCTTGAACTCGTTGGGTGAAAAGTCCTGAACCAGAGAAATCAGGCCGGTCTGGTGATCGACCAACAGCACTACTGCGTCGTCTTTGTTCAAGCGGTTGTAGGTAGCGTTGCTCATGATGAAGTCCTTTTGAAGTGAGTGAATGTTGTCGTTCAACATGGGCTCAGATTAAGGA
>Ga0247818_10000508_pt1 | contig 24246 bp, 25 predicted proteins | sample 13C_Glucose_Day1_FD_192424 | JGI IMG/M metagenome (GOLD analysis project Ga0247818, IMG submission 192424) | Soil microbial communities from agricultural site in Penn Yan, New York, United States - 13C_Glucose_Day1 | ecosystem: Environmental > Terrestrial > Soil > Agricultural land | place... | reverse complement strand
ATGTCGAAACACTCATGCAATGCTTGTTGTCCGACCCGGATCTTGATGCGGCGTATACCTTGGCATTTGAAGTTCCTACGCATGTTAGCGATGACAAAAGTCATTATGTTGAAGAGCTTTTTTATACGCCTCCTGTGTTTCGCCAAATATGGGATTATGAAGTCATGCAGCGCCATAACTTTATTCCTATTCAATCAATCATGTTTAAAAAGGAACTGTATCAGCGTTGGGGAGGGTTTGATCTCGACTTGGATCAGCTTGAAGACTGGAACTTGTGGCTCTGTTATGGGTATGAATCCAAGTTTCGTTATATTGAAAAGACTACATCGCTTTTTCGAACACCAGCTGAGTCCAGTATCCGTGCCGATCGTCATGCGCTTTTACATGATGCATACGATAAGGCCGTTAGAAGTGCTCAAGAGCGTATTGCGGCAGATATGAGGGGGGCGGATCAATTTTCTGGAAACTAGCGCCCTGTTTTGAAAATAATATACCCGTCCGCCTGTGAGGTCATCGCTTCACAGGCTCGCTGTATTGTAAGCGCTCCATGAGCCTCACATTAAAAGTCACCACTTGGGCTAATGCCGATCAGTTAAGCCTCGTCGCTTGACCTTTGGCCGTAAGAAATCAAAATCCGATGCCTGAATAGGCACCGGATTTTTTTATGCGTCTGGCTCGGGCACTGGAACTGACCCACAACTTCGTCTCGACTCCCAATTCCATTGAAGGATTGGACTCGTTGCTTGATCCTTCTCTGGTCGAGCAAGCCTTGGAGCAGGCCGGCGTAGCCACCCTTCGCAAGCGGCGTCTGCCCTTGGAAATGATGCTCTGGTGCGTCATCTCCATGGCGTTTTTCCGGCGCATGTCGGCGTGGGATGTGGTCAGTCGCATGATCATCATGCTGCCCGGGCAACGCCCACTGGTCGCACCCAGCGCCGTAGTCCAGGCCCGTCAGCGATTGGGTAGCGAGGCCTTACGACAAGTCTTCGATCTGACGCAGAAAAGCTGGCATGAAGCGGCCAGCCATCCGACCTGGGCCGGATTGCGTTTATTGGGGGGGGCGACGGTGTCGTCTGGCGAACGCCCGATACACCTGAAAACCGTGCGCGTTACGGCTCCGCCAGCAACCAGAATGGCGATACCGGTTTTCCTCAGGTGCGCATGGTTTGCCAAATGGAGTTGACTAGCCATTTGCTGATCGGCAGTGCTTTTGATGGCTATCGCAATAACGAAATGATACTGGCAGAGCAACTGATCGACACCACGCCAGATCACTCACTGACGTTGTTTGATCGCGGTTTCTACTCTTTGGGGCTGCTGCACCAATGGCAGCGGGCCGGCAACGAGCGGCATTGGCTGATGCCGCTGCGCAAAGGTGCGCAGTAGGAAATGATTCAGCGCCTGGGGCGTCAGGATGCCGTGGTCTCGCTCAGCACTTCGCCGCAGACCCGAAAGCAGTGACCAGGCTTGCCTGAGCGTCTGACCGCAAGGCTCCTAAGCAAAACCGTAAAGGGCAAGGTCTGTCAGATTTTGACGTCGATGGTCGATCCGCTGCGTTTCCCATCCGATGAAATCGTCGACTTGTACAGCCATCGCTGGGAGATCGAATTAGGATTCAGAGAGATGAAACAGACACTGCTCAACAGCAGCTACACGTTGCGTAGCAAGACGCCCAAGATGATCGAGCAAGAGTTGTGGGGCGTGTTGCTGGCTACAACGCTGTTGCGTTATCAGAGGGTGGAAATGATCCGCCACTGTCCGGGCATCCATCCGTACGAGCTGAGTTTCACTGCGTGTACTTGGGCGATCCTGGGGTTTATCAATGGCGTTTCTGCGGATCGCTCAGGGAACATCCCCAAATACCTCACCGAATTGCATGCCTCAGCCTCGCACTATGTGCTGCCACACCGCCGGGAAGAGCGGGTTTATCCGCGAGCTATCAGGCTGAAATCCCCGAAGTATCCAATCAAAAATAAAAATGCCAGTCAGCTTAACTGACTGGCATTAACCACTTGGGCCTCCCATGCTGAGGTCCTAATTCCTTTGCGGAGCAAGAACCTCATAATGCGTACCGACGAAAAAGTCGAAAAAATATATATCTAACCCAAGCACGTCGACTTCCCCAAACCCATCGATGGCCTGCCAGCTCCGGTCGAGCTGGACATACAGCGTGGCCGAGCCTGTAGACGAAACGGTGGAAGAAGAGGTCGTCGCTCCGATCAAGCGACAGGGTTAACGCAAACCTATGCCCGCATCTAATTTATCCACGAACTGCTCAAGCATGAACTGAGCCCCAGTGTCCTAGCGATGCTGCTGCCCACCAAGTACGTTGACGGTTTACCTCTTCATCGCTTCGAGAAAGTGCTGGGCCGTCACGGCATCGATATCCCGCGTCAAACGCTGGCGCGCTAAGTCATCCAGTGCGGTGAGAACCTCCAGCCGTTGCTTAATTTGATGCGTGACCGGCTTTTGGAAAGTTCCGTGATCCACTGCGACGAAACCCGTGTGCAAGTGTTGAAAGAACCCGATCGAGAGGCTAGCAGCCAGTCTTGGATGTGGGTGAAAATGGACGGGCCGCCCGATAAACGTAACCGTCCGGTCAAGTCACCTACCCAGACCCGCAAAGGCAAGACATGGTGTGCACTAAAATTTAAGTGGGCACCAGTTCTAGCCTTTTAAGCGGGTATTTCATGCAGCCAACACGCCGTTCCTATTCCAAGTCATTCAAGGCCCAGGTCATTCAAGAGTGCGCCCAGCCCGGCGCTTCGATTGCCAGCATTGCGCTCAGCCATAGCCTGAACGCAAACCTCGTCCACAAATGGATTCGGGTGCAGGCGCAGAGAAGTACCTTGCTGCAACCTGCATTTATTCCATTACCCATTCCGTTGGCTGGAGCAAGTTCGCTCGCAACGTCATCGAATATCTGCGTTGAGATCCAGCACCCACGCGACACCGTTAAATTAAACTGGCAACTGAAAGTGCTGCTGTCTGCGCGGCCTTTCTTCGAGACCTGTTGCGATGATCCGCATCGACTCCATTTGGCTCGCCACCGAGCCCATGGATATGCGTGCTGGTACCGAGACCGCGCTGGCCAGAGTCATTACGGTATTCGGTGCGGCGAAGCCGCACTGCGCTTATCTGTTTGCCAATCGACGGGCCAACCGGATGAAAGTGCTGGTGCATGATGGGATCGGCGTGTGGCTGGTGGCACGCCGGTTGAATCAGGGCAAGTTTCAATGGCCAGGCATTCGACAAGGTAGCGAGCTGGAACTGGATACCGAGCAACTTCAGGCCTTGGAACTTGGTCTGCCGTGGCAGCGCGTTGGCGCTGGCGGTGCAATCACAATCCTTTAAAAACGCTGTAACTAACGCTTGGGCCTGCTGCCGTAGGCGGTCTGCTTTGGTAAAATCCACGGCATGACTTCCTTGCCCAACTTCGACCAAATGGCCCCCGACCAGCTGCGCGCTCTCGCTACGAAGTTGATGTCGAAGGTCGATACCATGTGCAGAAAGATCTACCGCGATCAAACCATCATCGAACAGCTGACTCACGAGATCGCGATTCTCAAGCAGCACAGGTTTGCGAAGCGCAGCGAGCAGATCAGCCTTGTACAGATGTCGATCAAGGCGGCGAGGGTTCAGGCGATTCTTTTTCGAGGGGATGATCGCTTGACGTAACCGAAGATCAGTTTGCCTCACTGGTCGCCACGCACCTTCGCGGCCCGATTTTCCTGACTCAGAAGCTATTACCGCTCGTGGAAGATGGCGGTCGTATCCTGAACGTATCCTCCGGCTTCGTGCGGTTTACTTTGCCAGGGTACAGCGTTTATGCGGCGGTAAAGGCGGCAGTAGAAGTGCTGACCCGATACATGGCTGTAGAACTGGGCTCGCGCCAGATTCGAGTGAATGCGATTGCCCCAGGTGCCATCGCAACCGATTTTGGCGGTGGTGCAGTGCGTGACAACAAGGATGTGAACGTCTACGTGGCGCAGGGCATCGCACTGGGGCGTGTGGGCCTACCGGACGACATCGGCGGTGCGGTAGCTGCCATCCTGTCAGATGACATGGCCTGGGCTAATGGGACGACTTTTGACATCTCGGGCGGGCAGTTGCTGTAGCCACGGCCGGATTAACTCCACCCCGTCACTGGCTTTTTTGAGTGGCCACCATGCCGCACGCTCAACTAACGCTCATCAGCCATCCTCTGTGCCCGTTCGTTCAACGAGCGGCCATTGTGCTACTGGAAAAAAATGTGCCCTTTGAGAGGATCAACATTGATTTCTCAGCGAAGCTAGGCTGGTTCCTGGCGCTTTCGCCGTCGGGAAAAGTGCCATTACTTGGGGTGGCGCCAGCGGACAGTACGCACGCAACGTTGTTTGAAAGCACGGCCATCTGCGAATACCTAAACGAAACGCAGGATGGCGCCAGTCTTTATTCCGATGATGCGCTGTCTCGTGCCCAACAACGCGCCTGGGCAGAGTTTGGCGTGGCGGCGCTCTCCGATGCCTGGCAATTCCTAAACGCCAAAGATCTGGAAATGGCCGACAGCAAGAAAACTGCGTTTAGAGATAAATTGCATCGGCTTGAATCCATGTTGCGCTGCCATACCCGGATACCTACCTCACATGGCTTCCTCTGCCGAGCCAACCAAAAAATTTACAGCGCGTATGGCATAAGCTCTTCGTTTGCGGCAAACTCAGTCACGCAACGCGGTGGAGGGTGCTTAACACGCCCCATTAGGAGTGTCAATAAATACGCGCTTGGCCGGTATTTTTGACTGCCACCTCGCAGCAGATGGCTGGCGAGCGAGTAACGATAGAGGATTGTCACGCAGCCCTTTATGGGCCGCTAGCAAGAGGTCCGCGCATCGAATGCTTGATCGCTTAAATAAAAGCCTCAATGAGGCAACAAGTTACTTGCGAAGAAATGACGACAGAAAATATCTATGTAACCAAGCCATTGCTGCCCAATATTGATGAGTTGATTGAAGGGATCAAGGAAATTTATGAAAGAGGCGTGGTAACAAATGCCGGGCCGGTGCATCAGCAGCTTGAGAGCGATCTGCATGCACGCCTAGGAGGTACCGAGTTTGTACTTTTCAATAACGGAACCTCAGCGTTACTAGCCGCGCTGGCAAGTCTGGACTTACCCAAGGGTTCTGAAGTCATTACTACGCCCTTCACGTTTGCGGCAACCAGCCACGTCATTTCGATACTTGGGCTCGTACCCGTGTTCGTTGATATCGATCCGAAATACATGACGATTGACGTCAATGCGATCGAGGCAAAACTGACGGAGAAAACACGGTGCGTGCTCGCAGTGCATGTTTATGGTTATCCTTGCGATGTCTATGCGCTCGACAATCTCGCTAAAAAACACGATTTGAAGCTGGTCTACGACGCAGCCCATGCTTTTGGCGTGCAAGTGGACGGCCGCCCTATTGGTAGTTTCGGCGACGCAACTGCCTACTCGTTTCACGCAACAAAGCTGTTCAATTCGGTCGAAGGCGGTGGATTGTCCCTCTCAAACTCAGTGCTTGCTCAGGCGGCCAAGGACTTTCGCAATTTCGGAATCAGAAGCGAAGACGTCGTTGCTGCGGTTGGAATAAATGGCAAGATGAGCGAACTCCACGCGCTCTTCGGTCACCTGAATCTTCGAATGGTCGACGAGCAGGTCGAAGCGCGAAAAAAAGTCGCTGCCATCTACAACGAGATCCTGAGCTGCCAGCCCGAAATAATAATCGAACAACTGCCCTCGAACGTCGTCGGTTCCTATCAGTATTTTCCTGTCAGAATTCGCGAGTTTAGAGACTTTGTCTACGAAGGCCTGAAACGCGAAAATATTTTTGCGCGCAAATACTTCTACCCGCTGGTGACCGATTTTGAGTGTTATCGGGACGCGCACAAGAGTAGCGATGTTCCACATGCGGTCGTTGCTGCCCAAGAGGTTTTATGCTTGCCGTTTTACGGTGAACTGTATGAGCATGACGTCGAGCGTATTGCTAAGCGCATCGTTCAGCTCCTAGAGGAAGCACGGGCATATCAATTATGAAAGTTGCTTTGATGCAACCGTATTTTTTTCCGTACCTTGGATATTTTGACCTTATCGCTTCCGCGGATCTCTTCGTATTTTATGATGATGCGGCGTTCTCGAAAAACTCCTGGTACAACCGGAACAGAATCCTGGCGTCAAATAAAGAGTTTGAATATATCAGGGTATCCGTAAAGAACGCATCCTTGGGAACGCCCGTAAGGGAGGTCTTCCTGAAAGACAAGCGGGCGGATCTTTCTAGGACGAACGGACTGCTTCAGGCATATCGGCGTGCACCCTACTATAAAGAGGTGACCGCTCTAGTGAACGAAACATTCGAGTTCAGCGACGACAATTTATCGAATATAGCCATGCACTCGATAAAACGTATTACTACCTACCTTGAGTTGGACAAGCAATTCCTCTGCTCAAGCGATGTAGCATACGAGCGTGATCAGGACGCGATTAGTAAAGTCATTTCCGTGTGTAAAGCGGTTGGTGCCGAGCAATACGTAAATCTGCCAGGTGGCCGCTCTCTTTATGATACGGATTTCTTCTCCCAGCAGGGGTTAGCGCTTAGTTTTACGCCAACGCTGGATTTTACGTATGCTGTGTCAGGGTTTGATTTTGTTCCCAGCCTCTCAATTATCGACGTTCTCATGTGGTGCTCCCCGCAGACCGTTCGGTCGTACCTCATTTCGCGCAGAGTCTAGACATGTCTAAGGCCTATAACGTTCTTGTCTTCCCCGCTGGTGAGATCAACTCCGCGGAAATGCATGCGGCTCTTTCGTCACAGGTGAATATCAAGTTGTTCGGTGCTTGTTCGGTCGAGCGCTTCGGTCACCACATTTTCGCTAACTACATCAACTCGCTGCCGAGTGTTGGCGATCCGGATTTCCTGCACGCGTTCAATGCGCTTCTCGACGAATGGGATATAGACCTAGTCATCCCAACGCACGATACCGTTGTTGAATATCTGGTGAAAGTGCAGGCGGACATCGCCCGAAAATGTCTGATTCCTAGTGTTGATACAGCGCTTGTCTGTCGAGATAAAAAAATAGCGTATTCGCGATTCGCCGATTGTACGTTCACGCCGCGCGTATTCGAAAACTTGAGCGAAATCGGAGACTCTCCGGTATTTGTGAAGCCTGCACGAGGCCAAGGATCAATTGGCGCGAGACTGATCAAGTCCGGCGAGGCGGCATCAGCGCCAATCGATTGGGAAAACGACGTCGTATGTGAATATCTCCCTGGAGCCGAACTAACGGTCGATTGCTTTACCGACCGGCACGGCGAGCTTCTTGGTGTCTATCCGCGAACGCGTGAACGTACCCTTGGAGGCATCTCGGTTGCAGGTCAAGCGATCGAGGCAGACGAAGAGATCATGAGCATCGCTGCGACTGTGAACAAACGCCTGAAGTTTCTCGGGATGTGGTATTTCCAGCTCAAACGCGGTTCGTTGAACGATTGGAAGCTTTTGGAAATTTCGGCTCGCTGTGCGGGTTCGCAGAATTTGACGCGAGCCCGAGGAGTGAATCTTCCGTTACTGAGTGTTTACGCCTCAATGGGGCGTGACGTGGCGGTTCAGGAGAATCCGTACCGGGTGCGCATGGATCGCACGTTGAGTAATCGGTATGACATCGACTATGAGTACGATACCGCCTATGTCGATTACGACGATACGGTCACGGCTCGCTGCGGAGTGAATGTAGACATTATCCGGCTGCTTTACCAGATGAAAAACGAAGGCAAGAAGATCGTCCTGATGACAAGGCATGCATACGACTTAAAGCTCTCTTTAAAACACAATGCCATTTCCGAGGATATTTTTACGGAGATCGTGCATCTGCGCAACGGCGAACCAAAGGCAGATTACATTAAGCCGGGAAGCGCAATCTTTATTGATAACTCATACGCGGAACGGTTCGCGGTCCAAACGGCGCGCGGTATCCCCGTATTCGACGTAGACACGACTGAGGTGCTTCAAAAATGGATCAGATGAGCGGCTCAGAGACCAAACAAACAAGGCGTTGCTTCTTGTTCGCGGCTTACTGCCAGAACAACAGGGTCGACGACTTTGATCTATATCATCTGAAAAAACTGGCAGCGTTGGGCGACGTATTCTTCTTTGTCGATGCGAGCGACTTTCCGGAGTCGGAACTTGCCCGCGTGCGCCCGTACGTGCAAATCGCTGCATTTGAAGCGCATAGGGAGTATGACTTCGGTTCTTGGAAGCGCCTTATCTCTATGATTGGTTTCGATAAACTATCGCAATATGACGAAATCGTCACTGTGAATAATTCGTTGATCCTAGTGGGCGACCTCGAGTCGTATCTTAAGGCGTTCGAACTATCGAGAGCAAGCTTTGGGGCAGCGATGCTTTTGGATGAGAATTACGATGGCCCGGTTGTTCATCTTTCGGATTATATTGAAAGCCACGATGTGCAGATCTCGTCTGCAATGTTTCCAAGCTGTTTCTGGATAATGAAACGCGAGCTTTTTTTCAAGCCGTTCGTTAAAAACTTTTTTAGCTCGGTAAAACCGGAAGCGGATCGGCTTGAAGTTTGCTACCGATACGAGCGCGGGTTCAGTCGTTCAATTCTCCGGCATGCGGTGAAATATCAGGTTTTTATAGACAGAGTATTTAAATTTTCCTCGGTCTATACATCGGATGCGTTCAAGCTGGTCGACTTGGGGTTGCCCTATATTAAGAAGAAGCTGTTTACCCAATATTATTATCCAATCGACCATCTGGACGCACGAATCACGCGCCTGACCAAGAATGTTTCGTCTGAGGTCGCGTCGGCGTTAAAGAAGCAATTCGCCAAAGTGCAGAGTGAGACAAAAGGCGTTCTATGAAGCAGATCCGCGTGCTTTCAAAAATAAAGGCTGTCCTCAACGCTCGACGCTACGAGGCGCTACGCTACGTATTCGACGAGAACTGGTATCTCGAGCAGAACGTTGACGTGCGAAAAGCGAAGGTCGAGCCATTTGCACATTTTATTCGGCATGGCTGGGCTGAAGGGCGGGCGCCCAGCAGGACATTCTCCTTCGATCGCCTTGCATCACAAGACACCGCACTGTTAAAAAATAGAACGCTGGAAGCGCTCGCCGATCACCTGTCTCGAAACGCGGAGGCTTTTCTGGAGTATGACCGCCGGCAGCGCCAATTGGCGTCGGCGACGGTACCTGCGGAAAGGTTGATAGTGTTTTTCAACGTTGCGCGCGACGTCATCGGCGGCGGTATGCTGTCTATCAATCGGTTCGTAGCAAACGCTCGCGCACTGTTCGCCGAGTCGGATACGGTTCAAGTGGTTGCGTCTGGCGTCCCACTAAATCTTAGTGCAGTGACGTACTCGCTCTTCGACGCAGCTGCGCCTCAGATCGCATTTCCATACATCACAGAGGCGTCAAACGCGGAGGACGTGTGGCTTTTTATTCCAGAAGTGTTCGCCGTCGAATTTGCGCTCATGTTGACGAGTTTCGAGCGTGAGTGGCTCCTGACCCGGCGCAAGCTGACAATCGTCATCATGAATCAGAACAACGATCTAATGCCGAGTCCGCAAGAGCTGCAAAAAGCCTTTTTCCCATTGTCAGCGAAAGTTATTGTTACCACGGCACATACCCGCTACTGCACGCAGCGATTGTCGTCGCGTTATGGCGTGCCGTTCAAGCAACTGACGCCGTTCTTGCCGCCGGTTGCCCACAAGGCCCTGCATGAGAAAGAACGTATCATCATGCTTTCTCCGGATCAGATAGAAGGTGATCCGCACGGGTTCACGCGCGAAGACGTGGTAAATAAGCTCGAGTCCGCCCTGCCAGAATTCAAGTTCGTGACAGTCCGCGATATGACGGTTAATGAGTATCTCGATCTGGCCTCGCGCGCAATGTTCTCCCTGACGTTTGGAGAGGGGCTGGATGGCTACTTTATCGAACCCGTTTTAGGTGGAGGCGTTTCGTTCGCCATCTATAACTCGACGTTCTTTCCCGAGCGCTTTCAGGAAGCGAAAACGCTTTACCTGGGTTGGGGTGAATTGATTTCGAATTTACCGGAGGTCGTCCGTAAGCTCGTAGCGTCACCCACTGCATACGCGGCGCAAGCAGAGGAACTCGGCTCGCTCGTCGCGAGTGAATATTCAAACGAAAGAAGCTTGAGCGAGCTTGCAGGTCTCTTCAGTGGGGAAACCGATTACCTGCCCGGCCCCGTGCTTGAAGTCGCTGAAAACGATGTCAACATTAAGCGAGAGCTGGAGCTTCGGCATGACTTCCGTTTTTTTGACCTCGAGGCCGAAGCGAAAGGTGTTCTCACACCAGACGGCGCTTTCTTGAGGCATTTGGGCGGGGAGTTCTATAGCGTACTGTACGAAGTTTACGTTCGCCGTGATTACGACTTCGATATTGATCCGACGAACGAATATGTTCTCGTAGATATTGGCTGCAATTTCGGACTGGTTAGCATCTATCTGACGAAGCGATTCGGCAATATCGTGAAGTCCTACGCATATGAGCCGGCAAACCCGACTGCCCGGCTTGCGTTGAAGAACTTCGAATACAACGCGCCGAAAGTACCGATTATTCTCAGACAAATTGGGTTGTCCGACAGCTTCGCTCTCAAGAGCCTGGAGTTTATCCCGGACTGGTCGACAGCGTTTTCGACCGATAATGAAGTGTTGCTGCCTTACTTGCAGCAATCGACCAGTCTAGTCCGTCATCAGCACTACAAGATCGACGTCGAAATCGTACCGGCATCCACTGAATTCGCTGCCATCATTGAAGAGAATAACGGTAGAAAGATCCTCGTGAAGTGCGATACGCAGGGCTCTGAATTTGCCATATTTGAGGATCTCTCGGCTGCTGGCATGCTACCCATGATCGATCAAGTGATTGTGGAAAGTCATTTCAGGGATCCAGCGGAGCTGATCGCCACTTTGCAGAAGGCCGGCTTCGCTGTGAATGCTCGACTCGACTCGGCGGCCAATCAGGTCTATACGATCACCGCAAACCGTAGGGACGGATTTATCAATTCGAAGCCTTCCGAATAATCTCAAATGGGCAGGAACTTGGATAAGCTACAGATAGGGGGCTACTTGGCACTTGATGTGCAAAGTGGCCCACATTTTCACTCGACTGAGTGCCGGTACAACACTGCACGCAGTGCGCTTGTCGCTCTATGTCGGGCATTACAAGAGTCATCGAGACAACCGTTGCGACTTCTGTTGCCGAGGTTCAATTGCCCTGATGTGGCCGAGGTGTTGCAGCAACGAACCAATGTCGAGGTGTATACCTACAGCATTGATGAGAATCTCGAGCCGATCCTGCCCGAGGGGCTCGTTGCAGGGTCGATACTCTATTTTGTGAACCTGTTTGCCGTGAAGTCGGAATTTGCTGCACGGTTGCCGAAAGGCTCGATCGTCGATAATGTGCACGCCTTTTTCAGCCCCGCGGTTACTGGCGTGCATACTTTGTATAGCGCTCGGAAATTCCTCGGAGTACCGGATGGCGCGTATTTGTATAGTGATGTCGACGTTGAGAGACCTCCTGAGTATGTTGCGTGGGAGGAAAGTACATATCTCCTTCAACGGCTCGATGTTGGAGCACGCGCCGCGTATGAGGGGTTTCAAAGTTCCGAGCGCGCACTTTCTCGATCGGATGTCCGTGGTATGTCAGCTCTGTCGAGAACCCTGCTCGGTAGCCTGAATTACGAAAGGTTTCGGCAGCAGCGGCGGACTAACTTTGAATATTTGCACGCGCAACTTGGGCAGACGAACGAATTGGCGCCGCTGATCAACCGTGCGCTTTCTGATGAGAATTTCGTGCCGCTCTGTTATCCGCATCTTCGACTCGAAGGTGAGCGTGTTCGCGACTTTCTGATTTCAGAAGGAGTATTTGTGCCTCGTTACTGGGCGAACATTGCGACCGATCCACAGGCTACACCTTTCGAGAAATATCTGGCACGGGATGGCCTTCACCTACCGATCGACCACCGATACGGGCGTGCGGAGATGGAGGAAATAGTAGCGAGAATGAAAATGGCTTGAAGTCGCCGCGACTCCTCGCGCTCCGGCCGTCTCAATAGTAAAGGCCGAGACATAGGCTTGCGTGAACTGGTCGCGGTAGGAATGGGAGTTAACAGCTCAACCCACAAAACTGCCACCATCAAGCAGTGGTTGGAAAAGCATCCACGCTTCAAATTGCACTTCACCCCGACCAGCGCGTCCTGGCTGAACACCTTGGAGGGCTGGTTTGCGCAACTGGAATGTAGTGGTCTAATGAAACCGGACATCCATTTAGGCGAGAATGCTCGCCAGATCGAGGTGTCAGTTGACCAAGCAACGCCGTTCCTTTTCTGCTGAATTCAAGCGCGAGGTTGCTGACCTCGTACTCAAGCAAAACTACAGCTACATCGAAGCCAACCGTTCACTCGGCGTCGGTGAGTCGGCCCTGCGCCGCTGGGTTGATCAGCCTCAGCAGGAGCGCCAAGGCGTCACTCCGCAGAGCAAAGCGCTGACCCCGGCACAGCAGAAAATCCAGGAGCTGGAAGCCCGGATCGCCCGCCTTGAACGGGAAAAATCGATATTAAAAGAGGCTACCGCGCTCTTGATGTCGGAAGATCACGAGCGTACGCGCTGATCAATCAGCTGAGCGTCCATGAGCCGATTGGTTGGCTATGCAAGATGTTTGAGGTTACCCGTTCGTGCTATTACGCCCAGCGTCTTAAGCGCCGCACACCGGATGTCGAACGGCTTCGGTTACGCAGCCGGGTGAGCGAGCTGTTCTCGCAAAGTCGCAGTGCTGCGGGCAACCGCAGCATCCTGTCGCTGATGCGTGACGACGGTGAACAGCTCGGTCGGTTCAAAGTGCGCAGCCTGATGCGCGAGCTTGACCTCGTCAGTAAACAGCCCGGATCACATGCCTATAAAATTGGTTATCAAGGCACTGGATATGGCCTACGAGCAACGAGGAAGACCTCAGGGTCTGCTGTTTCACTCGGATCAAGGGTCGCAGTATGCGAGTCGTTTATTTCGCCAGCGGCTGTGGCGTTACCGCATGCGCCAGAGCATGAGTCGTCGGGGAAATTGCTGGGACAATGCGCCAATGGAGCGCGTGTTTCGCAGCTTGAAAACGGAGTGGATACTGACCACGGGTTGCCGAACGGCTCAAGAAGACCAGCGCGATATCAGCCACTTCTTGATGCATCGGTACAACTGGGTTCGACCCCATCAATTCAACGGTGGGTTGGCGCCAGCTCGGGCCGAAGAAAAACTTAATGTCGTGTCCGGGATTAGTTGACCACTACATCGTCCGTTTTTCAGGTGACGTCCGTCCGTAATCCTTTCTCCCCCTCAAGGTGGGCGATTCGGGTTTCCACTTCCAGGGAAATTTCTCGTGACAAGCGGGTGGTGCCATGTTTTGCGAGGAGAGGGGGAGGGCGTGTGGTGTTGATTGTTTTTCTGAGAATCCCACAATATAGCATCATGAAGTGCGCGGTCACCTGGCAATAAAGGTCACCGTTCGCCGTTCAAAAGCCCGCAAGAATTACATCAGTTGCAGGCTTCTATGCTGTAACTTTTATGTGCTTCTCCTCCCGCTCCCAAAAATTTCTTACTTAATTGGTAATGGGCCATATCGGCTCATCAGAAGGATGGGCACCTTCGGAAAAATTATTCGCCGAAGTAAGCTCGAGTGACTGTTGCGGGGTCCGCATCCAGTTTTACCTTTCCATGTTCCAGCCAGATGACTCGGTTGCAGGCATGCATAATAAGTTCGCGGGAGTGGCTGGCTATCACCAAAATATTGGTGGCTTTGACTAACTCGTTCATCCGCATTTCTGCTTTGTGCTTAAAGCCTTCGTCGCCAACAGATAGCCATTCATCCATAATAAGAATTTCTGGTCTGATCGTAGTTGATACCGCAAAGGCTAGGCGCAGATGCATGCCTGACGAGTAAGTTCGCACTGGCATATCGATGAAGTCACCAAGTTCCGAAAACTCAATAATTTCCTCGAGTTTTGTTGAAATATCGCTTTTCGTCATTCCGAGAAGAATACCTCGGATGAAGATGTTTTCTCTGCCGGTTGCTTCGGGGTCTATTCCGAGGGAAATATCAATTAGGGAAGCGACCTCCCCGTTGATTTTAGCGGTGCCGGATGAGGGGGCGTACACGCCGCTCAGCAGTCTGAGCAGCGTACTTTTCCCTGCACCGTTATGACCGAGTAATCCAATTCGGTCCCCGTCATTTAGAGAAAAAGTAAGATTTTCCAGTGCTCTTACGGTAACTTTTCCTTTTTCGTTGGTGTTGATTTTTCCACCGGTTGCAACTTCAATAAGTCGCTTTTTTAGCGAGCGTGCGTTTGTATTGTAAATGGGGAAATCAACGCACGCGTTATGAAATTCAATAGAAGCCATAATGTTTTCTTCTTAGATCCAGTATGCAATGCGGCGTTTGTAGTGGCCATAGATTATGATCGCTATGCACCAGCCAAGCAGAGCCATGGCACCCGCAACCAGCCAACTAGTAGAGCTGACATCTTGTCCGAGTAAAGGAGCCCTGACAATTTGGATGAGGTGGTAGATGGGGTTGAAATCCAGCAAATAGGTGCCGGATCGGCCGGAAATCAGGCTCGGCAGCCACATGATTGGCGTGAGATAAAAGGCGATTTGCAAAATGCTGGCGATGATTTGCGGGAGGTCGCGGTATCGTGCGCAGAATACGCTCAGAATCAGACTGACCCAAGCCAGGTTCAGCGCCAGTAAAACCATGCCAGGAATGCTTAACAGTGCTTCAAAGCCCAGCGGCTTTTGTACAGCCAGCAGTACCAAGGGGAAGATCACAATGTTATGCGCGAGGATCAATGTGTTGCGCCACAGTGTGCGCAGAATGTGGACAAACAACGGAATGGGCAGTTGTTTGATAATACTTTCTGCAGCTATAAGACTGGTGCATCCCTCTTGCAGGCATGTGGCAATGAAGCTCCAGAGAATCATGCCGACAGCAAGAAAAGGCAGGAACTCTTCCATCGGGGTGTTGAAAATCTTGCCGAATACCAAGCCAATTGTGCCAATCATGACACCCATGCTGATGGTCAGCCAAAACGGTCCGACGGCAGAGCGTCTATAGCGTTGGCGAATATCTTGCCATCCAAGCATGCCAACGAGGGAATAGCGTTTTACCGCCGCCCCTATGTCCGTCAAGGCAGCATTTATTGAGTTGTTGAGCATTCAAATCACCGGGGTTTCAATACAGTCAAAGATTGTAATATTGTCTGAGGATGGAGTTACTTTTTCATCCCGTTAACACCCAGATTCCTGGTTATCGCGGGAGCCAAGCTCTGCGTAGAGGGTGAGCGCGGCCTCTTTCTGCTGTTCTTTCATGCAGGCGTGCTCTCCCTAGTCGCGTCATTGTGGGCGATGTGAGCTATTCAAAAAACCTGTACAAACGCACTTGGCATGCCCTCCAAGCGCTATTTCTTCCTGACGCATTCAAGAGACTTAGCTTATCATCCCACGCTGTGGGGCGCACGCCCAAGAATTTCCTTGTCGCAGGGTGTCAGGGCTTCAGCAGCCCCCTATGATCAGCACTGCGATGATGGTTGATGGTTTTTTGAACACAATTCGTCGACTCGCGCTGTAAATGCCAAGTCCTCGCTGTGGAAGTGTCGGGTGATCCTGTTGTCATTGGGGTTACAATGCCTCTTGACGACTGCTTACAGGAGGGGGCTACGTGCTCAACAGGCTGAATGGATAAAGTGCGCAGAGTTTTACTGGGTTTGCCTCGCCGGCAAAAAAGGCTGCTCCAGGTCGCCACCGATGTGGTCTTGGTATGGGGCGCGTTATGGCTCGCCTTTATCGTGCGCCTGGGCATAGATGATATGTATAACCCGCTGAAAGCTCACTTTTGGCTATTCATCAGTGCGCCGCTTATTGCGATCCCTCTTTTCATTCGTTTTGGCATGTATCGAGCCGTCATGCGCTACTTTGGCAATGATGCCCTGCTGGCCATTGTCAAGGCTGTGAGCCTGTCGTCGTTGATCCTGGCGCTTGTGGTCTACTGGTACAGCAACCATGAGACAGTCGTCCCGCGCTCGATCATTTTCAATTACTGGTGGCTCAGCCTCGTCATCATTGGAGGGCTGCGCCTATGCATGCGGCAATACTTCATGGGGGATTGGTTCACTGCTGCACAGCATGTACCGTTCACAAACAGGGATGATGGGCTTACTAAAGTCGCCATCTACGGCGCAGGCGTAGCAGGCAACCAATTGGTCGCAGCGTTGCGCATGGGCCGAACGTTGAGGCCTGTCGCCTTTATCGACGATGATGCGAGCATTGCTGACCGAGTGATTGCGGGATTGCAAGTCTACAAACCCAAACACATCCAGCAGATGATCGACGAATCCGGTGCGCAGGAAATTCTTCTGGCGCTGCCGTCGTCAACCCGGGCCCGACGCCGTGAAATTCTCACCATCCTGGAGCGTTTCCCGCTTCATATTCGAAGCGTGCCCAACTTCACTGAACTAGCCAGCGGACGAGTTAAGGTAGAAGACATCCAAGAGGTCGATATTGCCGACCTGCTTGGCCGCGACTCCGTTCCTGCTCAACCCGATTTGCTTGAGCGCTGTATTAAGGGCAAGACAGTGATGGTCACTGGCGCTGGCGGGTCGATTGGCGCAGAACTGTGTCGGCAAATTTTTGCACTGGAACCCACTACGCTTTTGCTGTTCGAGCACAGCGAGTTCAATCTCTACAGCATCTTGGCGGAGCTGGAGCAGCGTAGCGGCAGGGCGTCAGTTGCTGTGCGCTTGCTGCCGATCCTGGGCTCCATCCGGCATCAGGACAAGCTTCTTGATGTTATGAAGACCTGGGGGGTCGACACGGTTTATCACGCTGCTGCCTACAAGCACGTGCCCATGGTCGAACACAATATTGCCGAGGGTGTGCTTAACAACGTCATTGGCACGCTCAACACTGCTCAGGCTGCATTGCAGTCAGGCGTGTCCAACTTTGTGTTGATCTCTACTGATAAGGCTGTCCGCCCGACCAATGTAATGGGTAGCACCAAGCGCTTGGCCGAGTTGACTTTGCAAGCCCTCAGTCGTGAAATCGCTCCGGTGTTGTTTGGTGACAATGCCAACGTATCCCGGGTCAACAAGACTCGCTTCACTATGGTGCGCTTCGGTAATGTGTTGGGTTCTTCTGGCTCGGTGATTCCACTGTTCCACAGCCAGATCAAATCCGGTGGCCCGTTAACGGTCACCCACCCCAAAATCACCCGCTATTTCATGACCATTCCCGAAGCCGCGCAGTTGGTTATTCAGGCAGGTTCCATGGGGCAGGGTGGTGATGTGTTCGTTCTGGATATGGGCGAGCCGGTAAAAATTGTAGAGCTGGCAGAGAAGATGATCCATCTGTCTGGTTTGAGTGTTCGTTCGGAAAGGAATCTGCAAGGAGATATCTCCATCGAATTTACCGGGTTGCGTCCCGGTGAGAAGCTTTATGAAGAGCTGCTGATTGGCGATAACGTTGCTGCAACACAACATCCGATGATCATGAGCGCCAATGAAGATCATCTGCCTTGGGATGTGCTCAAGGCCCGATTGAGAGCTTTGCTGGTCGCTGTTGAGCAAGACGATTACGACCGCGTCCGTCAGCTCCTGTGTGAAACCGTCAGCGGCTACACCCCCGACGGCGAGATCGTCGACTGGATCCACCAGCAGCGCCGCCTCGAGCCCTGATTGTTTCACATCCTGTAACGGACGCATTTTTGACTTGTCCCGATCATCGCCTAAGTTTGAGGAGCAGCTTCGGAAAGCTGCTTTCTCAATTGATGATGGAGCGTCACTTATGCGTACCGGTTATTTCTACTCCCTGATTTTTGCCCTGCTTACCAGCGCCTCGATTGCTGCAATCGCTGCGCCTGTGGCGCCGTCCGATACGAGCAAGGCCCCTCTGGTGATGGATTCGTCAGCCACTTCCGACGTCCAGAAAGTCGATCTCAACGGGGCTGATGCCGCCACCCTTCAAAAAGAGCTGGCAGGCGTTGGGGAGGCCAAGGCCAAGGCGATTGTTGCATATCGTGAAATAAACGGGCCGTTTGCATCCGTGGATGAGTTGCTCGAAGTGAAGGGCATCGGCAAAGCGATTCTGGATCGCAATCGCGACAAGCTGGAAGTGAACTAAGCTGATTGTTCAACGCCAAGGGGCCGGTCATTGACCGGCCCTTTTTGCTTTCTGATTCCTGAGAGCGTCGCAGGACGGGATTGCCTTTCCGTCGGATAATGAAAAATTACGGATATCATATTGCTTTCGGATTATGCCTATAATAATTTCAGTCACCACTGAAGCCTCCCAGCTTTTGAGCGGTCGCATCAATACTTATGCACTCCAGGAGTATCGTCATGAATTCCCCGAAATCCCAAGGTACGGCGCTTGTCACGGGCGCATCTTCCGGCATTGGAGCGGTGTATGCCGAGCGGTTGGCGGCACGTGGTTTTGATCTGTTGCTGGTGGCTCGCGATCAGGAGCGCCTGGAGTCTGCTGCCAGCAAATTGCGAGACGCGCATGGCGTTAAGGTTGAGGTGCTGAAAGCCGATCTGACGCAAAAGGATGAAGTGCTCAAGCTTGAGCAACGCCTGCGCAGCGACTCCGGCATCAGCCTGTTGGTCAACAATGCGGGGGTGGCGGTCAATGGTCTTCTGGCAAACGCCGATCCCGAAGTGCTGGAGCAACTGATTCAGTTGAATGTCACAACCCTCACCCGCCTGGCTGCCGCAGCAGCAGTCGCGTTCACCAGCGCCGGGCGCGGCACGATCATCAATATCGCGTCAGTGGTCGCCTTGTTCCCCGAACGCTTCAATGCCACCTACAGTGCCAGCAAGGCCTATGTGTTGAGCCTCACTCAATCGTTGAATACGGAACTCGAAGGCACCGGGGTCAAGGTACAAGCGGTATTGCCGGGTGTGACCCGCACCGAAATCTGGGCGCGTTCCGGTTTTGATGCCAGCGGTATTCCGGCGGAGATGGTCATGGAGGCGGGCGAGATGGTGGATGCGGCGCTGTCGGGTCTGGACCAGGGCGAACTCGTGACGATTCCTTCGCTGCCCGATGCCGGTGAATGGCAAGCCTTCGTTGCTGCACGTCATGTGATGGCACCCAATCTGTCCCACAGCTCGGCGGCCAGCCGATACAAGTAAGTGACTTTTGAGTCGTGAGAGGTCAACCCGATATGGATCAGCGTCGAGTAGTTGTCACGGGTATGGGCCTGGTGTCGCCCCTGGGCAGTGATGTCGAAATCGTCTGGCAGCGTTTGCTGGCCGGGCGTTCGGGATTGCGAAACCTTCCGGAGGCGGTCGTTGCGGATCTGCCGGCGCGGGTCGGCGGCGCGGTGCCGACAATGGAAGAGGACGCCGAAGCCGGTTTTGATCCGGATCGGGCTACGTCACCCAAAGAGCAGAAGAAAATGGATCGTTTCATTCTGTTTGCAATGGAGGCCGCTCGTCAGGCGCTTGAGCAGGCAGGCTGGTATCCGACCGATCCCCGTGCTCAGGAACGTACGGCGACCATCATTGGCTCCGGTGTCGGCGGCTTCGGTGCAATCGCCGATGCTGTACGCACCACCGACAGCCGTGGTCCGCGTCGCTTGTCGCCGTTCACTATCCCTTCGTTTCTGGTCAACCTCGCGGCGGGCCATGTCTCGATCCAGCACGGTCTGAAGGGCCCGCTAGGTGCGCCGGTCACCGCGTGTGCCGCTGGCGTACAGGCGATCGGTGACGCCGCTCGGCTGATTCGTGCCGGTGAGGCCGACATTGCCGTGTGCGGCGGTGCGGAAGCATGCATCGACCGCGTGAGCCTTGCCGGATTTGCAGCGGCGCGGGCGCTCTCCAGTGGCTACAACGACACGCCCGAGCGTGCTTCGCGTCCGTTCGACAGCGGGCGTGACGGTTTTGTGATGGGCGAGGGTGCCGGGTTGCTGGTGATCGAATCGCTGGATCACGCATTGGCCCGTGGTGCCAAACCATTGGCTGAACTGGTCGGCTACGGCACCAGCGCCGATGCCTATCACCTGACCGCCGGGCCGGAGGACGGAAGTGGTGCACGACGAGCCATGACGTTGGCGTTGGCTCAGGCCGGTATCACGCCGGATCAGGTGCAGCATCTGAATGCGCATGCGACCTCGACGCCGGTTGGCGACCTGGGTGAATTGGCTGCGATCAAGTCGGTGTTTGGAGCGCAGAACAAAATCGCCGTGACTTCGACCAAGTCCGCCACCGGCCATTTATTGGGAGCTGCCGGTGGCCTTGAAGCCATCTTCACGCTGCTGGCTATCCGCGACCAGACCGTTCCGCCAACCCTCAACCTGGACAATCCCGACCCGTCCAGCGAAGGCGTGGACATCGTCCACGGTCAGGCGCGGTCAATGCCGATCGAATACGCGCTGTCCAACGGCTTCGGTTTCGGTGGGGTCAATGCCAGCGTGCTTTTCAAGCGCTGGCAGGCTTAGTCTTCGGAGCGCTTGAGGTGTTCGCGGGTGACGTCGAGGATCTGTTGGGCAAACCCGGCATCTGCGACGCTGCGTGAGAGCAGGAGTGCGCCCGCCAGTGTTGCCATGATGACGATGCTACGCTCGGCCGCGTTCTCGCCTTCGAGGGTGTTCTGGATCTGATCCAGACGCGCCTTGAGCACAAGATCGCTGGTCGGGCTCGGTTGTCCGCGCAATCCCAGTTCCGAAGAAATGGTCAGCAGCGGGCAGCCTTCATGCGGAGAGGTCTGGTGCCACTCGGAGAGATACGTATCGATGAAGGCTTCCAGCGGTTTTTCGTGGGCGAACAACTCTTCGCACAAGCCTGCGACCTGATCGCCGGCGGCTTGCAGGGCTTTCTCGACCAGGTCGTCCTTGGATTTGAAATGCGAATAAAAGCCGCCATGGGTCAGGCCCAGCGCTTTCATCAACGGTTGCAGGCCGGTCGCGCCGATGCCGTCCTTGCGAAAGCGTTCGGATGCTTCCTTGATGATGCGCTGATGGGTCTGGGCTTTATGATCTTGCGAGTAACGCATTTAAACTCTCCGCAACAAGACCGCCATCTTAACCAATGCAAATTGAATGGTGACTGTACTTCTACTTCTAAAAAACCTGCGACTGAATTCAAGATGATCCTATCAGCGAATGTCGGTTGGCACGGATAGTGGTTGCAGCTCACAAAGTTGCCATCACCGAAGGAGCAGGAGAACCATGTACAAAGACTATCCGGCCGCCTATCAAGTCAGTAAGGGCTCGGCCTTGCAGGTCAATGCACCGTTCTACGAGCGGATTCGCGACAGCAAGGATGCGCGGATCCTGATCGAGCAATTCGAAGTGCCGATCCGCACCGGTCGCGCCTGGCATGTTCCGGCGGGGCATGTGTTTCGTGTCACCACACCGGTGGGGCCGCAAGTGGGCGACTTCAATGTGTGGAATGCCCACGATCCGCGTGAACGGATGTGGGCGGCGCGCACCCGACAACTGCAGGGCGCGCATGTCAGCACTCACGATCGCCTCTGGTCGAACCTGCCTTTTCTGCGGCCACTGGTCACCATCACCGATGACAGCCTGGCCGGTTACGGCATCGACGAGCACGGCGGTCGCCTGCACGATTTGCTCGGCACGCGCTGCGATCCGTATGTGAACAAAATGCTCACCGGCGAAGATTTTCATCATCACTGCCACTCTAACCTGACCCGCGCCGTACTACCGCACGGTCTGACCGAATTCGACGTGCATGACGAGCTCAACATCTTTCAGTGCACGGGCCTGAATCACGATGACCTGTATTTCATGAAGGCCTGCCCCGCGCAGAAGGGCGATTACCTGGAATTCTTCGCGGAAATCGACTTGCTGTGTGCGTTGTCGACCTGTCCTGGCGGTGATCTGTCGCTGGCGATGTGGGGGCCGGAAGCGCAGGATCCGCTGAGTGTGTGCCGTCCGCTGGGTGTGGAAATCTATCGACTGGACGAATCGCTGCTCGAAGGCTGGAGTTCACCGGAACGCGCGGCGTACAAAGGCCTGCATGGCTTGCACATTGCCAAGGCCGAATGGGAAAAGTAACCGCGACCAAAAAACAAACCCCGCCGATTCAGGCGGGGTTTTTCGTTCAGCGGTCCTGCGCGTCCTTGATGTCCGCTTCGGCATTGCGCTCGGCAACGCGTTGACGTTGTTCTTCGGTCAGTTCGACCTTGTTGGCGGTGTCGCGCAACATCATCAGCCCCCCAACGATCGAGCCGATTGCAACAACCAGAATCAACCAGGCATACCAGGGCATAGCGGCTCTCCTTAATGGCAGGTCGACGGGCGAGGATTTCGCCAGCGATGCTGCTTACCACGTTTGAGCGATGGGAAATCGCAGTGGTTCCATTCTAGGCCGGTTATGCCCGGTACGGTTAAAGCCCGGTCAGCATGGCGTCCGCCGGCGCGTTAGCGCGCAACTGACCTGTGAGTAAAAAGTAGCCGAACCCCACTGCCATGAAACCCAGGAAAATCAGGCCGATCAATGCATTGAACCAGGCCATAGCCACCAGGCACACCACCGCCAATACCAGCGCGATAAACGGGATTAGCGGATAGCACGGCGCGCGAAAGGTGCGTTCCAGATTCGGTTCGCTTTTGCGCAGTTTGAACAGGCTGAGCATGCTCATGATGTACATCACGATGGCGCCGAACACGGCCATGGTGATCATCGCGGCGGTGAGGGTCATGCCGCCAAGATTGATCAGACCGTCGCTGTAAATCGCGGCAATGCCAATGATGCCGCCGACAATGATGGCGCGGTGCGGTGTCTGGAAGCGCGAGAGTTTCGCCAGTGACGCTGGAAGATACCCGGCGCGGGCCAGAGCGAAGAACTGCCGCGAGTAGCCGAGGATGATCCCGTGGAAACTGGCGACCAGACCGAACAGGCCGATCCACACCAGCATGTGCAGCCAGCCCGAGTTGTCGCCGACCACGGTTTTCATCGCCTGCGGCAGCGGGTCGTTGATGTTGGCCAGGGTACGCCAGTCGCCGACGCCACCGGCAAAGAACATCACACCCATCGCCAGCAACACCAGGGTCAGGATGCCGCTGATGTAGGCCTTGGGAATCGTGCGTTTCGGATCCTTGGCTTCTTCGGCTGCCATGGCGGCGCCTTCAATGGCGAGGAAGAACCAGATCGCAAACGGAATGGCCGCGAACATCCCGGCAATCGCTGGCGCGCCAAATACATCCGACCCCGCCCAGCCATTGAGCGCGAAGTTGCTGAAGCTGAACGCCGGCGCAACCACGCCCATGAACACCAGCAACTCGGCGACGGCCAGCACGCAAACAATCAGCTCGAACGTGGCCGCCAGCTTCACGCCAAGAATGTTCAGGCCCATGAATACGATGTAGGCGCCGACCGCCGCGTGTTTCGGATCGAGTGCCGGAAACTGCACATTAAGGTAGGCGCCAATGGCCAGGGCAATGGCCGGTGGCGCGAAGACGAATTCGATCAGCGTGGCCAGGCCGGCAATCAATCCACCTTTTTCACCGAAGGCGCGGCGGCTGTAGGCAAACGGCCCGCCGGCATGGGGAATCGCGGTGGTCAGTTCGGTGAAGCTGAATATGAAGCAGGTGTACATGGTCGCGACCATGAACGAGGTCACCAGGAACCCTAGTGTCCCGGCCACGCCCCAGCCATAACTCCAGCCGAAATACTCCCCGGAAATTACTAGCCCTACGGCGATGCCCCAAAGGTGCAAGGTGCCCAGTGTGGGTTTGAGTTGTGTGTTCATGCGTTTGCTCCCTGAACGGTTTGGAAAGCTCGGGGCAGGGCGTTTGCAGTGGGCGTGCCAGTACGCTGAAACAAGTCGTAATGAGTTGAAAGCTGTCGTATCGGGGATGTTCGCGGCTGGATGGGTGTTTTTTGTGCGCCAGTTGGGTGCGATGTTGTCGGTGATGCCGTCTTCGCGAGCAGGCTCGCTCCCACAGGGGAATGCATTTCAAAATGTGGGAGCGAGCCTGCTCGCGAAGAGGCCCGGCCTGACGGCGCAAAAACCTGCTGTAACGCCCGCATAAACCCACTCTTTACGCTTTCTTTATGCCCAGCAACCCCCCTTGCTCTCGTTCCTTTACAGCCTCCTTTCCGACAATGCCTGCACACACGGCAATACGCCGTAACACGGAGATCTTCCATGAGCGTTCTGGACGGGGTGTCACTGCTGTTGGCAGTGGGGC
>Ga0247818_10000503_pt1 | contig 24396 bp, 19 predicted proteins | sample 13C_Glucose_Day1_FD_192424 | JGI IMG/M metagenome (GOLD analysis project Ga0247818, IMG submission 192424) | Soil microbial communities from agricultural site in Penn Yan, New York, United States - 13C_Glucose_Day1 | ecosystem: Environmental > Terrestrial > Soil > Agricultural land | place... | reverse complement strand
TCGGCTGAAAAAGGACAAGGATGACTACTGGCTGGTAGATCCACAGACGGGCGCAGTGCACTACCACTACACCCTGACTTCGCAATGAGGTGATGACGCTTGCTGTTGAAGGCGTCGGCGAACTTGCCTGTTACTACAACGGGGTGTCAACCAGTCCCAGGGGATAGAGTCGATCATCGAACTGACTCAGGCGAGGGTATTGGATGGGTTCGTCCGCCTCGATGTTTTCCAGGCGCTGGCGATAGCTGAGCAAAAAATCCTGTCGCGCTTCGGCGCTAATGTACGGCACATGCCAACCGACAAAAGGTGGCAGCACTTCCAGGCCGACATAGGCCAGGGTACCGCGCAGCAGCGGGCGCAACATGTCTTCCAGGGGGCCGTGGATCGCCTTCTCGCCGAACATGTGTTCACGCCCGCCCAAGGTCACAGTCACCAGGGCTTTCTTGCCGCTCAGCCCGCCTTGATCATAAAAACGTTTGCCGCCGTAGCAGATGCCGGACACCAGTACCCGGTCAATCCAGCCCTTGAGGATGGCCGGCGTGGAGAACCAGTAGATCGGGAAATTGAGGATCAGCAGGTCTGTCCAAAGCAGCTTGTCCAGTTCCTGCTGAATATCGGCGGCGAGCGTCCGCTCCTTGCTGTTGCGTCGTTGTTCCAGCGCGTAGACCAGGTACTCGGGATTTTCCCTGACGCAAAAGTCCTCGGCACTGGCCACTGGGTTCCAGTCCATCGCGTACAGGTCCGATACCCGCACCTCATGCCCTTGGGCTTGCAGGGTCTGGACCGCCTGGTCGCGCAGCGCAGCGGTGAAGGACTTTGGTTCGGGGTGGGCATGCACGATCAAAACGTTCATGGTGAATCCTTGAAAGGGAGGGATCAAAAGTAGGTTGGCCACGTACGCATTTCGTGACGGCCGATACCGTTGTTGAAGCCGCGCCGTTGCGCCGCCAGTGCCTCGACCAGAAAGCGCCGGGTTTCTGCCGGGGCGATTACCTCGTGGGTGCCCATGGCACCGGCCAGGGCAAAGGCCGAGGTGTCTTTTGAGAATTCGGCATGCAGTCGCTCGTAACGCTCGGGGTCGCTTTCGCGGGTCACGTCATGCACGACGCTGACCGCAACGCCGGGGTCGACGAAGCTGACGTCGGCCATGCACCAGGCGGCGGACTGGTCGCTGTTGCGGCCACCGCCGAAATTCAGGTAGGCCTGGCCAAAACTCTTGCGCACGATTATCGAAAGTTTGGGCACCGAACACAGTTGCACTGCGTGAATCATGTTCATGATGTGCGCGGGCGCGCTGCGTTTCTCGCCTTCGATGCCCACCAGGAAACCGGGTGTATCGACTAGAAATACCAGTGGAATGTTGAACGAGTCGCACAGGGCGATGAAACCGGTGGCCTTGCGGCAGGCATCGGCGTCGAGCGCTCCGCCTTTGAATTGCGGGTTGGAAGCGACAATGCCGATGCTGGCCCCCTCGAGCCGGGCCAGGGCGGTGACGACCGAGCGACCGAAGCGATCCTTGAGTAAAAACAGGCTGTCACGATCGACCAGGGTGGCGAGCAGCTTGCGCATGTCGTAGGTCTTGCTGCGTTCGGCCGGGACGATGCGTTCAGGTCCCGACGAATCCGGACGGTCCTCGGGCGTGCAGGGCAGCACGGCCGGCATCTCATTCGAATGGGAGGGCAGGTAGCCGAGAAAACGCTGGATGGCGGCCAGCGCCTCCTGATCGGTGTTGACCACCATGTCGGCCAGCCCGGTGATTTCAGCATGCATGCGCCAGCCGCCGAGTTCTTCGCTATCGGACGCCTCGCCGATCGCCACCGAGGTGACTTTAGGGCTCGAAACAGCCAGCAATGCGCCTTTGCGCATCACTGTGAAATCCGCCAAACACGAATACCAGCTCGCCGAACCGAAACACGGGCCGAGCACGGCGCTGACCCACGGCGTCTCGCGACGGCGGCAGTATTGCTGAGCATCCTGACCGCCGCCGGCCATGGCGCCCGCGCCCATTGCATCCTGCATGCGCTGGCCCGACGACTCGCCAAGGAAGATCAGCGGCATGCCGTTGCGGGTGGCGCATTCCTTCATGTAGGCGATCTTGCGCGCATTGACCCACGAGGACGACGCGCCTTTGACTGTCATGTCGTTGGACACCACGGCGACCCGGCGCGAATCGATGCGGCCAAAGCCGGTGATCTTGCCATCGGCGGGCGTGCTATCCCGATCTTCGGGGCGGGCGGAGTGGGCGAGCATGCCGATCTCACTGAACGACTGCGGGTCCAGCAGACCCTCCAGCCGCTCACGGGCGTTTAGCACGCCGGCATCGCGTCGTGCCTGGAGTCTGGCTTCTCCGCCCATGTCCAAGGCGGTGGCGCGGCGGGAGTGCAGTTCTTGATCGGGTGAAGTGTGATCGCGGGTCATCAGTCTTTCTCTTGGGGAACCATGACGGCACGTCCGACGATTTCGCCGCGACGCATTGGCAGCAGGACTTCAATCACCTGGTTCGTTCGCCAGCACCATGTACATGAATGCCGACATGACGAGCCCGCCAGTCTGGACCAGGCAGCTGCTGCCATTGGCGACCTGGCGTGCGCCGCATTCGCCGCGCAGCTGGCGCACCGACTCGATCATCAGTTGCATGCCGAACTGGCCGGAGTGGTTGAACGCCAGGCCACCGCCCGACGTATTCACCGGCAATGCGCCGCCGGGCGCGGCAATGCCGCTGCGCAGAAACGCGCCCGCCTGGCCGGGTTCGCACAAACCCATGCTCTCCAGGCCGACCAGCACATTGATGGTGAAGGCGTCATAGATCTGCACCATGCTCAATTCGCTGCGCGCGATGCCGGACATGCGCATCGCCCGCTCGACGCAGGCGCCGGTAACGCCGTCGTCGAGCCAGTCGAACGTATTGACCGGCGTGACGTGGCCCCGATAGGTATCGGCGAAACCGCGGATGAACACCGCAGGTTTGGCCAAGGTGCGGGCGTGTTCGGCCCTGGTGAGGATCAATGCACCGGCACCGTCGCTGACCAGGCAGATATCGGCTTTGCGCAGCGGGTCCGAGATCAGCGGCGAAGCCAGGTAATCCTCCATCGTCAGTGGTTGGCGCAGCGTGGCCTGGGGATTGAGTTGCGCCCAACGCCGCGCGTTGATCGCCACCTCGCCGAGGTCCTCTGCGCTCGCCTGGTATCGATGCAGATACTGCTGCGCGAGCATCGCGTACCAACTGATCGGACTGAGCACGCCGTAGGGCGCCACGAATTGGCCGGACGGGGAACGCGGGTCGGTGACCACGCCGCCACGGTGGCGACTGTGATCCAGGCGCTGGGTACTGCCGTAGGTGACCAGCGCCACTGAGCACAGGCCAGCGTCGATCGCAGCCATGGCGTGGATCAAGTGGGTCAGGGGCGAACCGCCACCCACCACCGTGCTGTCGACGTAGCGCGGCGTGATCCCCAGGTATTCGCTCACCAGCAACGCATTGGCGCGGTCGTCCCAGTGCGCGAATACCCCATCGACATCGCCCAGGGTGAGCCCGGCCTCCAGTAGCGCTTCGCGGGCCGAGCGGCATTGCAGCGACAGCGCGGTGTCGCCTGGCTGCGCCTTGCCGAGGCCGGCCTCGCCCACACCGACGATGGCGTAGCGGCCGGCGAGGTGGGATGCGTCGAGCGTCATGGTCGAGGCTCCTGCGCGATCAGCTGTGCACGCACGTCTTTTTTCAACACCTTGCCGACCGGGCTGCGTGGCAGGCTGTCCCAGAACAGCACGTGTTTGGGCGTCTTCAGGCTGCCGAGTTTTTCCCGGCAGGTGGCGATCAATTCCTGCGCTGTTGCAGTGGCACCGGCCTTGAGTTCGATGACCGCGACGACTTTCTCGCCCCAGTCGGCATCGGGAATGCCGACCACTGCGCAATCCATCACCGCGGGATGCGCCCAGATCAGTTGCTCGATCTCGCTCGGGTAGATGTTGAACCCACCTGAGATGATCATGTCCTTGGTGCGATCGACGATGTACAGGTAGCCGCCTTCGTCGAACACGCCGATGTCACCGGTGTGGTGCCAGCCGTACCGGAGTGCCTCTTCGTTGGCTTGCGGATTGTCGTAGTAGCCGGGGGCGACCAGTTCGCCACGGGCGACGATCTCGCCGCGCTCGCCAGTCTCGACGAACCGCCCGTCGTCATCCATCAGGGCCACTTCGCAGGCACCGGTGGGACGGCCGGCTGAACCCAGGTGCTTGCCCTCACGCAGGTGGTCTTCGCGGGTCAGTACCGTGATGACACCGGGCACTTCGGATTGGCCGTAAAACTGCACGAACACCGGCCCCCACAGGGCGATGCCTTCGCGCAGCTTGTCCACGGACATGGGGGCGGCGCCGTAGATAACATATTCGAGCGAGGAGCAGTCGCGGGTCCTGGCGTCCGGGTGCGACAGCAGTCGGTAGATCAGGGTCGGCGGCAGGAACAGGTGGGTGATGCGTTCCCGTTCAATGGTTTCCAGGACCACGCCCGGATCGGCGGACGCTGCAATCACGTTGCGCGTGCCGAAACTCGACAGGGCCATGGCAGTTGCGCCTGCCGCATGGGTCAGCGGCGCCACGACCAGGTGCGCGGGGCTTTTTGCCGGCGGCATGAACTGGTTACCAATGCGGTAGCAGGCGAGCAATGCGCGATGGCTTTGCATGATTGCCTTCGGCCGCCCCGTGGTGCCGCCCGAGGACTTGATCAGGGCAATCTCGTCGAGCGTCTGGCGCACCGTGCACGGCTGGCCGGCATGTTCGCGGCACCAGGAGGCGATGCTCAGCCCGTCGATCGGCTCGTCCAGGCCGATCAGGGATTTCAGGGTGGGTACGCCGGCACGAATGCGCTCGGCATGCTCGGCGTACTGGGAGTGCAGCACGAGCACTGACAACTTGGTGAAACTCATGAACCAGATGAGGCTGTCGATCGAGTCCCTGGCATTCAAGGGTATGAAAGTGCTCCCTGCGCGCAAGGCGCCCAGCATGGCGACGAAGCTCAGCGGGTGATTGGGCGCCAGCACGCCGACATGCGCGCAGCTCAGCCCTAGCAGGGTCAAGGCATGGCCGATGGCGTGGGAATCGGCCTGGACCTCGGCGTAGGTGAGGCTCAAGCCTGGGCCTTGCAGGCAGACATTGTCCGGGTGGCGATTGGCGCCTGCATCGAAGTGGTCGGTAATCATTTGCATGGTGACGGCTAATCCAAAAGAGTGAACTGGGGCAGCGTGCAGGATTCGCTGACGGACTCGAAACAGACGCTGACCCGAGCGCCGATGGCGACGCGCGCAAGGTCGGCATCGAGGATATTGGCGACCAGGCGAACGCCTTCATCGAGGTCGATCAACGCAACCACATAGGGCAACCGGGATTCGAAGGCCGGCGAGGGCGCGATCCGGCAGACCGTCCAGGTATAGATGCGCCCGTGGCCGCTGGCGTTGATCCAGTCGAGGCGGTCGGACAGGCAGCTGATACAGAAGGCCCGAGGGTAGAACTGGCAGGTCCCGCAGCCAGCGCAGCGCTGAATCACCAGCCGGTGTTCATGCGCGGCCGCCCAATAGGCGGCCGTTTCGGCGGTGGGTTGCGGCAGTGGCCGTGCAGAGAGGGGAGTCGACATGGCAGCCTCAGTGAGTACGCAGTTCGAAACCGGCCATGGCGATATGCACATGGCGTTGCTCCGGGAACCTTGCCAGCCCGGCGATCAGTTCATGCAGCGGGCGACGCACACTGAAGGTGTCGTCGACCACGGCAGGGACCAGCCCGGTGATTTTTTCGTCGCCATACATGGCACGCAGCAACAGTTCATCATCCGACAGGCCGGGATATCGACGGCGCAGCTCGGGAACCCTTGGCGAGAGCTCCGGTGGCGTCGTTGCCACCTCGCGGGAGCCGTTGGCGAGTACAAGATCCCTGACGTCGAGATCGACCGGCAGTGGCAGAGTGCCGAAGTAACCGCACACGTACTTTTTCACTTCGTCCGGTACCACCTTGTAGCGCTCGCCGCTCAGCACGTTCATCACCGCTTGCGCGGCGATCATGGCGGGGAAGGGCGTGGCCATCACGGGCGAGCCCAGTTCCACGCGCACGCGGGCGATCTCTTCGAGCACGACCGGCAGCTTGTCGGCGATCCCCGCCAGCTGCAGTTGCGACTGCAGGTTCGACATGGCGCCGCCGGCGTATTGGGTGACGAAGTGCGCCGGGTCGTATTCCGCCGGGATACCCAGGGGAAAACCGTTCTCTTCGGCCACGCCGGCGAGGTACTCGCCGATCTCGTCAGCCGCGCGGTCATCGAAGTCGACCTCGAAACCGATTTCGCGCAGGTTACGGGCCAGCATCTGGGCCGAGGGCCCTGCATTGCCGTTGGCCAGCGGATCGATCGAGCACAGCAGGCGGTCGGCGCCGTGCACCGCCGCTTCTATGGCCGCCAGCGAACCGGTCGCGTTCAGGCAGTGGGTGAGCACTTCGAGCGGTCGATCGCCGATCACCGCCTTGATCGCTGGCACAATGCTGCGTACCTGTTCCACGGTCATGCTGCCGCCGGCGTCGCCGAAGGTAAAGGCGTCGATGTCGAAGCGTTCGATGGCCTCGCGCGCCTTGGCGGCGTAGAACGTCGCGTCGTAGCCCGGGGCCAGGTTGTAGATCATGGCGAGGTTGGTGGTGGCGCCCAGGCGCTTGGCCGTGGCGATCGCCGGTACCAGGTTGTCCCAGCAATGCAGTGAGTCGAGAAAGCCGATGTCACGGGCACCGTTGGCGACCAGGCGCTCGACGTACAGCTCGCTGAGGTCGTCCGGTTCCGGGTAGAAGCTGCGCAGCATGTTGCTGCGCACGATACCGCGCAGCGGCGTGTGGCGGATCCGCTCGGACAACAGGCGGAGCCGCTCCAGCGGATTCTGGTTGAGGAACAGCACGCTGGCGTCGAACTGCACCAGGGCAACGCCTTCTATCGCATCGAAACCCAGCGCATCCAGGCGCTCGGCCATCGGCAGCATGTGCTCGGTGCGCATGCGCGTGGCCCACAGGCACTGGTGCGCATCGCGCAGGGTGGCATCGACCAGCTGGATGCGCCGGCGTTTGCCGGTGCGGACAAAATCCGCATTCACTTTTTCGCGTAGTTGATTCAGCACATGTCACCCCTTGCTGTGTTCAAGATGGATGGACAGGCCGGGGCCTGTGACACTCAATACGGTGTAATCGGGCCAGCGTTGCAGCAGCCCGAGCGTCAGGGCTTGCTCGGGTGTGCGCACTTCGTAGTGAAGACTGTGCAGCGGTGGCAGCGCCGGGCAGCCGCAGACCAGTGCCGCGAGCGCCTCATCGCAGGCGGGCACGTCGATCCCGCGGCCAGGGTGCGCAACCGCGCCGATGCGTTGCTGCAGGCTGTTCAGCGATGTGTCGATCGGGCCGTAGCAGCCTTGCAGCCAGCGGCGCAAGGTTGGCTGCAACGTGGCGTAGCGTGGGCTGGCATCCAAATGCTCGAGGGCTTGATGCGCAATAGCCCGGGCGAAAGGTTGCAGCATCGGCGGATTGCCCAGTTCCTGGCGAATGCGCGTGCACTCGCGGGAATACTCGAACAGATCGGCCAGGCGTGCGCGATCGCGCAACGCTTGCATGGCCTCGGCGGCGATTTCGCCCGGCAACTGGTGCTCAAAGGGCGCGAGGTCGAAGGCCCAGGGCTGGTTCTCGGCAAACCCCTCCTGATCCGCCACGCCGGCGAGCTGGGCCTGGGCTTCTTCCACACGCGCCTGATCCGGTGTTTGCAGCGGCAATTGCAGCAGCGCCGCCGACCGGATCAACAGTGCCAGCGAAGGCGTCGAGGCACCGTTGGCGACACAGGGCAGCGCGACATCGAGGCGGTCGATGCCGAGGCGAATCGCTTCCAGCGCCACCTGCGGGCCGAGACCGGTGTGGCAGCGGGTGTGCAGGTCCAGAGGTGTTCCATCAGCGCCGCTGCGCAGGGCTGCGAGCAAGCCGGGCAGGCGATCGCCATGCAGCAGGCCGGCTTCGTCGCGCAGCATGATGCGCTGCGCTCCGGCCTGTACCAGCTGAGCCGCGCAGGCCGAATAGTGGGCGTTGCCATGTTGATGATCGTCCACATAGGGCAGGGCGGCGGTGGCGGTCAGACCGTTCGCCAAGGCCAACTGCACGGCGTTGCCCAGGCGCTGGAAGTCCAGCTGCGGATCGATCAACACCACCTCGCTGATACCGGACCGGGCAAGCACTCGCAGCCAGCCATTCAGCGCTTCGCCTGCGAGCACATCGATGGCGCCCTGGGCGGGCAGCAGGTTCACCGTGGCGCGCAGGGGCGTGCCATGGGCGCGTTCGCGCATTGCAATGACGCGTTGCAGCGGATTTTCACCGCGGCCGAGACATTGCGCGATCACGGCGGGACTCAATACCTCGATCGCCGCCAGCCGGGCGTGCCCCAGTGAATTCATGGCGCCGAGCAGCATCGCTGTGCCGGGGGCACCGCCCCAGGCTGCGGTCTGGCCGTCGCTCAGGCTGACATCGACCAATGTTGTCATGCTCATGCGCGCTCCTTGGCTTGTTTCAAGGCCTGCTTGCGGGCGGGTACGAAGACGTCTTCGACCCAGCGAGTGGTGACCAGGCCTGCGACGAAGTCGGGGTGATCGAGCACGGCATGGTGGAAGCTGGCGGTGGTCGACAGGCCTACCACCTTCATGTCCTCCAGCGCCTTGCGCATGTGTACGATAGCCTCGCTGCGGGTCGGTGCATGCACGATCAGCTTGGCCAGCAGGGAGTCATAGAACGGTGGCACGGTGGCGCCGCTGTAGCAGTGGGTATCGACCCGTACGCCTTTGCCCTTGGGCGGCAGCCACTCGCTGACCAGGCCCGGGCTCGGGAGGAAATGGCGGTCCGGATCTTCAGCGTTGATCCTGCACTCGATGGCATGGCCGACCAGTTTGACGTCGGCCTGGCTGAACGACAGCGGCAGGCCGGCGGCGATGCGAATCTGCTCGGCCACCAGGTCCAGGCCGGTGATCATCTCCGTTACCGGATGCTCGACCTGGATGCGGGTGTTCATTTCCAGGAAATAGAATTTGCCATCGCGGTCGTCGACCACGAATTCAATTGTGCCCGCGCCGAAATAACCGACATTGCGCGCCAGGCGTACCGCGCACTCGCCCATTTGTTCGCGGGTTTGCGCCGCGAGGCTCGGGGAGGGTGCTTCCTCGATCAGTTTCTGGTGTCGGCGCTGGGTCGAGCATTCGCGTTCGCCCAAGTGCACCACGTTGCCGTGGCGGTCGCCCATGATCTGGATTTCGATGTGGCGCGCCAGTTCGATGAACTTCTCGACATACAAGGTCGGGTCGCCAAAGGCCGCCTGTGCTTCCGAGGAAGCGGAACGGAAGGCGGCCTCGGCTTCTTCGTCGCTGCGCACGATGCGCATGCCACGCCCGCCGCCCCCGGCGGTGGCCTTGAACAGCACCGGGTAGCCGATGTCGCTGGCGATGGCGCGGGCGGTTTCTGCATCGGCCACGGCGTCCGAGCCCGGTACTCGCGGTACTTCGGCTTTTTCCGCCAGGCCGACGGCGGTGATCTTGTCACCCATCGAATCAATGATTTCAGCCGATGGACCGATGAACGCAATGCCGGCGTCTTCGCAGGCCTGGGCAAAATGCGAGCGTTCGGAAAGGAAGCCGTAACCCGGGTGGATGGCATCGCAGCGCTGTTCCAGTGCCGTGCGCACCAACAGCTCGGCGCACAGATAGCTTTGCGCGGCCGGCGCCGGGCCGATGACCACGTACTCATCGGCGAGGCGCGCGGCCAGGCTGTCCTGGTCTGCTTCGGAGACGGCAGCAACCGATTCGATGCCCAGGGTTTTGCAGGCGCGCACGATGCGCACCGCGATTTCGCCACGGTTGGCGATCAATACCCGGCGGATGTCGCGGGTTGCCACGGGAATGCTGCTCATCAACGTGCCTCCGGTTCAAGAATCATCAATAGCTGGTCACGCTGCACCATCTGCAGGTCCTGGGCGACGATGCGCACGACGCGGCCTTTCACCGGTGACGCAAGGGTGTTGAAGAGCTTCATGGCTTCGACCAGGCACAGCGGCGTGCCTGTCTCGACCAAGGTGCTCTCTTCGACGAAGGACGGTTGGTCAGGACTGGGTTTGCGATAGAAGGTGCCCATCATGGTGGCGCGCACGGCGACCTGACCGGCGGCGATTTCAGGTTCGCTGGTGGCCGCCACAGTGGTCGGCTGCGCCGGTTTTGCCGGAGTAACGCCTTGCGCAGGCGCCTGGGACCGCTCGATCGTTCCCGACTTGCTGGCAGTCAGGGTGGTGTCACCGATGCGGACTTCAAGGAAGTCCAGATGCCGGGTGTGATCCAGTATTTCCAGGATTCTTCGTGCTTCTTTATGTGTGAGCGACATGCCTTCTGGCCTCTTGTTGTTCGAATTGCCTTGACGGATATGAACATCGATACGTAGGATTGTCAACAATCAGACAATCATGTAATTTGCTGATCGTGATCCAGGGCGTTTGCGCAGGCCTTCAAGAAAAGCGTAGCGCGCGGCGGCCAAGGGCCCGGCGATTTGAGAAATCAGTAGTGTTTTGGAGGGGGCGAGAATGAGTACAATCGCGGTTAAGTCAGATGTCGCTGGAACGGTGTGGCAGATTCATGTCGGCGTGGGCGATGTCGTTGAAGAAGATCAGATACTCATCGTCATGGAATCCATGAAAATGGAAATTCCATTGATGGCTGTCGAACCGGGGCGCGTTATCAGCGTTCTTGTTGCCGAGGGCGACGTGGTGAAAGACGGCCAGGATGTCTTGCTTATGGAGTGCGATTGAAGTCTATGTCAATGAATGCAGGTTCGGCGTCGGCCGCCAAGGGCGGTAGTGCAATAGGTATCATGCGTGCTGGTCGCCAGCGCGTATTGACGATGCCGGAGCAGATTGCCGAAAGCATTACGCTTGCGATTCTGCGAGGCGAATACGGGCCGGGCGATTCGGTGCGTGAACAGGAACTGGCCGACCACTTCCAGGTCAGCCGGGGTCCGATTCGCGAGGCCCTGCGCATTCTCGAGAAGGTCGGCGTGGTGACCATCGTGCCGCAGCGCGGCGCGCATGTGACTTCATTGAGCAGGCAGGAGATCGACAATCTGTTCGAGATCCGCGCGGTACTGGCCGGTTTGCTGGCCAAATACCTGGTCGACCTGGATGGATCGATCGTCAATCAAATGGACGCCATCGTCACCCGTCTTGAGCAGATTGCCTCGCAAGCGGATGCCCTGGACGAGTATGCCCAAGGCAGTTATCGCCTGAGCACGCTGTTATTCCAGTCCTGCGGCAACAAGCAGCTGGCGGAACTCATGGGAGCGCTGGGCATCCAGACCGCACGCTACACGCGGTTGGGGTTGCGTTCACCGGAGCGTCGCCAGGCTTCCGCCAACCATTGGCGCCAACTGGTCGAAGCGCTCAAGCACAACAGCAGTTCGGTGGCCGCGAACATGATGGTTGAGCTGATCAACGCTTCCCATCAAGCCGCATTGAATCACCTGGAATAATCCACACGGGGGCACATCACTCCCGAGTGCTGTGTCAGGTTGTCGACAATAAGACAAAAATCATGACAAAAAAACGCACCGCAGGACACATGCTCAGTTGGGCAGCCAAGCAATACCGAGGCCGCACCGCCCTGATCTTCGGCGACACCGGCCTGACCTATGATGAGGTCGAGATGGGCAGTAACCGGCTTGCCCATGCCTTGATTGGCCTTGGATTGCAGGTTGGGGAGCGCGTCGCCGTGCTGCTCAACAACTCGCCGGAGGCGATCGAGAGTGTTTTCGCTGTCGAGAAGGCCGGTTTGGTTTACGTGGCGCTCAATGCCCGGCACACCTTGGCCGAACAGATCGCGATCCTCGAGGACGCTGGCGCCGGTGTGTTGGTGGTGGGGCCTGAGTTTCGCGAGATCGGCGAAGGCGTTCTCGATCGCGTCGCGGGTTTGCGTCATGTGATCGCGCTCGATTGGCAGTCACCACAGCTACTGGACTACCGCCGGTTGCTCGCCTCGATGCCAACGCAGGCGCCGAATGTCCAGGTGTCTCCCGATGCCTTGCTGCGCATTGCCTATACCTCGGGCACCACCGGCAAGCCCAAGGGCGTCACCTACACGGTCAAGCGCTGGTATGAACGCCTGACCAACCATTTCTACGCCATGGAATACAGCCTGGGCGTGGAGGATGCGATGTTGCATGTCGGTCCCTTGACCCATGCCGCCGGCGTGCATCTGTTGCCCTGCTACTTGCGCGGGGCGCGCAATGTGATTCTCGAGAAGTTCGAGCCACTGGATACGCTGCAACAGATCCAGCGACACCGGATCACGCAGATGATGTGCGTGCCGACCATGCTCATGCGGTTGCTCGACGCCCTCGACAGCGGCGCCAGTGCGGATCACTCGTCGCTCAAGTGCATCCACTACGGGACTGCGCCGACATCCGTCGACCTGATCCAGCGCGCCATTGCGCGCTTCGGCCCGGTGATGCGTCAGCAGTACGGAATGACCGAGGCGGTCCAGCCGCTGGCGGTGTTGTACCCGCACGAACACGTCGAAGACGGCGTGCTGCGTTCCTGCGGCAAACCGACTGCCAATGTGCAGATCAGCGTGCGCGATGTTCACGGCGCGGAACTGGCGGTGGGCGAGATTGGCGAGATCGCCATCGCCACCGACGGCATCGGCGAAGTGGCGTTCTGGCGTCGCCCGGATCTGGAGGCCGAGGCCATTCGTGACGGCTGGTACTACTCGGGCGACCTGGGTTACCTCGATGTCCAGGGCTTTCTTTATATCGTCGGGCGCAACAAGGACATGATCATTTCCGGTGGCTTCAACGTGTATGCACGGGAAGTCGAGGATGCCCTGGAAAGCCATCCGCAGGTACTCGAGGTGGCGGTCCTGGGCCTGCCTGACGCGGAGTGGGGCGAGCGCATCGCCGCGTTTGTCGTACGGCGCGAAGGCGCCACGCTCGATAGCGAGACCCTGGGCAGTCATTGCGCAGCCCTGATCGCCGGCTACAAGAAGCCGCGCCTGATCGAATTCGTCGAGGCCTTGCCGCGCAATAGCGCCGGCAAGGTGGTGAAGAACATTCTGCGCGATGACTATCTCGCGCGCCTGCAGAGGAAATCATCATGAGCACGCCTGTTGCCCCTGAATGGTCGCTGGAGCTTGCGGACATCCGCGCGCGTCGGGAAATCGCCTACGCATTGGGTGGTCCCGAAGCGGTGGAAAAACACCACGCCCAAGGCAAACTCACGGCGCGTGAGCGCATCGGCCATCTGCTCGATGATGAAAGTTTCGAGGAGTTCGGCATTCTTGCCGGCGCGGTGAAGTACACGCCGCAAGGCACGATCGCCTCGGCCACACCGAGCACGGCCGTGGTGGGCGTCGGTCAGATCGACCGGCGGCGCACTGTGGTGGCGGCCGATGATTTCACCATCCGGGGTGGTTCGTCGGAAGCGGCGGTCGCCGAGAAGTGGATCTATGCCGATCGCTACGCCTGGGAATACAAGTTGCCGATCATCCGCATGATTGACAGCGCCGGCGGCAGTGTGAAGCTGCTCGACAAACTCGGTCATACCAAGATCCCGGGTTATGCCCTGTTGCCGATCACCAACCTGCTGGGCGCGGTGCCGGTGGTCGGCATTGCCCACGGTGCTTGCGCCGGCCTGGGTGCGCTGCGGGTGGCCGCTTCACACCTGTCGATCATGGTGCGGGGCCAGAGCCAGGTGTTCGCGGCTGGCCCGCCGGTGGTAAAGCAGGCGTTCGGCATCGATATCGACAAAAACGATCTCGGTGGCTATGACCAGGTGCATCGTCACAGCGGCATGATCAACCTGGCTGCCAACAGCGATGCCGAGGCACTGGACCTGGCCAAGCGCTTTTTGTCCTATCTGCCGGGCAATGTCTGGGAGCAGCCGCCACGAGTTGCCTCGCAAGACTCTCCGGCGCGCCGTGACGCCTGGCTCAACGACGCGATTCCCCATGACCGGCGCAAGATCTTCAACCCGCACAAGATCCTCAAGTCGCTGGTCGACAAGGACAGCCTGTTCGAGATGTCCCCGGATTTCGGTGCCTCGACCATCACTGCGTTCGCCCGTCTCAACGGCTATTCGGTGGGAATCATCTGCAACAACCCGCGGGTTGGCGGCGGTGCGCTGACCCGTGCGGCGGCGCTCAAGCAGACTCGCTTCATCGACCTGTGCGACACCTTTCACCTGCCGCTGATCTACCTGGTGGACCAGCCCGGTGTCATGACCGGTCAAGAGGCGGAAATGCAGGGCACGTTGATTGCGGCCATGCAGGCTGTGCATGCGATAGAACAGGCGAGCGTGCCGGTCATCACCATTGTGCTGCGCCGTTGCGTCGGGCTTGCCGGTGCCATGGTCAGCCCCTGGCATGGCCCTACGGGTACGGCATTACCGCACCGGTTCGCCTGGCCTTCGGCGCAGTGGGGTTCGATTCCGATCGAAGGCGGTGTCGCCGCTGCCTACAAGCAGGAGATCGCTGCAGCCGATGATCCGCTGGTACGACGCAAGGAGCTGGAGGCCCATTACCAGGCCCTGGCTTCACCGCTGCGTACGGCCGAACGCTTTGGCGTGATCGACATCATCGAGCCAGACAGTACGCGTCCACTGCTGTGCAACTGGGTGGGTGACGCGTATCGCCTCACCGCGCTTTCCCTCGGGCCGAAGCGGCGGACCATGCGCTAGTCCCCATGGGACGGGTGGCATCGAGCCTTACCTTCATAAAAACAATCAAAGGTACTGACGAATGTTCTGGAAAAAGAGTCCCTGTGCCGTCCTTGCGACGCTGATGGTGATTCACCTGTTGGCCCAGGTGGACCGCAATATCCTGCTGGGCTTCGCCCCGCAGATCACCGGTGAGCTGGCGATCAACAATGCGCAGTACGGTTTTCTGGTCGGCGCGGTGTGGGTACTGAGCTATGGCGTGATGGCGGTATTTCTCGGTGCGCTGGCCGATCGTCACAGTCGGCCGCGGGTGATCGGCGCAGGCATGCTCGTCTGGAGCGTTTGTACGGTGGCCTCCGGTTACGTCCAGAACTTCGAACAAATGGTTGCGGCGCGTTTTCTGGTGGCCACCGGCGAAGCCGCGCTGGTGCCCGCCGCCACGGCCCTGTTGATGGAGCTGTTCTCGGAAAAACGTCGGGGCACCGCGGTGGGACTGTTTTACCTCGGCATTCCGTTGGGCATTGGCTGCAGCTTTTTGCTGGCGGGCACACTCGGCGCCGCCCATGGCTGGCGCACCACGTTCCATTTCCTCGGTATCGCCGGGGTGATCATTGGCTTGCCGTTAATGCTGATGAACGACAAACGCAGCACGTGCATGGTGCAGGAGCGCGGCGAACCCCTCGCCGCACAGATGGCCGCCGTGTTCGGCGAACTGCGCAGCAACAGTGTGGTGCGTTACACCGTGACCGGGTTCGTGCTGGCCCACCTGGCCTATCCGGGCATTTCATTCGCACAACTCTGGATGACGCGGGAGAAAGGACTGGACCCGGCCTCGATTGCCATGACCCTGGGCGCCATGCAGATCGTTTTCGGTTCGTTGGGCGCGTTGGCCGGCGGCATTCTGAGCGACCGCCTGGCCCCTCGTTTCAAGGGCGGCCACGGCAGTGTGCTGGCGTTGCTCATGCTGGTGTGCGCGCCGTTCATGATCGCTTATCGCCTGGTACCGGTCGATTCGCCGCTGTTTCATGTGGGGATGGCGGTCGGCATCTTCATGTTGATGTCGCTCTACGGTTCCGCGACCACCGCTATTCAGGGCGCGGTCCCGGTGCGCATGCGTTCGACGGTCATGGGCTTCTCGATGCTGCTGCTCAACCTGTTTTCGGTAGCACTGGGCACCTTCGTCGTCGGCTGGATCAGCGATGCATTGACGGCTGCCGGAGTGGATTCGCCGCTGACCCATGTGTTGCTGGTCAGCGACATTCTCGCCCTGGTGCTGGGTGGGGTTTTCTTTTATGTGGCGGCGCGTATCAAGCGTGCAAGCGCCTGTGCGATGCCGACTATGGGTATCAAGGTTTAGCTTATGACCAGGTCCGCCGTCCTCCAATTGCAGTCGGTCACCAGCCTGTATCTGCCGGGTGTGCTGGCGAGCATCGTAGTCGCCATTGCCGCGCGCTTCCTGGCTGACCAGTACCACGCGCCGGTGATGCTGTTGGCACTCTTGCTCGGCATGGCCATGAACTTCCTGGCGGCGGGGCCGAGCAGGGCCGGTATCGACTTCAGCGCCCGGGAAATCCTGCGCGTGGGCGTGGCCTTGCTGGGGCTGCGCATCTCGCTGGAGCAGATCGTGGCGCTGGGCTGGCATCCGGTGTTGATCGTGGTCGTGTCGGTGGTGGTCACCATCGGGGTGTCGATGCTGGCGGCGCGCGCCCTGGGCTTCAATGCGCTGTTCGGCCTGTTGTCCGGCGGGGCCACCGCGATCTGCGGCGCGTCGGCGGCACTGGCCCTGGCGGCGGCGTTGCCGGGCCACCAGGCCAAGGAGCGGGCGACGCTGTTCACGGTCATTGGCGTGTCCAGCCTGTCGACCCTGGCGATGATCGTCTATCCGCTGATTGCCCAGGCGCTGGGCCTGGACCCGCTGCAAGCCGGGGTTTTTCTCGGCGCCACCATCCATGACGTTGCCCAGGTGGTCGGTGCCGGCTACAGCATGTCCCATGACATCGGCGATACCGCCACGGTGGTGAAACTGATGCGCATCGCCATGCTGCTGCCGGTAATCGTCTGCGCGGTGTTGATCACCCGCGCCCAAGGCGGGCAGGGCACGGGTGAGCGGCCACCGTTGTTGCCCTGGTTTGCCGTGGCGTTCGTGGTGCTGGCGACGTTGACCAGCCTGGGTTGGTTGCCATCGGTGGTGCAGGGCCTGGGCAATCAGTTGTCCAGTTGGTGCCTGGTGGTGGCCATCAGCGCGTTGGGGATGAAAATCCAGTTGAAGGAACTGGCTACGGTGGGGTTCAAACCCATCCTGTTGATGGTCGGTGAAACAGTGTTCTTGCTAGGGCTGGTGTTGCTGATGATACGACTCTGAAGTTGAGTCTGGTCGTTCAATAACGCGGATGTTCTGACGCCGGCGGTATTGACTGGATCTCGTTGAATGAACTGAACGCTCCCCTGACGGGGTTATGAGTGGTGGGCACTGTCATGCCCGAATTTTGAATAGCCAGGTGTATTTCCATGAACGCAAAACAACAACAAAAACCACAGAGGCAACCTATGCGGGCAAACAAGACTCATGGCGTTGGTGTGTTCGAGCCAACGCTGCTGGCCTCGGCGCTGTTCATCGCCATGTTGCCGGCGGCACAGGCCTTCGAACTGGGCACCGGCAGTGAAGACTGGGCCGTGCGCTTCGATAACACCTTGAAGTTCAACTACGCCCAGCGAGTCGAAAGCCCTAACAGCAAGTTGGCCAACTCATGGAACAACAATGATGGCAATCGCAACTTCTCTTCCGGCAGTGCGGTGTCCCAGCGCCTGGATGTGCTGTCCGAACTGGACGTGACGTACCAGAAGAAAGCCGGTTTTCGCGTCAGCGCCAACAGCTGGTACGACCATGCCTACGACAATGTCGGCAGTGACAACGCGGCGACCAACCAGCTCAACGATGGCCGAACGGATTCGCGCCACGTGAGCGGTTATGTCGATCGCTACTACAACGGTCCGTCGGCGGAGATCCTCGATGCCTTCGTCTTCGGCAGCACGGAAATCGGCGAAGACTCGATCCTCAGCGCCAAGCTCGGCAAGCACACCCAGTACTGGGGCGAAAGCGTCCTGGCCTTTGCCCACGGCAACAGTTACGGCCAGTCGGGCCTGGACATCAGCAAGGCGCTGGCGGTGCCCGGCACCGAAGCCAAGGAGCTGTTCATCCCGCGCAATCAGTTGTCGGTCAGCTTTACGGTCAACCCGGAACTGACCCTCGGCGCGCAGTACTTCCTCGACTGGGACGCTTCGCGCCTGCCGGAATCCGGTACCTACCTGGGCTTCAACGACGGCATCCAGAACGGCGGGCACAACCTGTCGCTGATCGGTGGGCAAAATCCGTTCTTCGGCGCCCCGGGCGCGATCGGAGCCAACCAGTTCCTGCGCCTGAGCAATGGCCATACCTTCAAGCCGGACAAACGCGGCGACTTCGGCCTGATGGCGAAGTGGAGCCCGGAATGGCTCGACGGTACGCTCGGTATCTACTACCGCAACACCTCTGACATCTTGCCCAACCTGGTGCTGCAGCCGACCGCTGTCGGCCCAGCCCAGCTGATCTCCGGCAACATCGGCAGCTACAACCAGTTCTATGTCGACGACATCGATATCTATGGCATCAGCCTGTCGAAAAGCGTCGGCGATGTCAGCGTCGGTTTCGACCTCAACTACCGCGAAAACATGCCCCTGGCCAGCGTCGCCGGTACCGTCAGCCCGGCCGCGGTAGCTGCCGGCCGGCCAGGTTTCATCGGCGGCTTCGACGGCGAAGACGGCGTGGCTCGCGGCAACACCGTGCATGCGGTGCTCAACGGCCTGACCACCTTTGGCGATACCCCGCTGTGGGACAGCTCCTCATTGCTGGTTGAACTCGGCTATAGCCGGTGGCTGAAGGTGACCGACAACAAGCAGCTGTTCAAGGGCGAGGACTGGTACCGGGGTACCGACAAGGTCACCAAGGACAACTACATCATTGGGGTCAACTTCAACCCGACCTGGTACCAGGTCTTCCCGGGCATCGATATGTACCTGCCGATGACCTACAACGTCGGCCTCAACGGCAACTCCGCCGTCCAGTTGGGGGGCAACGAAGACGCCGGCAGCTACTCGGTCGGCGTCGGCTTCGACGTGCACAACCAATATCGCTTCGACCTGAAATACGTGGACAACTTCGGTCCATTCGACACGTGCAGTTCGCCAGGCAGCGCTGGCAGCCAGGGAGACGGCGCTGCGCCGGGTGCCAATGGGCAGTACAACTGCACGCCCGGACAAACCACCGCCTTTGGCGGTACACCGGCCCAGCTCAAGGATCGCGGCATGGTAACGGCCACCTTCAAGACAACTTTCTGATTCGCGATTGCTTAAAAACAATCAGGAGAACGACACCATGAAATGCATGCACAATCTGTTAACCGCCTCCGTCGCGCTGGCGTTCGCCGGTCTGGTCCAGGCCGCGGTACCCGCCGCAGACGCCGGCAAGCTGGGCAGCAACCTCACTGCCGTCGGTGCCGAAAAAGCCGGCAACGCCGATGGCTCCATTCCGGCCTATACCGGTGGCCTGACGACCGCGCCAGCGGGTTTCAAATCGGGCGATACCCTGCGTCCCGACCCTTATGCCAACGAGAAACCGCTGCTGGTGATCGATGGCAAGAACGTCGCGCAGTACAAAAACCAGCTGACGGCCGTCACGGTCGAACTGGCCACGCGTTTTCCCAGCTTTCGCGTCGAGGTCTATCCGACTCATCGCAGCGTGGCCCTGCCACAGAGCGTGCTGGACAACACCTTGAAGAACGCCACCGGCGCCAAGTCGCTGGAGGGTGGCAACGCCATCGAGAACGTCCTGCCGGGGGTGCCTTTCCCGATTCCGCAGTCAGGTGCCGAAGCCATGTGGAACCACCTGCTGCGTTATCAAGGAGTGGCGTATTCGACCAAGTATGACTCCTGGAACGTCGATGCCTCGGGCGCGCAGATCCTTGCCACCAGCGGCGAGATCGTCAATTCGTTTCCGATCTTCGAAGACCTGGGCAAGGTCATCGATGGTAAGGACACCTACTTCCAGACTCGTCTGTTCTACACCGGTCCCGCACGCCGGGCGGGCGAGGCGATCATGCTCAAGGACGCCGCCAACCCGCTGGCCCAGGCGCGTCGTGCCTGGCAATACCTGCCGGGGCAACGCCGGGTGAAGCTGGCGCCGACCCTGGCCTATGACACGCCAAACCCGGGCACGGCTGGCTCGGGCACCTATGACGACGTGTACGTCTTCAACGGTGCGCTGGATCGCTACGACTGGAAGCTGGTGGGCAAGCAGGAAATGATCGTGCCTTACAACACCTACGCGCTGAGTTACATCAAGGACCCGAAAGCCCTGACCACACCCAACCACCTGGCGCCGCAATTCGTGCGTTGGGAGAAGCACCGCGTGTGGGTGGTGGAAGGCACGCTCAAGGCCGGCGCCCGTCACGTCTATGCCAAGCGTCGCTTCTATCTGGACGAGGACAGCTGGGTGGCCCTGGCCTCCGATCAGTACGATGCGCGCGGCCAACTTTACCGTGGCTCTTTCAGCTTCCTCTCGCAGAGCTACGACGTGACCACCCCCAACACCACGCCGCACGTGATCTATGACCTGGTGGGCGGGACCTACAACATCAACGGCTTGTCCGGCGCCTACGGCGGCATCAAGTACATCGCACCGCTCACCAAGGCGCAGTGGTCACCTGACGCACTGGCCGGTAACGGTATTCGCTAAGCGCGTTACACCAGCAGGCCCGCTGCACCTCGGGTGCAGCGGGCGCGGTTTTGCCAGGAGGACGCACTATGTGTTCATTGAACAAGCGCAGGTTGCAGGCGTTGGTGATGCTATTGGCGCTGTGGCAGACGGGTGCCCAGGCGAGCGGCTACATCGATGTGCTGGATCTGCCCGCAAGGGCCAGTGCCTTGGCGGGACGCAGCCCCATGCTCGACGTGGCGAATGCGGGGCAGCGCCTGCTTGCCGTAGGGCAACGCGGCCATATTCTTTATTCCGATGACGCCGGCCAGCAATGGCAGCAGGCGAGTGTGCCGGTCAGCAGCGACCTGAATGCCGTTTACTTTTCATCCCGGGACCAAGGCTGGGCCGTGGGCAACGATGGGGTCATCCTGCACAGCAGCGACGCCGGCGTGACCTGGAGCAAGCAACTGGACGGTCGCCAGATCGGCGCGTTGCTGGTCGAGCATTACTCGCAGTTGGCCAATGCAGAGCCGGCCAACGAACAGTGGCCGCTGCTGGTCGCGCAAGGGCAGCGGCTGGTGGAAGAGGGTGCCGACAAACCCTTGCTCGACGTCTGGTTCGCCGACGACAAACTCGGCTATGCCGTTGGTGTGTTCAACCTGATCCTGCGGACCGAGGATGGCGGCCAAAGCTGGACGCCATTCCAGGATCGCACCGACAACCCGCAGAACTTACATCTGAACGCGATCAACTCGACCGGGGATGCCTTGTACATCGCGGGAGAGCAGGGGTTGTTGCTCAAATGGGATAGCTCTCAGCAACGCTTCATGGCCTTGCAGACACCCTATCAAGGCAGCTATTTCGGCGTGGTCGGCAAGCCTGGCGAAGTCGTGGTCTACGGCCTGCGCGGCAACCTCTTTCGCAGCACCGACGGCGGCCTGAGCTGGACCCCGTTGAAAAGCGCAGTGCAAGTGAGCATCACCGCCGCGGCCGTCGATGCTCAAGGTCACTATCGGTTTTTCACCCAGGCCGGTCACATGCTGGTGGCGAAGGACGACAGCGGTCGCTTGCAGCTGGTGGTGCAGCAATCCCCGTCACCGGTCGCAGGCGCGACATCGCGGCTCGACGGCGCGCTGGTCGTGGTCGGCAGCCGTGGTGCCCGCACGCTTCTCGAAGAACAAGAGCCAGAACAATAGAGCGAGAACTCACACATGGCCCCTACCAAGCAAGACAACATGCCGGTCATCCGCGATCTGCGTGATTTCGATCGGCGCTCCGGCAACCTGCTGGAACGGCTGGTGTTCAACCATCGGCCGCTGTTCATGCTGCTCATGGCCGTGGCCACCGTGGTCCTGGGTTACATGGCCGCCACGCGTCTGGAACTGCGCCCCAGCTTCGAGAAGATGATTCCGCAGAGCCAACCCTACATCCAGAATTTCCTCGAGAACCGCCAGTCGTTGCGCGGCCTGGGCAACTCGGTGCGTGTCGTGGTGGAAAACACCCAGGGCGATATCTTCGACCCGAACTACCTGACGGTGCTCAAGCAGGTCAACGACGAGCTGTTTCTCAGCGAAGGGGTTGATCGCGCCTGGATGAAGTCGCTGTGGACGCCTGCGGTGCGCTGGACTGAAGTCACCGAGGAAGGCTTCCAGGGTGGTCCGGTGATGCCAGATACCTATGAGGGCAAACCCGAGCAGATCGAACAGTTGCGCCAGAACATCTCCCGCGCCGGCATTGTCGGCAGCCTGGTGGCCAGCGACTACAAGTCGAGCATGTTGGTCGTGCCGCTGCTGGACAAGGCCTCGGCCACCGGCCAGAGCATCAACTACCACGCCTTTTCGCAGATGCTCGAAGAGCGGCTGCGCGACAAGATCGAGTTTGCCGGTGACAGCTCTGCGCGTAAGTCCGGGGAAGAGGGCAAGGGGCCGTACAAAGTGCGGGTGATCGGTTTCGCCAAGCTGATGGGCGACCTGATTGATGGCTTGATTCAGGTGATGATGTTTTTCGGCCTGGCCGTCATCACTTCACTGATCATCATCTACGCCTACACCCGTTGCGTGCGCAGTACCCTGTTGGTGGTCGGCTGCTCGTTGATCGCGGTGGTCTGGCAACTGGGCATCGTCGCCTGGCTGGGCTATGCCATCGATCCGTATTCGGTCCTGGTGCCGTTCCTGATCTTCGCCATCGGCGTGTCCCACGCGGCGCAGAAGATGAACGGCATCATGCAGGACATCGCCCGTGGCACGCACAAGCTGATTGCTGCACGCTACACTTTTCGCCGTCTGTTCATTGCTGGCGTCACCGCGCTGCTGGCGGACGCGGTGGGCTTTGCCGTGTTGATGCTGATCGACATTCCGGTGATCCAGGACCTGGCGATCACCGCCAGCATCGGTGTCGCGGTATTGATCTTCACCTCCCTGTTGCTGATGCCGGTGGCGCTGTCCTACATCGGCGTCGGGCGCAAGGCCGCCGAGCGCGCGCTGAAAATCGATACCCGTGCCGAGCACCACAAAGGCTTCGGCAAACTCTGGGACCTGCTCGATCGCTTCACCACGCGCAAGTGGGCGACCGGCACCGTGCTGGTCGCCGTGTTGCTGGGCATCGGCGGGTTCATGGTCAGCCTGCAACTGAAAATCGGTGACCTCGACAGCGGGGCGCCGGAGTTGCGCGCCGACTCGCGCTATAACCGCGATAACGCCTACATCACCCAGCATTACGCGCTGTCGAGCGACCTGTTCGCGGTGATGATCAAGACCCCGGCGGAAGGCTGCCTCAACTACCAGACCCTGGTACTGGCCGACCGCCTGGCCTGGGAGCTGCAACAGTATCCGGGCGTGCAGGCCACCGCTTCGCTGGTCAACGCGGTACGCCAGATCACCGCCGGCACCTACGAAGGCAACCCCAAGCTCAACAGCATCCAGCGTAACCAGGACGTGCTGAACTACGCCGCGCAGCAGGCTTCGGTCAATGCCCCAGAGTTGTTCAATACCGATTGTTCATTGATGCCGGTGATCGCCTTTCTCAAGGACCATAAGGCCGAGACACTGGATGCGGTGGTGGCGATTGCCGACAAGTTCGCCAGGGAGAACAGCAGCGATGATCGCCAGTTCCTGTTGGCGGCCGGCAACGCCGGTATTGAAGCGGCGACCAACATCGTGGTGCGCGAGGCCAACCGCACCATGCTGCTGTACGTTTACCTGGCGGTGACGCTGTTCTGCCTGATCACCTTCCGCAGCTGGCGCGCCACGCTGGTGGCGCTATTGCCGCTGGTGCTGACCTCGATTCTTTGCGAAGCCTTGATGGTGGTCATGGGCATCGGCGTGAAGGTCGCGACCCTGCCGGTGATCGCCTTGGGCGTGGGGATTGGCGTGGACTACGCGTTGTACCTGCTCAGTGTGCAGTTGCAGTACCAACGCCAGGGCCTGTCGCTGTCCCAGGCCTATCGCAAGGCCGTGGCCTTCACCGGCCGGGTGGTCGGGCTAGTGGGTATCACCCTCGCCGCCGGCGTGGTGTGCTGGGTCTGGTCGCCGATCAAGTTCCAGGCCGACATGGGCATCCTGCTGACCTTCATGTTCCTGTGGAACATGCTCGGCGCGCTGATTCTGATTCCGGCGCTGTCGTTCTTCCTGCTGCGCAAACAACGGAGTGGGGGAGCGCTTGAGGTGGCCGATCGCGAGGCGGTTGTTGCCCCGGGCAAGCGGGTGGAGTTCGCCGCCAGTTCCCTGCGTCGATAAGCGCTGGACCAGCGCATCCAGGCGGCCAGCAATGCGCCGTCTGGATGCGAACTGGGGTCTACCCGATCAACCCTGGCAGAAGCGGATTCGGTTGCCGAATGGATCGTAGACTTCCAGGACCTGCCCCCAGCCCTGCTGGACAATCTCCGGACGCCCGTAGCCGTAGCGCTTGGCGAGTAACTCGTCGCGCAGCAATTCGATATTGTGCATCGGGA
>Ga0247818_10000502_pt1 | contig 24427 bp, 19 predicted proteins | sample 13C_Glucose_Day1_FD_192424 | JGI IMG/M metagenome (GOLD analysis project Ga0247818, IMG submission 192424) | Soil microbial communities from agricultural site in Penn Yan, New York, United States - 13C_Glucose_Day1 | ecosystem: Environmental > Terrestrial > Soil > Agricultural land | place... | reverse complement strand
CACCTGGGTCGCTGCCCGCGCACTCCCGTGCCCGCCTACTCCGCTGCCCGACCGCTCCGCTGTCCGGCTGCGTCGCCGACCGACCCGCCTCCGCCCACGTTGCCCGCGGCATACGGCGTGGGCGCTCAGCGCAGGCGCTGGTAGGCGAGGGCCAGGGCAGCGCCGAGACGGGCGTTGCTGCGCACGAGGGCGATGTTGGTCTCGAGGCTGCGGCCACCGGAGAGCTCGACGATCCGGCCGAGCAGGAACGGCGTGATGTCCTTGCCGTGGATCCCCCGCTCCGCGCACTCCCCCAGGGCCTGCTCGATGAGCGTGCCGATCTCCTCGGCGGGCATCTCCTCGTCGGCCGGCACGGGGTTGGCAACCGCGATCCCGCCGGAGAGGCCGAGGTCCCACTTGGCGCGCATCATCGCCGCGAGCTGCTCGACGGAGTCGACCCGCATGGGTGCGCGGTGACCCGAGGTGCGCGAGTAGAACGAGGGGAACTCGTCGGTGCCGAAGCCGACGACGGGCACACCGAGGGTCTCGAGCGACTCCAGGGTCAGGCCGATGTCGAGGATCGACTTCACGCCGGCGCTGACGACGGCGACGTCGGTCTGGCCGAGCTCGGTCAGGTCGGCGGAGACGTCGAAGCTGGTCTCGGCCCCGCGGTGCACACCCCCGAGGCCGCCGGTGACGAAGACCCGTATGCCGGCCAGGGCCGCGAGGCGCATGGTGGAGGCGACCGTGGTGGCCCCGTGAGCGCGGGTGGCGACGACGTAGGGCAGGTCGCGCAGGCTCACCTTGGCGACGTCGCCGTGGCTGGCGAGCACCTCGAGCTCGTCGCGGGAGAGGCCGATGCGCGGGACGCCATCGAGGATCGCGATGGTGGCCGGCACGGCACCGCCGTCACGGACGATGCCCTCCACCTCCACAGCCATCTCGACGTTGCGGGGGTAGGGCATGCCGTGGCTGATGATCGTCGACTCCAGCGCCACGATGGGTGCACCGTCGCGCACGGCGGCGACCACCTCGTCGGAGAGGGCGAGCATCGGGTGGGGGGTGGTTGCGGTGGTCATGCGTTCTCCTTTGCGGCGCGGAGCTCGGCGTCGACGAGGCGCGCGCTGATGTCGGGGCGGACGGTGTCGGGGCTGGCGACGGTGAGGGCAGCGGCCATCTGGCCGAAGGCGGCGGCGTCGGCGGCGGAGTCGCCGCGCAGCAGGGCGTGGACGAAGGCTGCGGTCATCGAGTCACCCGCGCCAGTGACGTCGACGACCGCGGTGCGCGGTGCCGGCAGGTGGGTGACGTGGACACGGCCGTCGTCGTCGAGGGAGCTGAGCGTGCTGCCGGCCAGGCCCCGGCGCACCCACACGTGGCGGACGCCGAGGTCGTGCACCTCACGCGCCGCCTTGGCCACGCTCGGGGTGGTGTGGGGGACGGCGCGGCCGACGATGGCGGCGAGCTCGTCCTTGTTGGGGGTCAGCGCCAGGAGCGGCCGCTCGGGGCTCAGGGCAGGCGCCAGCGCCGCCGCCTTGGCGACGCTGACCGGGTCGACGACGACGGGGACCCGGCACGCAGCCGCATAGTCGAGCAGCCAGACGGCCGGCGCCGGCGGGATGTTGCCCTCCACCACGAGCAGGTCACAGTGCGCGATGAGGTCGCGGGCCCCGGCGAGCTGCCGGACGGTGAGGTTGTCGGTGCACGACATGTTGGAGACCGCGACGAGCAGCTCGCCGTCGGCGTCCATCACGGCGAGGTAGGTGCCGGTGGGGTCGGCGGTGGTCACCATGTGGTCGATGACGACCCCGGAGCCACGTGTGGCCTCCATCAGCTCCTCACCGAAGGAGTCGCGTCCTACAGGCGCCACGAGGTGGGTGGGGGAGCCCATGCGGGCGAGGTTCTCGGCGATGTTGCGGCCCACGCCACCGGGAGTGGTCACCGCTGCGCCGGGGTTGGAGGTCCGCAGCACCGCCGGCTCGCGCGAGTGCGCCTTGATGTCCATGTTGGCGCCACCCACCACCACGACCGACCGGCGGTCCGGCTGCAGCACGTAGCCCCGGCCGAGGATGACTCCCTTCTTCGCCAGGTTCGAGAGGTGCACGGCGACCGACGCCTTGGTCGTGCCGAGCCGGTCGGCCAGGGCTGCGGCGTCGAGCAACGGGTCGAGCCGCAGCAGGTCGACGATCTCGCGCTCACGCTGGGTCAGGGTCACCTTATAATCATAAGGCTTCTTTATTTTTTTAAGCAAGCCCTTCCGCTGCGCGCCTTGGTGCTGGTCTGCCATCGTGAGGTGGTGGCACTGGCCGTCTGCCTGCTCTTCGACGCCCGCACGGAGCGGGCGCTGCGCTTGCTGTGGCAGCGGCTCGAGGACACCGGCGTGCCGACGCTGCTCTCCCACACGCACGGTCAGCACGTGCCCCACCTCTCGTATGCGGTGCTCCGTCAGTTCGACGTGGAGATGGTCCGGGAGGCGGTCGAGGGCCTGCCGGACGGCGGTCCCGTCTCCCTGCACTTCGACGCCCTCGGGCTCTTCCGGCGCAGCAGGGCCTGGCTGGTGCCCGGCGTGGCCGCGTCGGTCCTGGTCCGGCAGGAGCGCGTCGTGGCGGCGGTGCAGGAGACGGGGGCGGAGCTGCACCTGCACTACCGCCCCGGCTTCTGGGTGCCCCACTGCTCCGTGGCGCCCCGGGTGCGCCGAGAGTCGCTGGCGACCGTCGCGGCAGCGGTCTACGGCATCCTGCCGCTCGACGCCGTGGCCGACCGGGCGGCGCTGGTCGACAGCAGCACCGGCCAGCGGTGGCCACTGGACCGCCTGCCCTGACCGGACCGCCTGCCCTGACCGGTCGCGGCGCCCCTACTCGCCGGACGGACCATCCAGGCCCTCGGCGAAACCTCGCAGTGCCCTCCTCAGCAGGGCATCGGCCGACTCGCCGCGCTGGCGTGCCCGGGCCACCAGGACCAACAGGGCACGGCCGAGGTCGTCCTCGTCGCCTGCGAGGGTGGTCAGGTCGCCCCCCGTCCGCTCCCAGCGCGAGAGGGCCTTCTCGGCCGCCAGCAGGGTGGGCAGTGATGCCGGTATGCCGTGCAGCAGACCCTGGTGGCCCGCCTCGCCGCCCGCGTGGGCAGCCTTCGCGGCCTTCTCCTCCGCCTTGATGACCTCCCAGGCGCGCTCGACCTCAGCGGGCGTGGTGGCGTCGCCGTCGGCGAAGACGTGCGGGTGACGGCGCAGCAGCTTCTCGACGATGCCGCCGGCGACGTCGTCGATGTCGAAGGGGGAGCCCGGGTCGTCCTCGCCGACCCGCGACTGGAAGGCCACCTGGAGGAGGAGGTCACCGAGCTCCTCCACCATGTGCTCCCGGTCGCCGGACTCGATGGCCTCCGCCGCCTCGTGCGCCTCCTCGATGAGGTACTTCACCAGGGACTCATGGGTCTGCTCGGCGTCCCAGGGGCAGCCGCCGGGTGAGCGGAGCCGGTCCATGACGGCGACGAGGTCGAGCACCCGCGAGCCCGGGACGTCCCACGAGGCGACGAGCAGCTCGACCTCCGGGGGCTCGTCCAGCCGGGAGACCTCCGCGGCGATGGCGTCGGTGAGTCCGGGGTCGCCGTCTGCCGAGCCGACCCAGACCACAGGGAGGCCCTCCGCCGCGGCGGCCGCCACGAGGGTGCGCGCGAGCTCCGGCGGGGGATGGTCGCCGACGGGACGCACCGGCACACCCGCCTCTGCGACCGCCACCGCGAGGGGCTCCTCGCCGTCCCGCGCCAGCACCGACCCGGCGGCCTCGAGCGCCTGCCAGGCGGAGCGGGTGAACAGCCCCGGAGCGATCCGGGGGCTGCCCGTCACCAGGACGAGCCGGCCCGCCACGGGCACCGGGATCAGCCCTCGTCGGGGAGGGAGAGCCAGTTGCGGCTCGGCGCCTCGAACGTGGCGCTGTCGCGGTCGAAGGCGCCGTAGCGCGGGTTGATGGTGATCTCCGCCTTCTTCAGCTCCTCGACGACGAGCTGCTTCTCCTGGTCGGTGAGCTTCTGCAGCGCGAAGTTGGCCTTGACGAGGTCGAGGGTCGCCTGGGTCGGCTCGGAGAGGTTCGGCATCGCCGAGCGGGCCGAGGAGTCCGACTCGGCCTTGCCGACGCTCTCGGCGACGCCGTTGATGATGGGCGCGGCGATCAGGGAGCTGACGGCGCCCGGAGTGTCGAGCGGGGTCTGCGGCTTGAAGGCCTCGTTGATCTCGCGTGCCGCCTGCTGCGCCTCGCTCTCGCTGATCACCTGACCGTTGACGATCGCGGCGGTGTCGGCGGTGGAGCAGCCGGACACCGACAGGGCGGCGGCCAGGGCCACCGCGGCGAGCGGGCCACGCAGGGTCCGAAGTGCCTTCACTGACAATCCCTTTCGGTTGCTTAGCGGGCCTTCGCCGCCGACGGCTGCGTGGCGACACGGGCTGCATCGCCGACACTGCCTATCAGGACGGCACGGATGAGGTCGCTGGCCCACTGCAACACTGCCGTGTCGCGCAGGGGTTTGCCACCCACCCGGGCCGTCATCGGCTTGGGCACGAGAATCGTACGGACCGCGTCCTTGACGAGCGACTTCGGGTACAGCCTCTGCAGGCGCAGCTGCGCGGACTCGGGCAGGTCGACCGGGCCGAAGCGCACATGGTTGCCCTGCACGCTGATGTCCGCGACCCCCGCCTGGCGGGCGACGGTGCGCAGCCGCGCGACCTCGATGAGGTTGCGCACCGGCTCCGGCGGCGAGCCGTACCGGTCGACCAGCTCGGCCTCGATCTCCGCGAGCGCGGCCTCGTCGACGACGCTGGCAAGCTTCTTGTAGGCCTCGAGGCGCAGGCGCTCCCCTGGCACGTAGTCGTGCGGGAGGTGGGCGTCGACGGGCAGCTCGATCTTGATCTCGGCCGGCGCGGTCTCGCCCTCGCCGCGGAAGTCGGCGACGGCCTCCCCCACGAGCCTGACGTAGAGGTCGAACCCCACCCCCGCGATGTGGCCGGACTGCTCACCGCCGAGCAGGTTGCCGGCCCCCCGGATCTCGAGGTCCTTCATCGCGATCTGGATCCCGGCACCGAGGTCGGTGTGGCTGGCCATGGTCTGCAGCCGGTCGTGGGCCGTCTCGGTCATCGGCTTCTCCGGCGGGTAGAGGAAGTAGCAGTAGGCCCGCTCCCGTCCGCGGCCCACCCGGCCGCGCAGCTGGTGCAGCTGGCTGAGTCCGAGCACGTCGGCCCTCTCGACGACGAGGGTGTTGGCATTGGAGATGTCCAGGCCCGTCTCGACGATGGTGGTGCAGACCAGCACGTCGAACTTCTTGTCCCAGAAGTCGAGCACCACCTGCTCGAGCTTGTGCTCCCCCATCTGCCCGTGGGCCGTCGCGACCCGCGCCTCGGGGACGAGCTCGCGGATGCGGGCCGCGGCCCTCTCGATGGTGCTGACCTTGTTGTGGACGAGGAAGACCTGGCCCTCGCGCAGCAGCTCGCGTCGGATGGCGGCGGTGATCTGCTTCTCGTCGTAGGCGCCAACGTAGGTCAGGACGGGGTGGCGCTCCTCCGGCGGGGTGGCGAGCGTGGACATCTCGCGGATGCCGGTCACGGCCATCTCCAGGGTGCGCGGGATGGGTGTGGCGGACATCGCGAGGACGTCGACGGCGGTGCGGAGGGTCTTGAGCTGCTCCTTGTGCTCGACGCCGAAGCGCTGCTCCTCGTCGACGACGACGAGGCCGAGGTCCTTGTAGCGGATGTCCTTGGAGAGCAGGCGGTGCGTGCCGATGACGAGGTCGACGCTGCCGTCGGCGAGTCCCTCGATGACCTCCCGCGCCTCCTTGTCGGTCTGGAATCGCGACAGCGCCTTCACCACGACCGGGAACTGGGCGTAGCGCTCGGAGAAGGTCTGGAAGTGCTGCTGCACGAGCAGCGTCGTCGGCACGAGCACGGCGACCTGCTTGCCGTCCTGGATGGCCTTGAACGCGGCCCGCACGGCGATCTCGGTCTTGCCGTAACCGACGTCGCCGCAGATCAGGCGGTCCATGGGCACCGAGCGCTCCATGTCGGCCTTGACCTCGTCGATGCTGCTCAGCTGGTCGGGGGTCTCGACGTAGGCGAACGCGTCCTCGAGCTCGCGCTGCCACGGCGTGTCCGGGGCGAAGGCGTGCCCCGCGGTGGCCATGCGGGCGCTGTAGAGCTGGATGAGCTCGGCAGCGATCTGCTTGACGTAGCGGCGGGCCCTGCTCTTGGTCTTGTGCCAGTCGCTGCCGCCCATCTTGTTGAGCGTGGGCTGCTCGCCGCCGACGTAGCGGGTGACCTGGTCGAGCTGGTCCGTGGGCACGAACAGTCGGTCACCGGGCTGGCCGCGCTTGGACGGCGCGTACTCCAGCACGAGGTACTCCCGGGTGGCGCCGCCGACGGTTCGCTGCACCATTTCCACGAAGCGGCCCACGCCGTGCTGCTCATGGACGACGAAGTCGCCCGGTTTGAGCTGGAGCGGGTCGACCTGGTTGCGCCGGCGCGACGGCATCCGACGCATGTCCTTGGTGGAGCCCCCCTGCCCGACGGTCCCCGTGAGGTCGGTCTCCGTGATCACCGCGAGCCGGCTCGCCGGTGCGAGGAAGCCGCTGCCGAGGGAGCCCGTGGTGAGGTGGACGAGCCCGGGCGCGAGGTCTGCGAGGTCGGCGTCGAGCCTGCTGGGGACCTCGTCCTCGGCGAGCACCTCGTGGACGCGCTTGGCCAGGCCGTGGCCCTCGGTGACGACCACGACGCGCCACTGCTCGCCGACCCATGTCCGCAGGTCGGAGACGGCCTCCGGGGTACTGCCGCGGTACCGCGGAGCCTCGCCCAGCCTCGTGTCGAGGACCGCCGAGTCGTCACCGGTGAGCTCGGCGTCGGCGGTGAACGGGTTGAGGTCCCACCATGGCAGGCCGCGCTCCCGGGCGTGGGCGCGCAGGTCGGCAAGTCCCCAGAAGGAGGCCGTGCCGAGGACACCCTGCAGGTCGATCGGCACGGCGTTCCCGGCTGCGGCGTTGGCCCAGCCGGCGTCGAGGAACTCCTGGCTCGTGGCCGCGAGGTCATGGGCACGGGTGCGCACGCGCTCCGGGTCGCAGACGACGACGGTCGTGCCCTCGCGGAGGGTGTCGAGCACACTCTCCATCCCGTCGACGAGAGCCGGGGCGAGGGACTCCATGCCCTCGACCGCGATGCCCTCGGCCAGCTTGCCGAGCAGGTCCGCCGCCCCCGGAAGCTGGTCCACCAGACCCCTGGCCCGCTCACGTACAGACTCCGTGAGCAGCAGCTCGCGGCACGGGGGCGCCCACAGACCATGCTCGGCGACCTCGAGGCTGCGCTGGTCGGCAACCTTGAACCAGCGGATCTCCTCGACCGTGTCACCCCAGAACTCCACGCGGACCGGGTGGTCCTCGGTGGGCGGGAAGACGTCGAGGATGCCTCCGCGGACCGCGAACTCCCCCCGCCGCTCGACGAGGTCGGTGCGGGTGTATGCCGCGGCAGCCAGGTCCTCGACAACCGCGTCCAGAGGTGCTTCGTCGCCTGCCCGGAGCGCCACCGGGCGCAGCTCCCCCAGCCCCTTCACGACGGGCTGGAGGATGGCGCGGACCGGGGCCACGACGACATCGAGGGTGCCGTATGCCGGGTCGTCCGGATCGGGGTGGCGCAGCCGCCGCAGCACCGCGAGGCGCTTGCCCACGGTGTCGCTGCGAGGGCTGAGACGCTCATGCGGGAGGGTCTCCCAGGCCGGGAAGTCGGCCACGCTGTCGGGGTCGAGGAAACAGCGCAGGGCTGCGCTGAGGTCCTCGGCCTCCCGAGTCGTCGCAGTCACGGCCAGGAGCGGCCGCGCCGCGTCGCCGGCGGCTGAGCCACGCACCAGCGAGGCCAGCAGCGCGGGGCGGGCACCAGCCGCGACCGAGACGTCGACGAACGGCTCCTCGCGCCTGGCGGTGGCGACGGCGGCGGCGACCCCGGGGTCACCGGAGAGGACGTCCAGCAGGTGGCCGAGACTCATGGGGCGGTGGCTCCTGGGGCGGATAGACAACACGAGCGCCCCGCTGCGGCTCGCAACAGGGTGGTCCACAAGAGTAACCGCGAGCACGGGCCGCGCTCCCCTCGCCGCTGCGGGGAGCCCTCCGGGCTGGTGGGGACGCCACCGGACAGCGGCTGGACCGCCGTCCAGTGCGGGGTGGAGTGCCCTTCGGGGCGCCGGTCGCGCCGAGGGGCAGAGTGCCCCATTTGGTCACCCTTGGTCACGGTCTAGGTGGATGCGAGAAGTGTTGTCCACAAACGGTTTTCGCATTGTCTTGAAAGCATCACCCCGGCCGCGTGCCCGGACCTAGACTGACACATCGGCAACCAGTGGCTGCCGGCCTTCCGTTGGGGACTGGTGACCGAGCATGACGGCACCAGAGAACGGCAGGAGTGGTCACTCGTGAGGGGTGTGCGTGGTGGACAGCAGGCACAGGATCGTGTCCGGTGGCAGGGGGGCTGCCCTCGTTCTGACGACGCGCGGGGCACCCGCCCCCGGACCTGCCGGCGCCGCAGAGGCGGCCCGCGCTCGTCGCACCGCTGACTCCACCCGTGGGGTGTGCCGATCATGAGCCTGGTGGAGGACGACCGCACGCACCAGGGCACGGCAGTGGCGTCGCCGCTCTGGGACCACCGCTTCCCGGACGTGGTGCTGGGTCCGGTCGCCACGGCGGACCTCATGCTCGGGCTCGCCGGGGTCCTGCCCCATGGTCAGGTCCTCGGCGCAGCACTCAGCGAGCGTGCGGCAGAGGGGACTCGTGGCGCTCCACGCTCGATCGCCGTCAAGCTGCCCAGCGCCGAGGCCGTTGAGGCCGCAGTGGTCGCTGGCGGTGTCGTGCTCCGGGACGAGGAACACACGCCCCTGGCGGCGCTGGAGCATGCACAGCCGGTGCCGGGGAGCCCTCTGGTGCTCCGCGGCATACCGCGCCGTCTGCGTGCCCGGGAGTCAGGCATCGCCGCACGCACCAGCATCGACTTCGACGACCCCGCCCTCCGTCACCGGCACCTCCTGCTGCTGGAGCGTCCGCCCACTGCTGAGGACGTCCGCCGCCTGCGGAGCTGGGCCGTCATCGCCCCGGCGCCCGTCGTCCTCGTCCCGGAGCACAGCGACGGCCGGGCCTGGGTGCCCACGCGGCTGCTCCTGAGGCTCGCGCAGGACCTCGTCACCGAGATCGGGGCGAGTGCGGCGGACATCCGCACGGTGCCGCTCGAGCCGCACGACCCGTTCAGCGACACCGCCCTCGTGGACCGTATCGCCCAGCGGCTCGAGGCGTCCTCGGTCCGCAGCCTGAGCGATGCCGCACCGCCCGAGACGGCACCACAGTGGGCGCAGGCCCACGCCGCCCTCGTGGAGGGCCGTACCTCCGCGCCGCTGCCCGACCTCACGCCGGCCACCGAGTCCGTGCTGCGCGCCTGGCTCCCGCCCCGCAGCGAGCGTGGCGTCGCGCTGATGTTCTCCGGGCTGTCCGGGTCGGGGAAGTCGACGCTCGCGCGTGACGTGGCCGCCTGGGTCAACGCCCGCAGCCGTCGCACCGTGACCCTCCTCGACGGCGACCGCGTACGCCAGATGCTCTCCGCCGGCCTCGGCTTCGACCAGGCCTCGCGCGAGCTCAACGTCCGTCGCATCGGCTACGTCGCGGCCGAGATCGCCCGGCACGGAGGCATCGCCATCTGCTCGCCGATCGCGCCGTTCGCCACGACCCGCGAGGAAGTGCGCCACATGGTCGAGCAGGCTGGGGACTTCGTCCTCGTCCACGTCAGCACCCCCCTCGAGGAGTGCGAGCGACGGGACCTGAAGGGCCTCTATGCGCAGGCACGGCAGGGGCTGATCCCCGAGTTCACCGGGATCTCCTCACCGTACGACGTGCCGGTCGACGCCGACGTGTGCGTCGACACGAGCACCCTCAGCCGCGAGGAGGCTGCCCAGCTGGTCATCGACCACCTCACGCGGGGCGGCTGGGTGGAAGGGGCACTGCCGTGAGCTTCGACCCCGCGCTGGTGGCCGCCTGCTTCGGCATCGGCATCGTGGTGGGACTCACCGGCATGGGCGGCGGGGCACTCATGACGCCGGTCCTCGTGCTGTTCTTCAACATCCCCCCGCTCACGGCGGTCTCCAGCGACCTCGTCGCCGCTGCCGTCATGAAACCTGTCGGCGGGATGGTCCACCTCCGCAGGGGCACGGTGAACCTCCATCTGGTCAAGTGGCTGTGCATCGGGTCGGTCCCCGCAGCGTTCGCGGGCGTCCTTCTCATGCGCGCACTCGGTGAGGGTGAGCAGCTGCAGGACATGGTGCAGCTCGCCCTCGGGGCGGCGCTGCTGATCGCGGCGACAGGGCTGGCGGTCCGGGCCTACCTGCGTCTCCTCGAGAGGGCACGGCGGCGCGATGGGCGCGCGGCACCACTCCCGCAGGGACGCCCCGAGGTCGTGCTGCGGATCCTCCCCACGGTCGTCGTGGGGGTCGTGGGCGGCCTCGTCGTCGGCATGACCTCTGTGGGGTCCGGCTCGCTCGTGATCATCTCGCTGATGGCGCTCTACCCGCTGCTCAAGGCCAGCTCCCTCGTCGGCACGGACCTCGTCCAGGCTGTTCCGCTGGTCGCCTCGGCAGCACTGGGCCACATCCTCTTCGGCGACTTCCGCCTCGACCTCACTGCCTCCCTCATCCTGGGCAGCGTGCCGGGGGCGTGGCTGGGTGCGCGGTTGTCCTCACGAGCGCCCGGCGGCCTCGTGCGACGGGCCCTGGCGTTCGTCCTCCTCGCCTCCTCGCTCAAGCTGCTCGGCGTGCCGACCGTGCAGACCGGCATCGCCCTCGCCGTGCTGGCGCTCGCGGCACCAGTCGTGTGGATGCTCGTGCGCCGCCGGCACGGCTTTCCCGCCCTGGCCTCGCGACGCGAGCGGCGGCCGGTCCTCGTCGAACAGGGGACGCCATGACCAGTCTCTCGACCGCGCCTGTCACGCGACACGACATCGTCCGAGCTTCGCGGCGCGGGCAGTTCTGGTCGCGCGTGGCCCTGGCCCTGGTCGCTGTCATCGCGAGCGCCGCAGCGATCATCTCCGGGATCTCCTTCGGCGGCACCGACAAGCGGATGGTCGTCGTGCCGCTTGCTGTGGCCGTCGGGATCGCGCTGGCCGCACTCGCGTTCACGAGGTTCTCGGCGTTCGTCCTGCTGCTGCTCGGCGTCCGCGCCAGCCTCGACCTCTTCAAACTGAGCGGTCCCTCGTCGGGCAACACACTGACCAACAGCGCTGCCGCGCGAGGGCTGGACCCTGCAGCCCTGCTGGCGATGCTCTTCATCGTCGCATCGGTGCTGTGGCTGCTGGCGCAGTACTCCAGCGGGCGACGGCTCCGGGGATCGCCCCTGCGCACTGCCCTGATCGTGTTCGTCACCGCGGGTGCCGTGAGCATGATCGGCGCGGCGCCGCTCGAGGCGACGATGCTCGAGGTGGCCCGGATCCTCTCCGTGGTCATGATGTTCGTCGTCCTCGAGCAGCTCATCACCAGCCGTGAGGCGATGGTCAACGTCCTCAAGGCCGCCTACGCCAGTCTGCTGTTCCCGCTCGCCTACACCCTGTTCGGGCTCCTGGCGGGCAGCCCGGCGTCAGAGATCAAGGGCAGCTTCACCCGGCTGACCGGGCCTTTCGCGCAGTCCAACACGTTCGCCCGCTACCTCGCCTTCATGATCGTGTTCGGCGTCGCGATCTACCCGAGCCTCAGCCGCAGACTGAAGTGGGCCATGCTGCCCATCCTCGGGCTGTCCTCGGTCTTCCTGCTGCTCACCCTCACGCGCGCGGCCATCCTCACGGCTGTGGTGGGGGTCGTCGTGGTCGCGCTGGTGCAGCGCCGCACGAAGCTCATCGTCGGCTTTGCCGCGAGCGCCCTGCTCGCAGCCGCCCTCGTTCCCGGCCTCAGTGACCGGTTCGCCACGCTCACTGCCGGGGAGCAGGTCGTGGGTGGGCCGGAGACCGGCAACAGCCTCGAGTGGCGGCTGAACTACTGGACCAAGGTGCTGCCGCTGGCGAACGACAACCCCGTGACGGGTATCGGGCTCAACATGACGCAGTACCAGCTCTCGGCCGCGAAGCAGCCGCACAACGACTTCATCCGCGCCTACGTCGAGACCGGCCTCCTCGGCCTCGGCGCCTACCTCGCGGTGCAGTTCCTGTTGCTGCGCAACGCCATCGTCGCTGTGCAGCGCTCGACCCCGCGCACCCTGGAGGCCGGCGTGGCAGCGGGCGCACTCGGCTGCGCCGTGTGCTTCCTGCTCGGCAGCCTGGGCTCGAACATGATGTCCAACGTGGTCAGCCTCTGGTACCTCGTGGCGTTCTCCGCCGCGGCCTCCTACATCGCTCGTCGCGGCGAGGCTGACGCCTTCGGCCTCGGCAGCTCCGTGCCGCGGCTGCCCAGTCCGCCCGGCCCGGCGGAGGTGGCCCACGCGAGCGCACCGGCGGTTCCGGTCGGGACACGGCGGGGATGACCCGAGCCCGTAGCCCCCGCGCAGCCGACGTGACCCCGCCGGGGCCCTCGGGTCCCTCCTCGGACATCCACCGCATGGGCCGCGGCGGCGGTCTCAACCTCGTCGGGGCCGTGTGCAACCAGCTCGCGCTCTTCGCGGTGATCTCGCTGCTGGCCCGGCTGGGCGAGCAGGACGTCGGCCGTTACGCCTCGTGTTTCGCGCTCCTGTCCCTGCTCGCGCTGCTGTCCCTGGCGGGGTTCCGGTCGGCGATGACGAGGTTCGTGGCGATGCACGTCGCGGACGGTGACGCCAGCCGGCTGCGCGGCACCCTGCGCATGGGCCTGGGCCTCACACTGCTGGCGGCCACGGTCATCGGGGTCGTCCTCGCCGTGCTCGCCCCGTGGGTGGCGGCCGTCCTCGGGGACCCCAGCCTGGCCCCCGGCGTGCGCCTGGTCGGCCTCAGCATCCCCGCCGTGACCTTCTCGGATGCGGCCCTCGCCGCCACACAGGGCTGGCGCACCCAGCGTCCCTTCACCCTGATCGGGCGGGTCTTCGAGCCGCTGCTCAAGCTCGCCCTCACGGCGGGCGCCATCGCCGCGGGCTACGGCTTCCTCGGCGCCATGTGGGCCGTCGTCATCGCGGCATGGTCCGCCGCTGCGCTCGCCGGCCTCGCCCTCCGACGGCAGCTGCGCGGCACCCCGAGGGCGAACGCCGTCTACGAGATCCGCGAGATCTTCGGGTTCTCCATGGTCAGCTGGGTCTCTGCCCTGGCTGCCACCGGACTCATCTGGGTGGGAACCCTGTTGCTCGGCGCCATCGAGAACCAGCAGGAGGTGGGCCTGTTCAACGTGGCCACCCGGCTCGTGATGCTGGCGGTCTTCGTCATGGCCCCGATCAACGCCGCGTTCACCCCGCACATGGCCCACCTGTTCCACACGGGGCAGACCGCAGAGGCCGCACGGGCCTACGGCAGCGCCACCCGCTGGATCCTCACACTGTCCATGCCGGCCTTCATCGTCCTCGTGGCCTTCCCCGAGCAGCTGCTGGGCTACTTCGGCCCGAGTTTCGCGACCGCCGCTTCCGTCACGGTGATCCTCGCCCTGGGACAGTTCGTGAGTGCCGCCGCCGGCCCGTGCGGAACGGTGCTCAACATGTCGGGCCGCGTGCGGCTCACCATGCTGGACAACATCGCGGCACTGGCGCTGAACGTCGTCCTCAACCTCGTGCTCATTCCCGAGCACGGCGTGGTCGGCGCCGCGCTCGCCTGGAGCGCCTCCCTGGTGGTCGCCAACGTCGCAAAGGTCCTGCAGGCGCACTACATCGTGGGCGTGCACGCGTCCGGGGCGGGGGTCGGTCGGATCCTCGCCGCGGCCGTCCCCGCGGCCGCCGCGGCCTGGCTGCTCACCCAGTGGACGCACCACTGGGTGGGGGTGGTCCTGGTTGCCGCGCCGGTCGTGGCCGCCGTGTTCCTCGGGGCGCTCGTCGCGCTCGGGGTGCAGCCCGACGACCGGGCCCTGGCCCGCTCGTTCTGGCGGCGGCTGCGCCCTCGCCGTGGAGCCTGAGCCCGCGACGTGGGGCCCAGCACGTGGCCGCACGACGTGGAGCCCAGGGCGTGGGGCCCAGGACGTGGCCCCAGGCCGTCGCCCGGGGACGTGGGGCCCAGCGTGGCCTCAGGCCGTGGGGCCACGCCGGCGGCACCGCTCACTCCGACGGCGCCCTCCACCTCTGTTCCGGGTCCCGGATCCGCCCTCAGCAGGCCTTGTAGTAGATGTCCGTCGCGGACGCCACCATCTCGCGCGCCCGGGCGAGGCCGTCGGCGGTGTTCGCGCGAGTGGAGGCCAGCGAGGCTGCCTCCGCCGCCGCCTGCGCGGTCGCGGCCTTGACGGCAGCGTCGATCTCGGCGGCAGTGGGCGTGCCGGACTTCGGCTGCGCCGCGGCGAGCCGGCGGACTGTGGCGATCGACGTCTGCAGGCTTGCGATCTGCCGCTGCCTCACGCTCGCGGGGGCACCCAGTGCAGCTGCTGCCTTCGCGACGGTCGCGGCCCCGGAACGCGTCGTCGACAGCCCGCTGTACACCTGGCTGCAGCTGCGCACAGAGGTCTGGTACGCCGCTGTGCGCGCCACCTGCACCCCCTTGCGTCCCGAGGCGAGGCCGGAGGCGACCGCCGTGCGCACACCTGCCAGCGCTGCGTCCGACTTCAGGGCCCGGCTGTCAGCCGCGAGCTTGTCGAGTGCGGCCGCGAGAGCGGCGTTCGGCGCTGGAGCCGGGGCGGTGGACGTGGTGGGCGACGTCGTCGTCGGTGTGGCGGAGGGAGTTGCCGCGGGGGTGGCGACCACGGCGGTGGCCGCCGGCTGGCGCACCGCGTCGCTGGCCGGTGCGCAGCCCCCCAGCACCGCGACCACCGCCGCCGCTGCCATTGCCCCCGCGGCTCTTCTCACGTCCGGCTCCCCTCGCCCTGCGTCGTCCCATTTTCGCACCGACAACACCCGCGCATCGGTGTTTTCGACAGAAGCCGACTCATTCCTTCGCATCGGAATACGCATACAGGACATATGGATTCGCGAACCACGCACTTCTCGGAAACGCCCCTCGCCGGCCCTTGGCGACGTCTACTCTCGTGGGATATCCGCACCTGGGTTCAGACGCGGATCGACTCCGTGCCGGAGGGGGTGAGGGGAGTTGACGACACGCAGACTGGCGGGACAGCTGCTTGCCCCCGTGCGCGGCCGGCTGCGCCGCCGGCCGCGGATGCTCCCCGGCTACCTGGTCGTCGGCACCAAGCGCGGCGGGTCATCCTCGATAGCCAAGTGGATCAGCCAGCATCCGGATGTCGCGCCCTGCCGGACCGCCAAGGGAACGCACTACTTCGACGTGAACTTCCAGCGCGGATGGGACTGGTACCTCTCGGCTTTCGAGCCCGTGTCGAACCGGTGGAAGATCACCGGCGAGGCCAGCCCGTACTACATGTTCCACCCGCTGGCGCCCGAGCGGATCGCTGCCGCGCTCCCCGACGTGCGACTCATCGTGAGCCTGCGCGAGCCCATCGCGCGGGCGTGGTCGCACCACCAGTACGAGACGCAGCAGGGGTTCGAGAACCGCGCCTTCGCGGAGGCGCTCGACCTCGAGGAGGACCGGCTCCGCGGCGAGGAGGAGCGCCTGCGTGCCGATCCGCGCTACGAGAGCTACGCGCACCGGCACCACACCTACCTCCAGCGAGGGCACTACGCCGAGCAGCTGGAGCGTCTGTACCAGTACTTCTCCCCGGAGCAGGTTCTCGTGCTCAAGAGCGAGACGATGTTCACCGACCCTCACGGGGAGCTCAAGCGGGTCTGGGACCACCTGGACCTCGAACCCATCCACATCGACGAGCTGAACCGGCTCAAGGCCACACACGCGCCGCTCGACGTCCCCCCGGAGCTTCACGAGCGGCTCGCCGACCACTACCGCCCATGGAACGAGCGGCTCCAGCAGCTGCCCGGGGTGGACTTCACCTGGAACGCACAACCGACTAAGAGGACCGGGCATGGAGATCGTTGACTACCTGAGGGCCGCACGGCGCCGGCTGTCGCTCATCATTCTGATCCCGCTGCTCAGCGCCGGTGCTGCCGCAGCGCTGCTCTACGCACAGCCCACGATGTACATGGCGACCGCCACGGTGGACCCGCCAGCGCTCGTCGGGGGCCCGACCGCGCAGTACACCGGGGCGCAGGGCGTGATCCAGTTCGTGGCGGCCTTCCAGGCGACGGCGAGCGGCCCCATGGTCCGCACGGCCATCTCCGAGCAGACCGGGGTCTCCACGACCGCCTTGGGCGACCGGCTCGTCGTCACCCAGCGCGGAGGCAGCCCCAGCGTCGCGGTGACTTTCACCTCCTCCGACAAGGCCCTCGTGGGGCCTGTGGTCGAGGCAGCCAGCAGCGTGACCCTCAAGGCGATGTTCGACTCCCAGGTGGCGTCGGCGCGCGCACGGCTCGACGAGGCCAAGGCCGCGGTCGCGAAGACGAACGAAGCCGTGGGTGCCTTCACCAGCCAGCAGAAGATGGCCGACCCGCAGAAGGCGTACGAAGCCCAGCTCAGCCGGGTGAACGGACTGGTCCAGCAGCAGGCCTCCATGCGCGCCACCGGCAACGCGGTTGGCGCGGCAGCCATGTCGTCGCCCATCGCATCGGCCAGCGCGGCGCTGGACAAGTTCGGCCCCATCCTCACGCAGTACAACGCTCTCGTTGAGGCCCGCACGGCAGCCGTTGCCGCCGTCAACACCGCGCAGACGCAGCTGGCGCAGGCCTCTGCCCAGCTCGACGCCGCCGACCCGACCAAGATCGTGTACGTCGCTGGGGCCCGAGCCGTCGACCGCAACGAGACCGTGATCCGGACCGTCATCGCCGTGGGTGCGGCAGCTTTCATCCTCGCGCTGCTGCTCGTGCTGATGCTCGAGGTGATCGCTCGCGGTCGGACCCAGCAGGCCGAGTTACCGAAGGCGGTGGAGACCGACGCCGCGCCCGCCGTGAAGCCGGGCAGGAGGAGCAGCGCGGTCGTCCCGGCTGCCTCCGATGGCGCGGCAACGGTTGCGACGGCGTCCGACAGCGCAACGGCGTCGGTGATCGCCCGCGCCCAGCACTGAGGAGACACGGGACCACATGACCATGGGTGAGGCGGGGCCGGTGAGCGGGGGCGGGGGCACCCAGACCGGCCCTACCTCGCCCATCTTCGTCGTAGGGTGCCAGCGGTCCGGGACGACGATGCTGCGGCTGATCCTGGACTCGCACCCGCGGATCAGCTGCGGCCCGGAGACCCGCTTCCTCGAGGACATGGAACGCATCGTGGGCTCCGACTGGAATCGGCTGTCGCAGTATGGGTTTCCACGAGAGGAGTGGCTTCGGCGCATTGCCGGCTTCTTCGGGGGGATCCAGCAGGACTACGCGCACTCTCGTGGCAAGCAGCGCTGGGCGGACAAGAGCCCTCGGTACGCCATGAAGCTCTCCTTCATCATGGAGCTGTTCCCCGACGCACAGATCGTGCATGTCATCCGCGACGGCCGTGACGTCGCGGTGTCCCACCGGAAGCGGTTCGGCTACTGGTCGTGTGTGAAGTCCGCCGTGAAGTGGCCGCGCTACATCGCCCAGGCCACCAGGGCAGGCCGGGCGCTGCCCGCCGGGCAGTACCACGAGCTGCGCTACGAAGAGCTGGTCTCCGACCAGGAGTCCACGCTCCGCTCTCTCCTCGACTTCCTGGGGGAAGAGTGGGAGCCCAGCATCCTCGACTTCGACAAGCACACCCACGACGTCCCCGACCGGTACCACGCGCAGGCGCGGTCACGCCGAGCGGACGAGGGGACCAGCGCGGCCGTCTACACCTCGCGTGTGGGCAGCTATCGCAAGGAGCTCGACCCCGTGATGCGGCTGCTGTTCCGGCTGACCGCCCGGCGTGAGCTCAAGCAGCTCGGCTACGCCTAGGGCTGGTCAGGCCCGACCCTGGCGCGCCCGGTCATCACTGACCGGCCTGGCTGCGTCCCCGCAGCGGCGGAGGCGCGAGCCCCGGCTGCCAGTCGCTGTGGGACGAGAGGTCGTCCACGTCGTAGCCGAAGGCCGCGAGGTCGTCGCCGAAGCGTGCAGTGATCGCCCTGCGCTGCCAGTGGCCCGGTCGCCACCAGTGCTCCCAGTCCGCCCACCACTGCTCGTACTGCTGGCTCGCACTGGCCCGGAGGGAGTCCGCAGGAATGGGCTGCTCGAGACCGAGGAACGCGGCAATGAGCCCGAGCTCGGCGGTCGGGTCGGTCACGAGGTCCTCGTAGTGGACGATGTGGAGCCGGTTCAGGTGCGGCATGTCCTCGACGAGGATGCGGTGCGCCGTGACCCAGTGGTCCACCAGGGAGGAGACCGTCTGGAAACGGCGCGGATCGGAGGACAGCAGCCGGCGCCACTTCTTGTTGGAGAGTGCCACGACGATCGGGTGTCTGATGACCACGATGAGGGCCGACCCGGGGAACATCGCCTGCAGGAAGCGGCCCATGATGAGGTTGGGCGGCGACTTCTCGACAAGGTAGCGCGCGTCGAGGTCCCAGTACGGCTCCCAGGCCCCGCGGAGCGCGGCTGCGTTCTGCGGTGTCACGAGCGGTGAGTCCTCGGTCAGATGTGCCTGCGGGTCGAAGGCGAAGCGGCCGGAACCGCCGTACACCTTGGCCTTGGGGTAGACCCGCTGCAGATGCTGCCCCTCGTCCTCACGGACTCCCGTCCCGGTCAGGCCGCTGACGTCGGGGTGGGCAGCCAGGGCACGGGTGAGCGGCGTCGTGCCACTGCGGTGCAGGCCGCCCACGAAGACCAATGGTGAGCTCTCGTTCATCACTGCGCCTCCATGAAGTCGTTGAGGGTCCCTTTGAGCTTCAGCTGCAGTGGAGCGGCGCCCACGGTGACCTGCCCGCCCTTGCCCCCCGAGGTTGCCCCCACAGGAGAGGCTGTCTCGCCGGCACCGAGGGTGATGGTGGCGCCCTGGTCAGCCCACACGAAAGCCGTTGTACCGCCGCTCTTCTCGAAGGCCACGCCCATGAGGCCGTGACCGGCCACCTCGACGGCCCTGGCACCCCGCGCGGCCTCGAACATCGTCTGGAAGAGACGTCCGGCTTCGCGCACGCGACCGTCCGGTTCCAGGAGCCCCGAGCGTGGCTCATCAGGGTTGCGGCCACCCGGGTCGAACGCCAACGGCAGCCAGACCGCGACGGTGGCGCCCTCGGCCAGCACCAGGCTCATCGACTTGACCATCTCCTGGCTGCGCTCGGGGGTGTCCGCATCGCTGCCCCTGTAGAAGCTGCCCACTTCCCACGCCTCGATGGGCATGCCCTTGGGTGTGTGGGCGTCCAGGTAGGCAAACAGCTCTGGCACGGACGTGTACTTCTCGTAGAAGTGGATCTGGCGGACGTCGACGACCTTGCGGTTGGCCAGATCGGTCATGAGCCGCAGGTACGTGAGGTTGCGAGCACCCTGCTCGGAGGCGAGGGCACTCTCGAGCCCCGCCCGGTCGCGGATCTCGACGATCTTGTTCCCGCGCGTACCGAACCGCCGCTCGTAGTAGCGGTTGTAGGCGGCGACCGCGTCCGCCTCGCGGCCCTGCTTGAGCAGCCAGTCCGCCAGGCCGTACCCATACGTCGTGCTGGCCAGGCCCGCATCGACGACTTTCGCGTTCCGGTCCGCCGCCCGGATCTCGGCGGCCGCCGTCTCGGCCAGCGTCGCGAAGTCCCCTGGGGTACCGGACCAGAAGCTCTCGGAGTTGATCTCGTTCTCGATGGCGTACTCATGGACACCCTTGGCCGAGTACCGCGTGACCGCGCTGCGCACCCATGCCCGGTAGGCGTTCATGTCCCTCGGCATCGCGGACTCGGTCTTGCTCTTGCTCCCCCGCTCGTACTGCGGCTCACCGGGGGTCGCCCAGCACATTCCGACCCGGAGCTTGAGCATGAGGGTCACCCCCACCGCGCGGCTGCGCTCCGCGATGCGGTCGAGGGACGTCCAGTCGGGGTACCCCTGCCGCTCCTCGACGTCGCACCAGACGACCTCGTAGTAGGTCCTGCCGCCCGCCATGGTCCTCAGGAAGGGCTGGAACTCGGCCCAGCGCCCCCAGTCCCACTTGGCCCCGAGGGCCGCCGGAGCGGTCCCGGCGGGATCGGTGGGCTGGGCCGACGAGGTGGTGCCGGGCAGCGGCGGGCTCGTCGAGCTGTCTGTCGGCGGCTGCCGTGTGGCAGAGCGACCTCCGGTGACCTGATCGCTGTCCCCGGTGCAGGCTGCGGCGCCGAGTGCGAGCCCGAGCGCGGTCACGAGCGCGGCGCATCGCCTCGCCCTGCTCCCCCTCTCCTGCCTCACGTCGCCTCGCCTGCGGGCTCGACCGGTCTCTGGCCCGCCTCTGCCCTGAGCCGCTCGTACAGCTCAGCCGCCAGCTGCGCCACCCGGCGGTCGACCTGCAGCGGCTGCGCTCCGTGGGTCTGCCGGGGCACCACGTGGCCACACAGCTCAGGGCGGTAGCGCAACCCGACGAAGGCGCAGAGCCGGCGCATCTGGCCTTCGGGGTCGGCGACGAAGTCGTCGTAGCAGACAGGCATCACGTCGCCCCTGACATCGAGGCCGAGGTCGAAGTACAGCTGGTTCCTCACCACCCAGAACAGGACCGCCGCCGTCTCGGGGCTCATCGTCTCCGTGTCGAACGACTGGACGAGCTCAACCGATGCCGCTGGCAGCCTGCCACCCTGCCACAGGCTCGCACCCTCGCCCGCCGCGATCGCGCGCAGCGCCTGCAGGTTCGAGTCGCGGAACTTCGAGACCTCCGAGCGGGCCCTGGCCTGCGGCTCCCGGAACACCCACAGCGCCCGACCGCTGCGCACGCCGGGCAGGTCGAGGAGCTCATCGACCCGGTGGGACTCACAGAGCGGTTTCACGAGGACGATGGCATGCCGGCTGGCCCGGATCGTCTGCGCGAGAACGTCATCCGAACGGAGCTGGAACCGGTGGAACACCCCGCGGTCGTTCTCGTTGCGCACTTCGACCTCGGGGGCGAGGTCGACACCACGCATGAGCATGTTCGTGCCGGACCGCTGCAGGCCGACCACGTAGACGGGGACGGCTGCGCCTGGCGCCACTCCGTGCCGCCTGCGCCAGCGGGCCTTGGTCCAGGCCGTGGAGAGGCGCTCGCGTGGGTCGAGGCGGTCCTCCTCGATGAGGCGGCCGATGCCCTCCGTGCGAGCCCAGTAGACGTGTCTGCGGACCTTTCCGACGTAGTAGGCCAGCGGCCCCTGCTGCTGTTTCGAGCCTGTGCTGACGGCCATCAGCCCACCGCGCTGAGGTCCCGCCCGTGGGCCGCCAGCACGCCCTCGAGCTCGGCCAGGGACTCGGACCCACGCGCGGCCGCCGCCTCCCGCAGGGTCAGGAGGTCCGAGCACTCGCCGCGCGTGTAGCCGCGGGCGACGAATGCGAGGTAGGAGGCGTCGGTGAGCCCGAGTGCACGGTGGAGCACCGCTGTGTTGTCGATGAGCGGCATGGGCCGCGGGTCGAGGCGGTACATCGACGGCTCGAGCGCCGACCCGGACTGCAGCAGGAGAGCGAGTCGGTGGCCGCCGTCGCCGACGTGGACGGTGCGGTGCATGGGAACCCCGGTGTCACTGCGCTGGGCCCCGCTGGTCACCCGCAGCGTCACAGGCTTCGACCGGTCGTACCCCCGGGCCTCGAACGAGGTGAGCAGGGCTCGGCTCGCGAGCACACGCTCCGCGAAGTTCTCCCTGAGAAGCGCGCGGTCCTGGAGCACCCACGGCCGGAAGCGTGCCATGGCCACCTCGCGAAACCACACGGCATACGGCTCGGACAGGGCAGCGGCGACGAGGGCGTCGTCGGACTCGCCCGGCGGACGGGCTGCCAGGAACCCGAAGAACTGCGCCCGGACGAGCACGTCGTAACGAAGCGGGCTGATGAGCTCCGCGATGTCGATGGCGCGGTCGCCCGACCGCTTCGGTTTCCACGTCACCGCCCGGCGCAGGCTCCTGGCGACGGTCGCACTCGCACGTCGTTTCACAGGTTCCACCAATCTCGCCACACCGCCGACCCCCATCGGCGCTGCCCTCTGGCCTAGTCGACCACGAAGCCCGAGGCAGTGTCCGCAGATTGCCGAAATGTGCTGCGGGATCCGCCAATCTGACCTCCCTGTCCGGCCCGATGTGATGGACTCACAAGACGCGGGTGCTCCAGTTCACGAGGGGAGAGAACGGCGTGCGCATCCTGCATGTCAACAAGTTCGTGTACCGCCGCGGCGGCGCCGAGGGGTACATGCTCGACGTGGCGGAGCTGCAGCGTGCGGCCGGCCACGAGGTCGAGCTGTTCGGCATGGCGCACCCAGACAACATCGAGGGTCTTGCCCTGGCCGACACCTTCCCGCCCCACGTCGAGCTCGAGCCGGCACCGCGGGGGCTGGCAGGCGTCACAGCGAGCGCCCGCATGGTGTGGTCGTTGTCGAGCTCACACGGCATGGCCCGCGCCCTGGAGCGCTTCCAGCCGGACGTCGTGCACTGCCACAACATCTACCACCAGCTCTCCCCGTCGATCCTCGCGCCAGTGCGTCGCGCCGGCGTCCGCTGCGTCATGACGCTGCACGACTACAAGCTGGCCTGCCCGAGCTACCAGATGCTCGACCACGGCCGGCTCTGTGACGCCTGTGTGGAGGGGAGCCTGCTCAACGCGGCCCGACGACGCTGCAAGTCGGGCTCCCTCGCCGCCAGCGCCCTGCTGTCGCTGGAATCCTCGGTCCACCGCCAGCTGGGCGCCTACGACCCTGTCGACGTCTTCATCAGCCCAAGCCAGTTCCTCGCCGGGGTGATGCGACGATCCGGCATCGCGCCGGAGCGACTCAGCGTCATCAACCACTTCGTCGAGATGACCGAGACCGCCGTGCCGCCTCGAGACCGGGACGGTTTCGTCTTCGCTGGCCGGCTCTCCCCCGAGAAGGGGGTGGACACCCTCATCCGCGCGGTGGCTCGGCTGACGGGAGCCGTGCGGCTGCACATCGCCGGGGACGGGCCGGTGCGGGCAGAGCTCGAGGCTCTCGCGGCCGAGGCCGCTCCCGGGCGCGTGGTGTTCCACGGCAGGCTGGACAAGGCGGCGCTGCAGTCGCTCGTGGCGTCCTGCATGGCCTCGGTCGTCCCCTCCCGCTGGCATGAGAACCAGCCGCTGACCATCCTCGAGTCCTACGCAGCGCTGGTCCCCGCCGTGGTCACCGACCTGGGCGGCATGCCCGAGCTGGTCCGCGACGGCGTCGACGGGCTCGTGGTGCCCGCTGACGACCCGGTGGCACTGGCCGCGGCGCTCGAGAACCTGCGATCGAACCCCAGCCTGGCAGCGGAGATGGGCCGAGCCGGCCGTGAGCGCCTTGCCCGCGAGTTCGACGCGGATCTCCACCTGCACCGCCTCGAGGCGGTGTACCGCGGCGACAGCGGTCCCGGCGCGAGACCGGTGCTCACCTCAGGCGAGGACCGGCGATGAACGCGCCGATCCCCCAGCCGCCGGTCCGCGTCCTCTACTTCGCAGGCACCGGCCGCAGTGGCACGACCGTCATCAACAGCCTGCTGGGCCAGCTTCCCGGCTGCTTCGCGGCGGGTGAGCTGCGCTACCTGTGGCAGCGCGGCATCGCCGAGGACCACACCTGCGGATGTGGCCGTGCCTTCAGCGAGTGCCCCGTGTGGACGGCCGTGATGAAGCGGGTGCGGGACGCCGGGGCGACCCTCGACGAGCCCGCCATCGGCCGGCGGCTGCTGTCCCGGCTGCGCATCATGCGCCTGCCCGTCATGCTCGCCCGGAGGGCGCTCGGACGACCGCCCGTGCCGTTCCACGCCGACGACGTGCACATCGCGCGGCTCTACCGGGCGATCGCCGACGAGACCGGGGCGTCGGTCATCATCGACAGCTCGAAGCTGCCGCCCTACGGTCTTCTCCTGTCCCAGCTCCCGGGCATCGAGCTGTCGGTCGTCCACGTCGTCCGCGACCCCCGCGCCACGGCATGGTCCTGGCAGCGGCTCAAGGAGAGCCGTGACCGCGCGGACTCCGGGCTCATGCAGCGGCAGGAGACGTGGAAGAGCTCGCTGCTCTGGCTGGTGTGGAACGTCCTGGCGGCCGTGCTGTGGCCCTCGGGGAGCAAGCGGGTATGCCGCGTGCGCTACGAGGAGTTCGCGCGTTCCCCGCGTGCCACGCTGGCACCGGTGGCCGAGCTGGCCGGCGCCCGACCGGAGGACCTCCCCTTCGTCGACGACGACATCGTCCAGCTCGCGCCAACACACTCCGTGGCGGGCAACCCCAACCGGCACGACACTGGTGTCGTGCGCGTCCGGCCCGATGACGAGTGGCGCAGCGCCATGCCGGCTCGCAGCCAGGTGCTGGTGTCCGCCCTCACGGCGCCGGGGCTGCTCGCCCTGGGCTACCCCCTCGTCCCGCCGCGGCACGCCGGCAGGGACCCCGGCAG
>Ga0247818_10000496_pt1 | contig 24559 bp, 23 predicted proteins | sample 13C_Glucose_Day1_FD_192424 | JGI IMG/M metagenome (GOLD analysis project Ga0247818, IMG submission 192424) | Soil microbial communities from agricultural site in Penn Yan, New York, United States - 13C_Glucose_Day1 | ecosystem: Environmental > Terrestrial > Soil > Agricultural land | place... | reverse complement strand
TTATTCCGGTGCGCTTCTGCAATTTTTGGGCGCAAGCCTATACTGGCGACTACAAGAAGTGATTCGGGAGCCCTACGATGTTCGCTCTCATGCAAAGCACTCGCCTTGAATCGCTGCATCTGAGCGTCGACCCGGCCACCGGGTTGAAGGCGGTCATTGCCATTCATAACAGCCGTTTGGGGCCTGCTCTGGGCGGTTGCCGTTACCTGGCGTATCCGAGCGACGAGTCGGCCGTCGAGGATGCGGTGCGCCTTGCCCAAGGCATGAGCTACAAAGCGGCCTTGGCCGGCCTGGCCCAGGGCGGCGGTGTGGCGGTGATCATTCGCCCCGTCCACGTGGCCAATCGCGCTGCGCTGTTTGAAGCTTTCGGACGCTGTATCAATCAGCTCGACGGGCGCTACATCACCGCCATCGACAGTGGCACCTCGGTGGCGGACATGGATTGCATCGCCCAACAGACCCAGCACGTCACCAGCACCACGTCGGCGGGCGATCCTGCGCCTCACGCGGCGATGGGCGTGTTTACCGGAATTCGTGCCACGGCGATGGCCCGGTTGGGCAGCGATAACCTCGAAGGCTTGCGCGTCGCCATTCAAGGCCTGGGCAACGTCGGTTTTGCCCTGGCCGAACAGCTGCACGCCGCCGGTGCCGAGCTGCTGGTCAGCGACATCGACCACGGCAAGGTCCAGCTCGCGATGGAGCAGCTCGGCGCCCATCCGATTGCCAACGACGCGTTGCTCAGCACGCCTTGCGACATTCTTGCGCCGTGCGGTCTGGGCGGGGTGCTGAACAGCCACAGCGTAACGCAACTACGCTGCTCGGCAGTGGCCGGGTCGGCGAACAACCAGCTGACCCATCTGGACGTCGCCGATCAGCTCGAACGACGGGGCATCCTGTATGCGCCGGATTACGTGATCAATGCCGGTGGATTGATCTATGTTTCGCTCAAGCATCGTGGCGAAGAGTTGGGGACCATCACTGCGCACCTGTCGAAAATCAGCTCGCGCCTCACCGAAGTCTTCGCCCATGCCCAGGCGGAAAAACGCTCACCGGCCCGAGTGGCGGACGAGCTGGCGGAGAAAGTGCTTTACCGATAGAAGTTCAAAAGATCGCAGCTTGCGGCAGCGCCTACAAAGGCTGCGGTCTTTTGATTTTCACAAATGAAAAAGGCCCTGTGTCCATCGGACTCAGGGCCTATTCAATTCTGGCGCCGCTTACTTCGCTGTTTTCGCAGCCTTGGCAGGCTTGGCCGGGGCAACCGGTTCTGCGCTTTGCTCTTTATTGGCCGCAGGCGTTTCAACAGCTGCAGGTGCTTTCACCGGCTCTTCGACTTCCGCTGGCGCTGTGAGCAGTTCGGACAAGGCGTCCGGCTGGCTCTTGAATGCCTTGGCGAACACATCGCGGTTCTTCGCCATGTAGATCCCGGCTTCTTCCACTTGCTGTTCGGTCAGGGACGGAACAGCTTTTTGCAACACTTCAGCCAGCAACTCGGCCAGTTCGAGCATCTTGTCATGACGGTCAGCTTCGGCTTTATCCATGAACAAGCGCTCCAGATCTCGGCTGCTGCGGTATACCACTTCGACGGCCATTCACCACCTCACATGCCTTCACATTGGTCAGTCTGATTCGACTACTGTATCTATATACAGCAAAGGATAAGCGAATCCCCGGGGTTTGGGTAGTGGCTTTTTAATGTAGGCCGGTTTCGGGATTTGTCAGGCCTCAGCTAAAGGTAGCTGCGACCAAACGCCACGGAGCAGAATCTACGGCGGCTCGCCATCATGATCGTGGCCTTGTTTCTGCATGCAGAACAAACGTCACGTCCAACCTGCATTATCCGGTCGAGCCGACCTAAGGAAGCATCATCGTGAAAATCAACTGGGCCGAAAAACTGCGGCAGAATGTCCATGAGCTGGCCGAGTCGCTGGGTAACCTGTTCGTCGAAACCTTCCATTACCTGGCGTTGTTTGCCATTGGTGCGGTGACCGCGTGGGCAGCGGTGATGGAGTTTCTCGGGATGCTCGAGCAAGGTCATATCAAGATCGACGATATCCTGCTGCTGTTCATCTATCTGGAACTGGGGGCGATGGTCGGGATTTACTTCAAGACCAACCACATGCCGGTGCGTTTCCTGATCTACGTCGCCATCACGGCGCTCACGCGGCTGCTGATTTCCAATGTTTCCCATCACAATCCACCGGACCTGGGGATCATTTACCTGTGCGGCGGAATTCTGCTGCTGGCGTTTGCGATCCTGGTGGTGCGCTATGCCTCATCGCAATTTCCGTCGGTGAAGATCGAGCACCCGCACCGTAAGACCGGTGCGGGCTCGGGTGAGCATCCGGAGGTGGAGAAGGGCGAGATTTAAAGCCTGATGGCCGGGCACGGGCGGTTTTTCACAGGAGGGGGTGGCAGAGGGCCCGTGCCGCCATCGGTCATGGCTTCGAGGATGGCCACCGCGCTGTGGCCCTGCTCGATGGCAATGCCGAACTGAATGCTTTGCACCAGGCGTTTGAGGCGTTGGGGATCGTTGCGTTGTTCGGCACTGATCATGCGTTTTGCCACTACGCGGCCACTGTTGGACAGGGTCAGCATGATGCTGCCGTCCAGACCCTGAATGCTCAGGTTGATCTGATAGTGCGCCGCAAAGGCATCGGTAATGAGCTGAAAAGGGTTGTCCATGATGCGTCACCGCTTGATTGAACGTGCAGTTGTTGACCGGCCATGATCGGGTTGGTTCGCAACGCCGGACCATCGGCCATTCTCGTCAATATCGCCATCAATGTTCCAAGCGGGATATAGCAAGGGGCATGCCGAAAGATTGTCGGACAGCAAACGCGGCAAAAACAAGGCGGGCACTGTGGCCCACCTTGTTGTTGCCTGCCCGTTTCAGGGCACTGACTGCCCGCATGCCACCAAACCGGTCAGCATTCCACCCAGTTCACGGCCAGGCCGCCACGTGATGTCTCTTTGTACTTGTCGTGCATGTCGGCGCCGGTGTCGCGCATGGTGCGGATTACCCGATCCAGGGAAATGAAGTGTTTGCCATCGCCGCGCAGGGCCATCTGCGTAGCGTTGATGGCCTTGACCGCGGCAATCGCGTTGCGCTCGATGCACGGCACCTGGACCAGCCCACCGACCGGGTCGCAGGTCAGGCCGAGGTTGTGTTCCAGGCCGATTTCGGCGGCGTTTTCCAGTTGCTCCGGCGTGGCGCCGAGCACTTCTGCCAAACCGGCGGCGGCCATGGCGCAGGCTGAGCCGACCTCACCCTGGCAGCCGACTTCGGCGCCGGAGATCGAGGCGTTTTTCTTGCAGAGAATGCCGACGGCGGCAGCGCCCAGGAAGAACGCCACGACGTCATCGTCCGACGCGTCAGGGTTGAACTTCATGTAGTAGTGCAGGACCGCCGGGATGATTCCCGCTGCACCGTTGGTCGGCGCCGTGACCATGCGCCCACCGGCGGCGTTTTCTTCGTTCACGGCGAGGGCGAACAGGTTCACCCATTCCATGGCCGACAGGGTCGAAGTGATGACGTTCGGCTTGCCGATTTCCAACAGGCTTCGGTGCAATTTCGCCGCGCGTCGCGGCACATTCAGCCCGCCAGGGAGGATGCCTTCGTGCAACAGCCCCTGCTCGACGCATTCGCGCATCACTGACCAGATGTGCAGCAGGCCCTGGCGGATCTCCTCGTCACTGCGCCAGGCCCGTTCGTTGGCCATCATCAATTCGCCAACCCGCAGGCCGTGCTGGTTGCAGAGCTTGAGCAGTTCGGCGGCGCTGGAGAAGTCGTACGGCAGCACCACGTCGCTGGCAGGCGCCACACCGGATTCGGCCTCTGCTGCCTCGATGATGAAACCGCCGCCGATCGAGTAGTACGTTTGCTCGAACAGCTCGCCCGTCTCGCCAAACGCTGTCAGGGACATGGCATTGGGATGGTAGGGCAGACTCTCGTCGAGCAGCAGCAGATCGCGGGACCAGTTGAACGCGATAGTCGCCTGGCCTGCCAGGGACAGCTCGCCGGTTTCCCGCAGGGTGTGGATGCGGCTGTCGATGGTGGTGGGATCGATACGGTCCGGCCATTCGCCCATCAGGCCCATGACACAGGCGCGGTCGGTGGCGTGACCGACGCCGGTCGCCGACAGGGAACCGAAGAGGCGAATCTCCACGCGCCGCACATCGCTCAATAAAGCCTGATCGACCAGCGCTTGGGCGAAGGTCGCCGCGGCCCGCATCGGACCGACGGTATGGGAGCTGGACGGGCCGATGCCGACTTTGAAGAGATCGAAAACACTGATAGCCATGCTAAAGCCTATTCCTGTAATGGAGGATGAATCGCTGCCATTTCTGTAGGACAAGCGCAATTTCAGCGATACTGCCTGCCTCGGTCTTGAGTGACCAACGAAACTTCCTAAGAGAGCCTTTAGCAGGACTAAACGATGAGCCGTCAATTACACGCCCAGACATACGTTTGGCTGCAGGTGTTTTCCTGTGCCGCACGGCACTTGTCGTTCACCCGTTGCGCCGAAGAGCTGCACATCACCCCAGGGGCGGTCAGCCAGCAGATTCGGCAACTGGAGGAGCGCCTGGGTTTTCGTCTGTTTCACCGGCGTGCCCGGGGCGTGGAGCTGAGCGCCGAAGGCCAGCGCCTGGCCATTACGGTCAACGAGGCCTACGGCAGCATCGATGCGGAATTGCGCCGGCTCGACGCGGGCATGATCAGCGGTACGCTGCGAGTGCGTTCGATCCCTTCCTTCCTGAGCAAATGGCTCACGCCGCGACTGCCGCGCTTGCAGCAGCGGTTTCCGGACATTCAGCTGCGCCTGGTGGCCGAGGACAGCAGCGTGCCGTTGCATGAAGGTGATTTCGACCTGGCCATCGACCTCAACGACGGCAGCTACCCGGGCCTGTTATCCACAGCCCTGCTCGACGAGCAGATTTTCCCGGTCTGTGCCCCCGGCCTGTTGCGCGGTCGCCCACCGCTGCATGGCCCGGCGGACCTGCTGCATTTTCCGCTGTTGCATGACATCACCGCCTGGCGCGGCAGCTACGAATATGCGGAGTGGGAGTTCTATCTCGATGCCATTGGCTTTGAGGGGGCGGATGTGCGGCGCGGGCATACCTTCAATCGCAATCACCTGACCATCGAAGCGGCCATTGCCGGGATGGGCGTGGCGATCGCGCGACGAACGCTGCTCAACGACGAGCTGGAACGGGGCGCATTGATCGTGCCGTTCGGCCTGGCGGTGCCCAATCACAAGCGCTACATGGTGCTCTATGCGCCGGGGGCATTGAGCCATCCGGGCGTGCGTGCGGTGCATGACTGGCTGGTGGAGGAGGCAGGGATTTTTCGCGGCTTGCACCCGCTGTCGGAGGGGCAGATGTGAGTAATTATCAGATAAGAGCGGGGCGACCCAACTCCCGACCTTAACAGCGCTTTTGCCGGTTGTCCGGCTTTTTTTGCGAATAGATATTTATCTTTTTTTAGGGGTTGAATTGTTCATCGTACAGACCGATTGTGTAACCAAGAGGTCACGGTGATGACGCCCAAGGGCTTAGCTGACCGGCCTCTCGCGAGCTAGCTGAAATAAGGGATGAACTATGCAAATCCAAGTCAATAGCGATAACCATATTCAAGGCAGTAAACGACTGGAGGAGTGGGTACGTACTACCATTGAGAGCACGCTCGAACGCTACGAAGAGGACCTGACACGCGTCGAGGTTCACCTGCGGGACGAGAACGGCGACAAGCCTGGTCCCCACGATATGCGCTGCCAGCTGGAAGCGCGGCCAAAAGGCCACCAACCGATTTCTGTCACCCATAAAGCTGCCAGCCTGGAACTGGCGATCGACGGAGCCGCCGAGAAACTCGAGCATGCGCTGGAACACCTGTTCGGCAAATTGCGAGGCAAACCACGAGCCGCTGTGGTGCCGTTCGAGCGCAGGGCTCACGCCGATGTGCTACTGGAAGAAGAGTTTCTTGAAAACGAACAGGCTGCGCAAAACGGCTGACGCCTGATTCACTTTTTACCTTCCCACAGAAAACGGGCCTGCATTGCAGGCCCGTTTTGCTTTTAAAGCCCTCTCATTGGAACCCGATCTCATCCGATAGCTTTGCGTATGAGAATATTTATCATTAGTATTGCACCTTGCTGGCCCCGTGACGTTCATGCGGCTTCACATTGACGCTGGCCGGTGTGAGCCTGTTGGCCAGCCCGATTGCCGCCATGGCGCAGTACTGAGCGATGACTTCCCCTGAATCTGACGATATCCAGCACGCCGAACCACGCGCCGACCGAGCGCACTTTCTCCAGGTGTTTCTCTCCCAGCGTTCGCAGATGGAAGCGCTGGTGAACCGTCGCGTCGGTTGCCGGGCAACGGCGGCGGACCTGGTGCAGGATTTGTTCCTGCGGTTCTGGCGCCGCCCTCTGGTGCAAGTGGAAGAACTCAGCACCTACCTGTTGCGCTGCGCCGGCAACATCGCCATCGACCACCTGCGCAGTGAAGGCACGCGGGTGCGGGCCAACGAAGGCTTGATGGCGGAGCCGGCGCTTAGCGTCGGTAGCGAGCCACAAGCGGCGCTGGAGGCGGGCAACGATCTGCGCCACGTCGAAGCGGCGTTGCGCGCGTTGCCCGAGCGCACGCGGCAGATCTTCCTGCTCAACCGCATCCATGGCCGCAAATACGCCGAGATCGCCAAGGCCATGGGCCTGTCTCAAAGTGCCGTGGAAAAACATATGATGCGCGCGCTCGAGGCCTGCAAGGCCAGCCTGCGGGAGCCCGACGCGCGCACGCCAGGGAAAGCACAGTGAATAGCATCGAACGCGTCATGCCGACGCCCGCTCAGGAACAGCAGGCGCTGGCCTGGCTGAGCCTGTTGCATGACCAGCCCAGCAGCGCTGACCAGGCCACCTTCAGCCAGTGGTTGCAGGCCGACCCGGCCCATGCCGAGGCTTACGCCCGTGCGCAAGTGCTGTGGGAGTTGAGCGAAGTGCCGGCGCGCGCACTTGCTGATGAGGACGCGCTGGCGCTGCAGGGTTATCTCAACGCGATGAATCGCTCACGCCGCAGCAGCGTCGGGCGTTGGTCCGGTGCGCTGGCCATGGCGGCTTGCCTGCTGCTGATGATCAGCCTCGGCAGCGGCTGGCAGCCTGCGCGCTGGTTCGATGACCTGGGCGCCGATTATGTCTCGGCACCGGGGCAAATCCGCACCGTCACCCTGGCTGACCAATCGCAGGTCACCCTGGATGCCGACAGTGCGATTGCCGTGGATTTCAGCCGTGGCGAGCGGCACGTGCAGGTGCGTCGCGGCGCCGGATTTTTCAGCGTGACCCATAACGGCGAACCCTTTGTGGTCGACGCCGAGAAGGGCCAGGCGCGGGTGCTCGGCACCCAGTTCGAGGTGCGCCTGCAACCCCATGGGGCGCAGGTGACGGTCTTGTCTGGACGGGTTGGCGTGAAGGCGGACAAGAATGCGGATCAGCAGATCCTCACGGCCGGCCAGCAAGTGGCCTATGGCGAAGGCACGGCGCAAAAGCTCCACGCGGTGGACAGCCAAGCGCAGTTGGCGTGGCGCCAGGGGTGGCTCAATTACTACAAGGCGACAGTCGCCGATGTGGTGGAGGATCTGCGCAGGTATTACCCGGGGCGAATCGTGTTGCTCAACGATGAGTTGGCCCGGCGCAAGGTCAGTGGCAGCTTTGCGAGCAAGGACCCGCAGGCGGTGTTGAGTTCGTTACAGGGCGTGTTGGGGTTTGAGCAGCATCAGGTTCTGGGACGTCTGATCATTTTGCGCTGAGAGACATCAGGAAAATATTTTCAACTTTCTGCTGAGGTAAACCCGAACGCCATTCGTGTAGTGACTGAAACTGCGAGTCATTCGCATCCGTTGCGGTTCTACACAGGTCATGAGTCATGAAGTCCAGGGCAATATCGGGTTCGGTCAAACAGTGGTTGGGTGTCTCTGCGTTGAGCTTCGCGGCGCTGCTGCCGCTGAATGGGGCGATGGCTGCGCAGGCCAGCCCCGGGCAAAGTTCGCTGTTCAGCTTTTCGATGGTCGCCAAACCACTGCCCCAGGCCCTGAGCGACTTCAGTCACGTCACCGGCATCAGCGTGGTCTACACCGATGAAGCGCCCTATGCCCTCAATGCTCCGGCAGTCGACGGCCAGTTGAGTGCCGAACAGGCCCTGCAGCGCTTGCTCAGCGGTTCTGGCTTGACCTTCCGCCGCATCGATGGCCACACCATGGCCCTGGAGCCCCTGCCGACCGAGGGCGCGTTGAACCTGGGCGCCACCACCATCACCTCGCAGATGGATCAGTCCACCAGTTACCAGCCGCCGCCCATCAGCTCGGTGATGCGCGCCTCGACGCCGCTCCAGGAAATTCCCCAGACGGTCAACGTCGTCCCGGCACAGGTCATTCGCGACCAGGCGCCGCGCAATCTCGATGATGCGCTGGCGAACGTCAGCGGCATCACCCAGGGCAACACGCTGGGCAGTACCCAGGATTCGGTGATGACCCGCGGTTTCGGCGATAACCGCAACGGCTCGATCATGCGCGACGGCATGCCGGTGGTACAGGGGCGAGGCATGAACGCGACGGTCGACCGGGTCGAAGTGCTCAAGGGGCCGGCCTCGTTGCTCTACGGCATTCAGGACCCGGGCGGGGTGGTGAACATGGTCAGCAAGCAGCCCGAGCTTGATCCGTACAACGCCCTGACCCTGCGTGGCTCGACCTATGGCGAAGGCAAGAACGGCAGCGGCGGTACCTTTGACAGCACGGGCGCCCTGGGCGATTCCGGGTTCGCCTACCGTATGGTGCTGGACCACGAAGACGAAGATTACTGGCGTAACTACGGTGTGCATCGCGAAAGCCTGGTGGCGCCGTCGCTGGCCTGGTTCGGTGAAAGCACCCAGCTGCTGTTCGCCTATGAACACCGGGAGTTCCTCACCCCGTTCGACCGTGGCACGGTGATCGATCCGCGGGACAACCATCCGCTGGACATCTCCCGGGAGCGTCGGCTCGACGAACCGTTCAACAACATGGAAGGGCGCTCCGACCTGTATCGCTTCAAGGCCGACCACGACCTCAACGACAACTGGAAAGCCCATTTCGGCTACAGCTGGAATCGCGAAACCTATGACGCCAGCCAAGTACGCGTGACCGCCATCGACACCCGCGACGGCACGCTGACGCGCAGCATGGACGGCACGCAGAATGCTATCAGCACCGACCGTTTCACCACCGCCAGCCTCGAAGGCCAGGTCGATGTCGGCGGCATGCAACATGACCTGGTGCTGGGGATCGATGACGAATACCGCAAGATCTACCGCGCCGACCTGATCCGGCAAAAGAGCCTGACCACCTTCAGCTACCTCGACCCGGTGTACGGCCGCGAAGTGCCAGGCACTACGGTCAGCCCCGCCGACAGTGCCCAGACCGACATACTGCGCAGCGATTCGGTGTTCATGCAGGACTCGATTCACCTCAACCACCAATGGATCCTGGTGGCTGGCGCACGTTTCCAGGAATACGACCAGTACGCCGGCAAGGGCGAGCCGTTCAAGGCCAACACCGACAGCAACGGGCAGAAATGGGTGCCGCGCGCCGGACTGGTCTACCGCTACACCGATGAGCTGTCGTTCTATGGCAGCTACACCGAATCGTTCAAGCCCAACTCGACCATTGCGCCATTGAGCGGCAGCAGCACGGTGCTCGACGGCAGCATTGCGCCGGAAGAAGCCAAGTCGTGGGAAGTGGGGGCCAGGCTGGAAATGCCGGGCCGCGTAACGGGCAACATTGCGCTGTTCGATATCAAGAAGCGCAACGTCCTGGTGGCCAATTCCGAAGGCCCGGTGACCCTCTACAGCGCGGCGGGTGAAGTGCGTTCCCGTGGCCTGGAGGTGGATTTGAGCGGCCAGCTCAGCGACCGCTGGAGCATGATCGGCAGCTACGCCTACACCGATGCCGAAGTGACCGAAGACCCGGTCTACAAGGGCAAGCAGTTGCAGAACGTGGCCAAAAACAGCGGCTCGCTGTCGGCGGTGTACGATTTCGGCAATGTCATCGGCGGCGATCAGCTGCGGGTTGGTGCTGGCGCGCGTTATGTCGGGGAGCGAGCGGGCAATGCCGTGAATGATTTCGACCTGCCGAGCTATACCGTCGCCGATGCCTTTGCCACCTACGACACCCAGCTCGACGGGCAGCGGGTCAAATTTCAGCTCAACGTGAAGAACCTGTTTGACCGCACCTACTACACCTCGGCGGCAAGCCGGTTCTTTGTGTCGATGGGGGATTCGCGGCAGGTGACGTTGTCGAGCACCCTGGAGTTCTGATCAAAGACTCTGTCCTGTGGGAGCGAGCCTGTTCGCGATGGCGGCCTGACAGGCACCGCAAATCCTGATGTCAGCGCAAAAACGCCTGTCGATACTCCCCGGGCGTCCCACCCAGCGCCTGGCGAAACCGGTTGGTAAAGTGACTGGCACTGGCGAACCCGCAGGCCAGGGCAATCTCGCCCAAGGGTTGCGATGTCGAGCGCAGCAACTCCCGCGCCCGGTTCAGGCGTCGCGCCAGTACATACTGATGGGGCGGCAAGCCGAAACTCTCACGGAACATCCGCGCAAAGTGGTATTCCGACAGTGCACACAGTGCCGCCAATTGTCCCAGGCTGATGGCTTCGGCCAACTGGCTGTCGATGAACTCCACCAGATGCCGGCGCTGATGTGCGGCCAGGCCGCCCTTGAGGCGCAGGCCGGGGCGCAGGCTGACCTGGCTGAACAGGGCGTGGGCGAGCATTTCATGGGCCAGGCTGCTGGTGAGCAGACGCTCTCCCGGTTCGTCCCAGTTGAGGCTGATCAACTGCCGAAAGCGCAACGCCTGTTGCGGGTCATCCAGAAACGTTTGCTCGCGCAACTGCAATTGCCTTGGTTCGCGGTCGAGCAGGGTGACACAGCCAAGGGCAAATTGTTCGGGGCTGAAATACAGGTGCGCCAGGCGAATGTCGCCATTGATCACCCAGCCTGACTGATGGTCGGCCGGCAGGATGCACAGCTTGTCCGGGCCGCCTTTGGTGCCGGGCTGGTCGCGCCGGAAGGTCCCGGTGCCGCCGGCGATGTAGCAGGAAAGCGTGTGGTGGCTCGGTGCTTCGTAGTCCTGGGCATCGTGGTGGTTGTTCCACAAGGCTGCAGCCAAGCCGTCACCGAGCTCGGCGCTGTGCTCCAGGCGAGCATTGGGCGAGCGGTTGAGGGCTTGAAAGACTTGCAGGGTTTCCAGTGCGGGCATGATCGTTTCTCTCCAACGCCTTGCATCCTACTCCGTGGGCGACCACCTGCCAGCCCGTCGCCAGACAAAAGCGCAAGATTATGCAAGTGCGATGTAGCGCGGCGCAGGACACTGGGCACCTACCGAGGAGCCATTGCCATGAACCTGTCGTTGTACCTGCTGACTGTGCTGATCTGGGGCACCACCTGGATTGCCCTGAAATGGCAACTGGGCGTGGTGGCGATTCCCGTGTCCATTGTCTATCGCTTTGGCCTGGCGGCGCTGGTGCTGTTCGCGATCCTCCTGCTCAGCCGACGCCTGCAAGTGATGAACCGTCGCGGGCATCTGATTTGCCTGGCCCAGGGCTTGTGCCTGTTCTGTGTCAACTTCATGTGTTTCCTGACCGCCAGCCAGTGGATCCCCAGCGGCCTGGTCGCCGTGGTGTTTTCCACGGCCACGTTGTGGAATGCGCTGAATGCGCGGGTGTTCTTCGGCCAGAACATTGCCCGTAATGTGCTGATGGGCGGCGCGCTGGGCTTGCTCGGCCTTGGCCTGTTGTTCTGGCCTGAGCTGGTCGGGCATACCGCCAGTCCGCAGACCTTGCTCGGCCTGGGCCTGGCCTTGTGCGGCACCTTGTGTTTCTCGGCGGGGAACATGTTGTCGAGCCTGCAGCAAAAGGCCGGGCTCAAGCCGCTGACGACCAATGCCTGGGGCATGGCCTACGGCGCGGCGATGTTGTCGGTGTGGTGCCTGGTCAAGGGCGTTCCATTCGACATGGAATGGAGCGCACGCTATATCGGTTCGCTGTTGTACCTGGTAATCCCCGGATCGGTCATTGGTTTCACGGCCTACCTGACGCTGGTCGGGCGCATGGGCCCCGAACGCGCAGCCTATTGCACCGTCCTGTTTCCGGTGGTGGCGCTGAACGTCTCGGCAGTTGCCGAGGGCTACCAATGGACTCCCCCGGCGCTGATGGGCCTGGTGATGGTCATGCTGGGCAACGTGCTGGTGTTTCGCAAACCCAGGGTTAGCGCCAAACCGGTGGCGGGGAAGCTGGCCTGAGCAGCAGGTTGCTCAGTCGTCTTTTGCGGCGGTGAGATAGATCAAGCCGAGAAACATGTATTCAATGTTTCTTTGTGCCCAATCATTGGCATTTCGTTGAGCAGAGTACTCCATGTCAAACCACTCATTGAGTATGATGACGTATAAAATTTGATAAACAATAATGCCTGTTGCGAGCCCCGCTATCGCGAATTTTTTTGCATTGTGAAACTCTTTACGTGGTGCATCGACTTTTCGATAGAGCAAATAAGCTCCCACCAGGCAGCTGAGAGTGTAAATGGTCTCCAGGGAAATGATCGCCCAGTAAAAGCGATGATGAAACATGGTGGAGTGGATTGCCCTGTAGCGCCGGGAGTCGTTGCCCTCGGTGTTGCTCATGCTGATGATGCGCCCGATATAGTCGGCGTATGCCGCATAGTCGGTGACATTGTTAACGAGTGTCACCAGTCCGAATAATGCCGCTGTAAAGACAATCAGTACTTTGCTCCGCCTTATCACGCAGGCGGTGGTGAATTTATTCATGGGGGTATTCTCCGAGTGCATATTGGGTGCTCTTGTAATTGCTCGGAGTTTATAGCTGTTCAGGTGAATTCAGAGGGAGACTGCATTGCAAGTTGTGTCGTCTCTTCTTTCTCAATTGCAAGTAAGCGGGTGGTTTAAAGTTGTGGGAAGTGGCACGTCCAGCCAGACGTGCCATTGTTCAGTCAGCCTTTCCATACCTGAGGGTTGACCAAGTCTTGTGGGCGCTCACCCAGCAAGGCACTGCGCAGGTTCGCAAGGGCACGGTTGGCCATGGCGTCGCGGGTTTCATGGGTGGCCGAGCCGATATGCGGCAAGGTCACGGCGTTTTTCAATTGAAACAGGGGTGATTCAGCCAGCGGTTCTTTTTCGTACACATCCAGCCCGGCGCCTCGGATGCGGTTGTTTTGCAGTGCCTCGATCAGTGCCGGCTCGTCGACCACCGGACCACGGGAAATGTTCACCAGGATGGCGCTTGGCTTCATCAGTGCCAATTCGCGATGGCTGATCAGGTGCCTGGTTTTCTCGCTGAGCGGGACCACAAGGACGACGAAGTCGGCTTCAGCCAGCAATTCGTCGAGGCTGCGCATCTGCGCGCCGAGTTCTTGCTCCAGCTCGGTCTTGCGGCTGTTGCCGCTGTAGATGACCGGCATGTTGAAACCCAGGCGACCCCGACGCGCGATGGCCGCGCCGATATTGCCCATGCCGACGATGCCCAGGGTCTTGCCGTGAACATCGCAACCGAACAGCGGGGTGCCGACGCTGGCTTGCCATTGGCCTGCCTTGGTCCAGGCGTCGAGCTCGGCGACGCGGCGCGCGCTGCTCATCAACAAGGCGAAGGCCAGGTCGGCCGTGCTTTCGGTGAGCACGTCCGGCGTGTTGGTGAGCATGATCCCGCGCTCGTTGAAATAGGCCACGTCATAGTTGTCATACCCCACCGAGACGCTGGACACGACTTCCAGGCGGGCGGCGCTTTCCAGTTGTGCGCGACCGAGCTTGCGGCCGACCCCGATCAAACCGTGGGCATGGGGCAGGGCTTCGTTGAACTGGGCGCTGATATCACCCTTTTTCGGGTTCGGTACGATGACGTCGAAGTCTTGTTGCAGGCGCTCCACCATTTCTGGCGTGACACGGCTGAAGGCGAGGACAGTTTTTTTCATGGGTACAGGGCTCGTCGGGCGCAGGAGAATGGTTGGAAAGCTACAAGCTTCGAGCGTCAAGCCGCAAGTTAAAAGCTATCCCCAGCGCTTTTAACTTGAAGCTTGCAGCTTGAGGCTTATAGCGGTCATTCCGTTATACTGGCGACTTTCGCGGCTCGCTGACCGGGCCCGACACAGTGTGCATCACCCGGAGCTTTTCATGACTTCCCCGAAACAACCGCCGGTAGCCGAAGCCTTGGCCGACGAACAGGCCGAGCTGCCAGACAGCGTCGACTCCAGCGCTGACAGCGAGACCAAACCCGCGATCCCGGCGTTCAAGTTCCCGTTCAAGCCGGGCGAGCTGCAGGCCACCAAGGACGCCAGCCAGCCTTGGTACAAGAATGGCGCCAAGAATGGTCACACCAAGACGCCGGGGATGGCGCCTCCGGGAACTCGCCGTTCGATGGGCAAGCGTTAGTTTCAGGTTTTTCCAGCGGGCCTTCCTCGAATCAAGCGGCCCGCAATGAAATAAACGCGTAGTCAGCGGATGGCTCGGTCACCACCTGCGTGCCCGCTGCCAGCAGGGGTCCGGCGACATCGTCCCCCGACACATGAAACTGCCATTCGCTTTCCCAAACCGGTAACGTTTGCCCGGCCAGTTCGTCGATGATCGTCGCGAACTCGGTCATGTCCGGCAGATAAGCGGTAAACCCGTCGCCCTTGAGGGCAGTCGTTCGAATCCCCAACAACGCGCAAATCGCGTCCTTGGTTTGGATATCATCGCGATCCGCCTGGCGAGAGCGTTGGATCAGTTGCGCCAGTTCCGGGTCCACCAGTTGGCCACCCACGATCAGCTGTGGCCCTGTTTCCCACGATTGCGGCGGGCATTCCTTGGCGGCAATGTCCAGGGGGATGTGCGGATTGATCTCCATCGGATAGATACGGCACACCAGCGGCCGGCGTTCGTAGATGCGGCACAGGTTGTCCTGGTCCAGATGGCGGCAGGCTCCGGTGCTGTAGGCGGCAAAAGTGATGGCCACGTAAGCCTCGCTGGCGCCGCTGCGCACCAGCGCCGAGCGCGGTTCGGCGTGTTCGCGTTGCTGCGCCGTCAAGCCCAGGCCATTGCTCAGGAAAGCTTCCACCAGCACGATCACCTGACCACCGTCGGCCGCCCACATCCGGGCTTCGGACAGGGTCAAGGGCACATGGTGGTCATTGCAGCATTTACCGCAGCCTACGCAGGAAAACGTTGTATTCATTGAGCAGCCAGTCGCATCCGAGGGCAGAAAGCGGCGACAGAATGCCGCCGCGAAGGTTGCTCTCGAAGCAAGTTATACGCCACGGTGCTATTTCATCCCCAGTCGCTTGGCCATCCGCCCGAGATTGGCCCGGTCCAGGCCCAGCTCCCGGGCCGCGCTCGCCCAGTTGTGGTGGTGGCGTTCCAGGCAGGCGCCGATCAATTGGCGCTGGTAACGCTCGGTGGCTTCGCGCAAATCGCCGGTCACCGTTTCCATGGCCACTTCGGCGGGTTGCTCGGCGCTGACTTCGACATTGGCATGGGGCAGGTCGAGGTCGGCGGCATTCAAGCTGAGGATCTTCGGCCGTTCCTTGCAGTTACCCAACGCCTTCAACGCACTGCGCCCGATCAGGTGTTCCAGCTCGCGCACGTTGCCGGGCCAACCGTAGGCCAGCAACGCCGCCTGGGCGTCGGTGCTCAGGCGCAGGCTGTTGAGGCCCATGCGCGAGCGGTTCTGCTCGAGGAAGTAACCGCTGAGCAGCAGCACATCCCGTCCGCGATCCCGCAGCGCCGGTACCAGCAACGGGTAAACGCTGAGGCGGTGATAGAAGTCGGCGCGGTAACGGCCACTGCGCACTTCCTCGGCGAGGTCGCGGTTGGTCGCTGCGATCAGGCGCACATCGACCTGGTGCTCCTTGTCCGAACCCAGTCGCTGCAACTGGCCGCTTTGCAGCACGCGCAGCAATTTGGCCTGCACCGTCAGTGACAATTCGCCGACCTCATCGAGAAACAGTGTGCCGCCATTGGCCAGCTCGAACTTGCCGCGGCGGTCGTTCAGCGCCCCGGTGAAGGCACCGCGGACATGCCCGAACAGCTCGCTTTCCACCAGGGTGTCCGGCAACGCCGCGCAGTTGAGACTGATAATCGGCTTGTCGGCGCGAGGCGAGGCGGCATGGATGGCCTGGGCGACCAGTTCCTTGCCGACCCCGGTTTCCCCGGTGATCAGCACCGTCAGGTCGCTGCCGCCCACCAGGTTGATTTCTTCCACCAGGCGTTTATGGGCCTTGCTCTGGCCGATCATTTCGCGGTTTTGCTGACCGCTGGCCTGGCGGTACACCTCGGCACGCTGGTGTTCGTCTTCGACCCTGTTGTTCAACCGCTCGATGCGTTCGGCGGCATTGACGGTGGCCGCCGCGAGGCTGGCGAAGGCTTCCAGGGCATCCAGCTCGACCGGTTCGAATTGTTCCGGATTGAGCGCGTCGAGGGTCAGCAGGCCCCACGGCCGCTCGTCGATAAACAAAGGGCAACCCATGCAATCGTGCACCTCCAGATGATCGTCCAGGCCATCGACCAGGCCGTCATAGGGGTCGGGCATGTCGCTGTCGGCAGCAAAGCGTGTGGGACCGGTGCTGCTGAGCAGGGCCTGGAAGCGCGGGTGTTCGCTGACCTTGAAACGCCGGCCGAGGGTGTCGGTACTCAATCCGTCGACAGCCAGCGGTACCAGCCATTCGCCATCCAGGCGCAGAAGGGCGGCCGCGTCGCATGGGAGCAGGGCGCGCATGGCTTCCAGCAGGCGCCGATAGCGCTCGCCTTCAGGAAGTTCGCGGGACAGGTCGGACACCAGCGGTAGCAGGGCGGTTAACAACGATTTTGCAGTCATAGTGACTCCATGTAGTCGATGTGACTATAAAGCAGTCTGTGTCGATATGACTACCATGTTATTAAGTTGCTGATTTATATGGTTTTATTTGTTGGCACGGAAACTGATAAGCATAAGGTAATTGCTAAAAACCTTCGTTGCCCAGGAGTTACTTTATGCTCAGCGTTCAAGACCGTACCATCGTCAAATCCACTGTGCCGCTGCTGGAGAGCGGTGGCGAAGCGTTGATCACTCACTTCTATCGCATGATGCTTTCCGAGTATCCAGAAGTGCGTCCACTGTTCAACCAGGCCCACCAGGCCTCCGGCGACCAGCCACGTGCCCTGGCTAACGGTGTATTGATGTATGCCCGCCACATCGATCAGCTCGACCAACTGGGCGACCTGGTGGCCAAGATCATCAACAAGCACGTGGCCCTGCAGATTCTGCCGGAGCACTATCCGATTGTCGGCAACTGCCTGTTGCGTGCCATTGCCGAAGTGCTGGGCGAAGAAATCGCCACCCCGCAAGTGATTGCGGCCTGGGCAGCGGCCTACGGTCAACTGGCGGACATCCTGATCGGTGCCGAAAAAAGCATCTACGACCAGAAAGAGCAGGCACCGGGCGGCTGGCGCGGGGCTCGCGAATTCATCGTCGCGGCCAAGGTCGAGGAAAGTGCGGAAATCACCTCGTTCTATTTCGAGCCGGCCGACAAGGGCCAGATCCTGGCAGCTGAACCAGGCCAGTACATCGGCATGAAACTGATCCTCGATGGCGAAGAAATTCGTCGCAACTATTCGCTGTCGGCCTTGGCGAACAAAGGCCAGTACCGCATCAGCGTCAAGCGTGAAACCGGTGGCCGGGCCTCCAATCACTTGCACGATCAACTGCAGGTAGGGGCGAGCATCCAGCTGTTCCCGCCGTCGGGCGAGTTCACCCTGAGCGCCAGCGACAAGCCGTTGGTGCTGATCAGCGGCGGCGTCGGCATCACCCCGACCCTGGCGATGCTGGAAGCGGCGCTGCAAACCGAGCGGCCGGTGCACTTTATCCACTGCGCTCGCAATGGCAGCGTCCACGCCTTCCGCGACTGGATCGACGGGCTGGCCGAGCGTCACCCGCAACTCAAGCGTTTCTACTGCTATGCCGAAGATGACGGCGTCAGCCCGGCGGCCCACAAGGTCGGGTTGTTGAGCCAGGAACAACTGGCCGCCTGGTTGCCCGAAGAGCGTGACCTGGACGCTTATTTCCTCGGACCGAAAGGTTTCATGGCGGCGATCAAGCGCCACCTCAAGGCGTTGGGTGTGCCTGAAAAGCAGAGCCGCTACGAGTTCTTCGGCCCGGCTGCGGCGTTGGAATAAACACTGCCGGTGACGGCAAGGTATGGTTTCAGCCCTTGAGTTCCTTCAAGTGCTTGTACACCGTCGCCCGCCCCATGTTCAGCACATTGGCCACATAGTTGGAGGCGCTTTTGCCCTTGAAGGCGCCTTCGGCGTGCAGAGCCAGCACCAGTTCGCGTTTGTGATCGCGGGTCAGCAGGTTCAGGCTCAACTGGCGTTCGCGCAGCCAGGCGTGGAGGAAGGTGTTGATCCGTTCTTGCCAGTCATCGCGGAACAGTGAATCCGGCTGCGGAATCACTTTGGTCGGCGACAGGAACAAATCCAGCGCGGCCTTGGCACTCTCGAACAGCGAAATATTCAGGTTGATGCACAGCACGGCCAGCGGGTTTCCCTGGCGGTCGCGCAGTACGGTGCTGAGGCTGCGGATCTTCTGACCATCCCAATTGAGCTTTTCGTACGGCCCGATATTTCGTTCGCTGACATCATCGCTGAGCATGTCCTCCAGCGCTGAATCGTCACCGATTTCCCGTTTCGACAGGTTGTTGGCGATGTAGTCGACCTTTTGCGTGCGCAGGTCGTGCAGCACCACTTCGGCATGGGGAAAGAACAACGTCGCGATGGCATCGGCAATCGCCCGGAAGTTATCCAGGGACGTGTCGTTCAGGGCCGGGTCTTTTTCAGGTGCGTTCATACAGTAGGGCTCCGGGCAGCTTCAGCGCCCCGTAAAACAGGGCGTTGAAAGTGTGACGCAATCGAGTCGGCGCGTCACCTGAGGACAACCGTCAGCCCAGGCGGGCAGGGGACAGCATGCCGGCATTCAGACCGAAACCACCAAGGGTTTCGGGCAGGGGTTCACCCCGCACGAGCGCGGCACTGGCCTGGCCCATGGCTGGCGAGGTCTGGATGCCGTAGCCGCCTTGTGCCGCCACCCAGAACAACCCCGGCACCTGGGAGTCGAATCCGGACAGCAGGTCGCCATCGCTGACGAAGCTGCGCAAGCCGGCCCAGGTTCGGGTCGGGCGGCGGATGGTCAGGGTGGTGGCTTCCTCGATCTGGTAGATGCCCATGGCGATGTCCAGCTCTTCGGGCTGCACGTCGTGGGGTTCCACCGGGTCGGCGTTGGCCGGCGAGCCGAGGAACATCCCGGCGTCAGGCTTCATGTAGAAGGATTCATCGAGGCTGACCAGCATCGGCCAATGGTGGATGTCCACGCCCTCGGGGCCGGCGAAGATGAAGGCCGCGCGGCGCTTGGGTTGCAGGCCCAGCGGCCGGGCGCCGGCCATTTCGCCGATCTTGTCGGCCCAGGCGCCGGCGGCGTTGATGATGACCGGAGCGCTGAAGGTCTGGTCCTTGGTTTGTACCTGCCACAAGCCTGCGGCATCGCGGGTCAGGCTCAGGACTTCGCTGTCGGTATGGACTTCGCCCTGGTGGCGGCGGATTCCGCGCAGGTAACCCTGATGCAGGGCGTCGGTGTCGATGTCGCTGGCGGTCGGATCGTAGATCGCGCCGTGGACTTTTTCCCGACGCAGGATCGGCACGAGCGCGCAGGCTTGGTCGGCGCTGAGCAGTTGCATCTCGGGGACCGTGGCTTTGGCGCTCAGGTATTGTTTGTTCAGCTCGGCCGGGTCACCGGTGAGGTCCACGGTCATCTCGCCGCGCGGGGTCAGCAGTGGGTGTTCGCAGAAACCGGCCGGAGGGGCGTCGAAGAAATCCCGGCTGGCCTGGGTCAGCGCCCGAACTTGCGGCGTGCCATAGGCGGCGGTGTACAGCGCCGCCGACCGGCCGGTGGAGTGATAGGCCGGATGGGATTCGCGCTCGAGCACGATCACCCGTGCGTGCTGCGACAGCCAGAAACCGGTGGAAGCGCCGGCTATTCCGCCGCCGATGATGATGAAGTCTGCCTGGCTCATGAACGTCTCCTGTGAAACACAATGCCGGAATGATGGTGATCTCCTGTGGGAGCGGACTTGCTCGCGAAAGCGATTTATCCGTCGACATCGTCGGCGAATGCCAGACCGTATTCGCGAGCAAGCCCGCTCCCACAGGGTGTTGCGGTGTCAGGGATGCAGGCGGTAGATGGCATTGGCCAGCGCTATGTCTTCCAGGCCCAGGCCGATCGAGCGGAAGAACACATGGCGGCCGTACTCGGGGCGCTGCACTTTTTCGCTCAGCAGATCGGGCAGGTCGCCAACAATCGCATTCTTGTCCCAGCCATGCTGTTCGCCGGCAATCAGCATCTCGCCGGCAGCGCCTGGGGTGGTCACACGATAGTCGCAGAATACCTGCATGTCGTTGAGGCTCTGCGGCGGCACTTCGTGGGCGCGGGGGGCGTTGGTGCTGATGGAGGTGATCAGCGCCGGCTTGCTCAGGCTCGACGGATCGATCACCGGACCAGGGGACGAGGTGCACAGCATGATCACGTCGGCGTCCTGGATGGCGGCCTCGCGACTGTCGACGATATTCAAGCGCGGCTCGATGCTTTTCAGCAGATTCACCGTTTCAGGGTCTTCGCTCAGGCTTGGCGAGTACAGGTTGATGTTTTGCCAGTCGCGCAGCCCTTTCACGTAGTGCAGGTGCGCCTGGGCCACTTTGCCGCTGCCGATGATTGCCAGGCGATTCGCGGTGAGTGGCGCCAGGGCGTCAACCGCTACCGCCGTGGTCGCGGCGGTGCGGGCGGTAGTGAGCTCGGCGGCATCCACCAGCAGCAGCGGCTGGCCGGTCTGCATCGACATCAGCAAGGTCCATGCGGTCACCAGCGGTCCTTGTTCGCCCACGATGTAGGGCGAGGTCTTGACCCCGTATACGCCTTCTTCGGCCAGCACACCGAGGTAGTTGATGAAGTCGCCGGCACCCCTGGGGAATTCCACCAGTTGCTGTGCCGGTTGCACAGCTTGCCCGGCGGCCAGGTCGCGGAACAATTTGCGCAGGATCTGCGGCACGTCGACTTGCGCCAGCAACTCGCGGGCCTGGGATTGGTTGATCACGTAGGGGGTGCTGGCCATGGTGGCTCCGGGATTGGCAAGTAAACTAATTTGTCCATTATGGACTTTTAGTTATCTCGAGCAAGCACCTGTTGAAAAAACCAGACGAAAAAAAAGCGCAGTCCGTTTCCGGCTGCGCCCTTTACTGCAAGTCGCCGTTACGGCCGCTTGCGCTCAACCGCCCGCAACAGATGCGTGGGTGGCGTTTCACAGCTGATCTTGCGACCGAGTTTTTCTTCGATGGCCGGTAGCTGGTAGGAGTCATCTTCACCGGCAAAACTGATGGACACACCGTCTGCGCCCGCACGACCGGTACGGCCGATGCGGTGCACGTAGTCGTCCGGCACTTCCGGCAAGGTGAAGTTGATCACGTGGCTGATGCCGTCGATGTGGATGCCGCGACCGGCCACGTCGGTGGCGACCAGCACGCGAATCTTGCCTTCGCGGAAACCTTCCAGGGTCTTGATGCGCTTGTGTTGCGGCACGTCGCCGGACAACTGCGCGGCGTTGACGCCATCGCGTACCAGGCGTTCTTCGATGCGCCGCACTTCATCCTTGCGGTTGGCGAAAACGATGACCCGCTCCCAGCCGTTGTCGTTGACCAGGTTGTAGAGCAGTTTGTATTTGTCGGCACCGGCCACCGCGTAGATGTGCTGTTCGACGTTTTCGTTGGCCACATTCTGCGACTCGATCTCGACGATGGCCGGGTCGGTGGTCCATTGCTTGGCCAGGTTCATCACGTCTTCGGTGAAGGTCGCCGAGAACAGCAGCGTCTGCCGCTCGTTCTTCGGCGGCGTCTGGCGAATGATCTGGCGCACCTGTGGGATGAAGCCCATGTCGAGCATGCGGTCGGCTTCATCCAGCACCATGACTTCGACCATGTCCAGGTGCACGTCGCCGCGCTGGTTGAAGTCCAGCAGGCGGCCAGGCGTGGCCACGAGGATGTCGCAGTGGCGGGCTTCGAGGTGCTTGAGCTGCTTGTCGAAGTCCATGCCACCGACGAAGGTCATGACGTTCAGGCCGGTGTACTTGGTCAGGTCGGCGGCGTCCTTGGCGATCTGCACCACCAGTTCGCGAGTCGGGGCGATGATCAGTGCGCGCGGCTCGCCCATGTAGCGCTCTTTTGGCGGCGGGGTTTGCAGCAGCTGGGTGATGATCGAGATCAGGAAGGCCGCGGTCTTGCCGGTACCGGTTTGCGCGCGGCCGATGGCGTCTTTGCCGGCGAGGGTGAAGCCCAGCACCTGGGCCTGGATCGGCGTGCAATACGGGAAGCCCAGGTCCTGGATGGCGTGCATCAGTTCGGGGGCGAGTTTGAAATCGTGGAAACGGGTCTTGCCTTCCTGGGGTTCGACGACAAAGTCTTCGAGTTTCCAGGGAATGACCGGCGCCTTGGGCTTGGGTTCGCGGCGCGGCTTGGCAGGTTTTGGCGTTTCGCTGCGCGGTTGCTCGGCGGCGGTTGGCTCAACGGGCTCGGCGACCGCTGCGCTCTTTGGCTCGTGTTTCGGTGCCGCTACCGGGGCGGCCCGACCAGGCTGATGACCGTCGGTGCGGTGGCTGGGGGTGTGAGACGGAGCGCTGGGGACTGGCGCGAGTTGCTCAGTCTCGCTTTTACCGAACATTTTCTTGAGTGCTTTGAGCACGGTCATCTCATCAATTGGTTAAGGAATGTACGCCGGCCAGTGTAATGCAAGAATCGGGCGCGGCGTAGTGGGATGGATCAAAGGGCGTTTTTAAACATCGACGGTCAGCGCAAACGCTCGGTCAGCCACAGGCCGATGTCGCGAATCTCCTCGGGTAACACTTCGTGGCCCATTGGGTATTCCTGCCATGTCACGGTGACACCACGCTGCTTCAAATGCTCGTAGGCGCTACGTCCCATGGAGTTTTGCACCACGTCATCGTACTGGCCATGCAGCGACAGCACCGGAATGCGCTGCTGGCTGGCGGACAGTTCCAGCTCATCGCCAAAGGTCGGTGCATAAGTCGAGAGGGCAAGTACGCCACCCAGCGGGCCCTGCCATTTCAGAAACGCGGTGTGTAGAACCACGGCGCCGCCCTGGGAAAAGCCGGCCAGGAAAATCCGCGAGGCGTCTATTCCGCTGGCGCGCTGCTGTTCAATCAATTCGATAACCCGGTCCGCCGATGCTTCCAGTTGCTCGCGATTGATCGCGCGCGCCGGGCTCATGGCCAATATGTCGTACCAGCTCGGCATCTCGTAGCCACCATTGATGGTGACCGGGCGGTGTGGTGCCTGAGGCAGGACGAAGCGGGTGCCCAGCAAGGTTTCCTGCAGGGCTTCGGCTACCGGCAAGAAGTCGTAGCGGTCGGCACCCAGGCCGTGCAGCCAGATAACGCAGGCGTCTGCGTCCTTTACGGGCTGAAGAATCAAGGGCTCGGTCATGGTTGCTCCAATTTTGTGCGGGCGCTCTCATTGAGTGCGAGGTCCGAGGGCGCCTCTGGTTGATCAGTTACGAAGATGTCGCAAGGCTACAAGTTTTGCTATTGACCTGTCGCTTAACCGCTTTAGCAGCCGGTGTGGTACGGGCTTTGCTATGGGGAAGCGGTGCAACTCATCTCGCGCCTGGCGGTAACACTATCAGTGTACGACTGGCCGCGGGATAGCAAAAATCCGGTAATGGATGTTCGCCAGTGGCCGCTACGGGCTTCGCGAACGAGAAAGGGCTACAGCCCGTTCGGCCGATTGGTGAGAAGTGAGGTGTCCATTATGTGGATTTTCTCCTACTAGACTCATGGCTACGGTCCTAACGTCGGTTGACCCTAAAAAAAGCCAACACGGGTCACCACCGCCTCAAAAGGGTGCGACTGGACTCACGCTCCGACACAACAAGAGCAAAACTGGAGGTTTGAATGAAGATGTTGAAATCCACCCTGGCGGTCGTGACTGCAGCCGCGGTACTCGGCGTCAGTGGGTTCGCTCAGGCGGGCGCGACCCTGGATGCAGTGCAGAAGAAAGGTTTCGTACAGTGCGGCGTCAGTGATGGCCTGCCTGGTTTCTCGGTTCCGGATGCCACCGGCAAGATCGTCGGCATCGACGCTGACTACTGCCGCGCCGTGGCCGCTGCTGTCTTCGGCGACGCGACCAAGGTCAAGTTCAGCCAGTTGAACGCAAAGGAGCGCTTCACCGCGCTGCAGTCGGGCGAAATCGACATCCTGTCGCGCAACACCACCATGACCAGCTCCCGTGACGCGGGCATGGGCCTGAAATTCCCGGGCTTCATCACTTACTACGACGGCATCGGCTTCCTGGTCAACAACAAGCTGGGCGTCAAGAGTGCCAAGGAACTGGACGGTGCAACCATCTGCATCCAGGCCGGTACCACCACCGAGCTGAACGTTTCCGACTACTTCCGTGGCAACGGTCTGAAAT